>ERZ1673734.1414-NODE-1414-length-15799-cov-5.704395_pt1 | contig 15799 bp, 10 predicted proteins | sample MGYA00580199_ERZ1673734 | MGnify/ENA primary metagenome ERZ1673734 (study PRJEB41218, sample SAMN15661742) | gut metagenome | host: Homo sapiens | place: Canada: London | collected 2015-08-20/2019-03-30 | study: EMG produced TPA metagenomics assembly of...
TATAGTGCGAATCGGCAGCAAATACTATAACGTGGACTGTACCTGGGATGGACAGAATGCGGCCACCTATAATGATTTCCTGTTGAAATCAGAAGCTGACTTTAGTGATCATACCCGCGAATCATGGAAAGTGGCAGGCAGCCATTATCTATACTATACATCAGCTGAGTTTAACGCGCAGTATCCTATGACTGAAAAATCATGGGATGAGTCGGATGACAGCAACGATTCTGTAGAAACTACATATGCGCATAGTGAGGAGGCCACGTCAGGTGCTGTGACACTAAAAGCAGAATGGAATGATCCTGTACTTGGACAGTCGACCACATTCCATGTGTCTGCAACAGGCGGCTCAGGAAACTATAAATTCAGAATGGATGCACCGAGCTATTCGAGCCCAAATCAATGGGCATTCGAATCAGTAGCGGATCCAAGTCGCGGTGAGTGGATGAATTATACATCAGAGTGTGCTTCAAACGATTATACATTTACCATGACTGCTACCGGTACCTATAACTTTAGGTTTTATGTGATGGATACAGCAGCAAATGTATATTATCTGCGTTTGAGCTTCAATATAGGCGTATCTGATAGTAAATATCCGAGTGTTGACTCAATTGTCCAATCTGCAGTAGCTGAGTGTAACAGCAAAACTGATGGCTCAGAGTATGCAAAAGCCCTTTGGCTGCATGACTGGCTGCTTGACCAGCTTGAGTATGATAACACCCTTAAATGGTCTTCGGCTGAGAGTGCGCTGACCAGAAAGCTTGGCACATGTCAGTCGTATGAGAGTGCATATGCAAAGCTCCTTACTGCAGCAGGAATAGAAAACAGCGAGACAAGGGATACCTATGATGGACACACCTGGAACACAATGAAGCTGGACGGACAGTGGTATCAGACGGACTGCACCTGGGATGACAGCAGCGATAACTGGTATAGCTTTGATCAGAGACATTTGTATTTTGCTCTGACCGATGAGCTGATGGCCATAGCACATCCGGGACATAGTAAAATTTATACTACAGACACGTATAAAACGCGTTCAACAAGCCTTGCCGACAATTATTTTGTCAGGGCAGGAGATGCCGAGAAGTGGGCAAAGGCTTATGCAGACAGGATTCAGAAAAATCTGGATGCAGGAAAGACAGAGTTTGAAATAACAGCAGACAATTCTTCCTATCCGCCAAGTATTTCCGGTATTCAAAATGGTATTACAGCGTATGCGATAAATCAAATGACGTGGACTACAGACAAGGCAGCGGTAACATTAAATGCTACAGGAAATGCAAAGAGCTTTACATTTACAGCTGAATACGCTTCGGTGAGTCCTGCAGTCAGCTTGTATGGCAGAAGCATAACCCTTAAAGACAACATTGATGTAAACTATTACATGGAAATGTCTGATTCGGTGTTTGAGCATGATGCTTATCTGGAATTCAAAATCGCTGGTCAGACATATAAGATTAATGCGAGTGATGCCGCAGAGGTAAATGAGAACGGTAAAACCTTATACAAGTTCTCATGTCCGGTGAATGTGGCACAGATGTCTGATACCATCGAGACAAGAATAGTGATTGATAACAATACCAAGGAAGAGTATTCCTACAGTGTAAAGGAATATGCAAGCGAGCTCCTGTCAAAATCAAACGAGTATCCGGCAGAAACAGTTAAACTGGTGAAGGCGCTCTTAAACTATGGAACCGCAGCGCAGACCTTCTTTAAATATAACACTGACAATCCGGCAAATGGTATTTTAAGCAATGCCGATAAGGCTGTAGATGCGGCTGATTTTGATGCATATAAGGCTGTTATTAAAGCGGATAGTGCAAATGGTCAGAATAATGGACTGTCATATTACGGAAGCTCCCTGATATGTAAGTCTGAGATGACGGTAAGACATTATTTCATTTTAGATAATGGCAGTGATATTAATAATTATAAGTTCAGCTATATAGATACAGATGGCTATGAGGTCAGTCTGACGCCTAAAAAAGCCTCAGACGGCGGAGTATACTGTGTAGATATAAGCGGAATAATGGCATGCGGCCTGTATAAGAACTATGTATGCAGGGTTACAGGTATGGACAGCTCACAAATCATAGAGCTTAATTATGGCCCGTTAAGCTATGCATACAGCGTTGCAAACGATAAAGACTCATCAATAGAATTAAAGAATCTGATGAATGCGTTGTATATGTATTCTGAGATGGCGAGAAAGGTAAATGATATTTAAAAAACTTTTAACAAGAATAATCGGTTCAGCTATGGTGGCGACACTGCTTATATCAACCACACCGGTGGCAGCAACGGAGTCTGTAATAAATGAGGACGGAAGAAGAACTGAGAGGACACAGGTTCAAAATCTGTTGCAGTCATATCAGGGAGGATATATAGAGAGTGAGCTGGACAACAATACTCCTGTATATGACTCGGGAATTTCGACCTTTGCAGAGCTGCCTTTGGCTTTTCCGGATGATGCTTCGGTGTTTGATACCATGTATCCACAGGCACGAGACCAAAATCCATATGGTACCTGTTGGTCATTTGCCAGTATGGGGCTTGCCGAGTATGACCTGATAAATGATGGAACCGTGGATAAGAATGTCGACTTCAGTGAGCTACAACTTGCGTATTTTGCATACAATTTTGTGACAGATCCGCTGAGCGGTACTGCAGGGGATGTGGCTAAATACCATAATGAGAATGGACTCTCATACCTGCAACGAGGTGGCAATTTTGAATACAGCTCAAGGCGTCTGGCGCAGTGGATAGGTCCGGTTGACGAGGCCGTGGTGCCATATTCTCAGGCTGACAGTACACTGGAAAGTGGCTTGGATGATAAATATGCATACTCTTACAGCAAGGCTCATCTGAAAAATGCTTATGAGATAAATATCCATGAAAATACTGATGAGGTGAAGGCTAATATTATGGAGCATGGGGCTGCCGGTGTGATGTATTATCATAATGACAGTGCCATGAGGTTTTATTCATTTGACAGTGCAGGGCATTATACCTACTATGATACTGCAAAAAGAGGTTCCGGACATGCAGTGATGCTTGTAGGCTGGGATGATAATTTTTCAAAAGAGAACTTCCCTGAGTCATTGAGACCGGAAAATGATGGAGCCTGGCTTGTGCGAAATAGCTGGGGAACATATTGTGATTATTTTTGGATGTCGTATGATAATGAATCACTGTTAGATACAGCGTGGGTATTTGATTTCTCGGATGATGACGGATTAGACCACAACTATCAGCTGGATGGTGGAATTCAGGTATACAATACTAATCTGACCAATAGGCTGGCAAACGTATTTACGGTACCCAATAAGGCTGATGGAGAGTATGAGAAGCTAAGAGAGGTATCGCTGTCATTTACCAGAATAGCGGATGTAGGCTATACAATAGATGTGTATACAAATCTTACGGATCCGTCTGATCCATTAAGTGGAGAGAAACAGACTCAGGCTACAACGACAGGCAATACAGCCTTTGCGGGTATATACAGTGTGGAGCTGGCAGAACCGGTGGAGCTTAAGCCGGGAAGTACCTTTGCTGTAGTGGTATCGGTTGATAAGAGTGCCCTGGATTATGAGCAGGCAACAAGGATAACAACCGGTGACACTCTCCTCTGGGACAGACAGGTGAGCCAGGGAAATGGAAAGAGCTTGTATTATAGCAGTGGCAGATACAGAGTATATCCATATGGCAATTTCTGTATTAAAGCTTTTACGTCAGATGAAACCAGACATGCAGAGCCGGAAAATGAGCTTACGGCAAAGGGCTATTCTGTAGATTTGACAACGCTGGTACGTGCAAATCTATATGCTGCCGTTTCGACAGATATTATGGATGACGCAGGGTCAATGGTTAGGTTTGTATACCCGGATGGCACCTGTACAGATAGGCTTTTGTCAGCGTTTGAGACAACTGAGTACAATAATACTCAGGTAAAGAAAATCACATACGAGGCTGCTCCTGCGAAGCTTACTGAAAAGGTTGAAATCAGCGTCATAAAGAGTGATGGCACGAAAAGCAACAGCTTTGCCTTCGCACCGGCAGATTATCTGAATGATTTAATCAAAACAGATTCTGATTCTGCTTCGAAAAATATAGCAAAGGCTCTTTTGGATTATGGAGCATATGCGCAGTTATATTTCAATGTGGATACATCTGATCTGGCGAATAAGGAGCTGGCAGATGATGCAGTGGGTGCTTTATCGACTGAGGAAATCCTTAAAATGACAGTGGATGGAAATATTGCATCAATGAGTAATGATGATTTGGAGTATATAGGCTCATCACTTGTATGTAGAAACGGAACTGATATGAAGTTGTATTTCATTAATAAAAACTCACTTGCACTTGATGAAATACTGCAGAAATATAATATAGATGTTACTAATGAGAAAACCGGCAGACTTGACAGCAGCGAATTTTCAGCTGAGCTTGATGGAAAGCTGTTTTGCATCAGAATAAAGTCAATTTTGCCGAAGCTTTTGTCAACTGATTATACAATTACATTCTCAAATAGTGGCGTAAGCAGTTATGGCGTTGTAGGTCCGTATTCTTATATCCGAAGGGCTGTACAGGGGGATGATATACAGCTTCGAAATCTATGCAAAGCACTTTATTTATATGGGCGTGCTGCCTCGTAATACATTAAGCTGTGTGATGTCTGAAAAATCAAGGCTTTGGGGCTTAAGTTGACCACATTGGGGTCAGACTTCGATAAAATGAGTTCTGTACATAAATATTGTGAGAAGGGAGGTCGCGAGGTATTACTGCGTATTGCATATGTGTGCAAACGAAACTCGCAGCAGAATAGTTTATGAAAATATCGGATTATCCCAAATTTGAAAGTGCTCTTTCTCAAGGGCGACCTATTATATTCCTTTGTGGTGCAGGTTTGTCTGTTTCACTTGGCGATCATGCAAAAGGGTGGGTTGGTTGGCTTAAGGAAGGCAAAGCTTATCTTTCTGATGTCGAAGCGGAGGAATTGGATAGAAGATTCGGTTCTTATAGTGCATCCGAACTGATTGACGCAGCAAGCTTTTTGATAGAAGCATTGAGAAAAAATGGAAACTATACGGCTTATATGGACTCTACGATTGGCAGTCTCAGAGTACAGAATAAAAAGTTGGCGAATGCCCTTGCTTTATTTGTGCGCTGCGGGGATTATTTTGCGACGACGAACTATGATAAGCTTCTGGAGGAAGTTACCGGTCTGGGTTATTATACATATAATATGCCGGGAAAAATAGTTCAGATGTTGAGCGGGCAGGCAGAGATGAGTGTAATTCACCTTCATGGTATTTATGATGCTGCCACAAATACGGACGATATAGTTGCTGATCAAAAACAGTACGAAGATGTCATAACGAATCAGGGTGCACAGTTTATCCAGAACCTTATCAGTACGTGCACATTGGTTATACTTGGCTGTGGAGCAACCGTGGATGATCCAAATCTGAAGGGGTTTATGTCATTTGCTTCCAAGCAGCTTCACTTAAATATTCCATATTTTTATCTGCATAAAGCAGGAGATGATTTGTCAGATTTAGGACCTAATGTGATACCGGTTTGCTATGGAATGGAATACAGTGATTTATCTAATGCCGTTGAAGACATGGCAAATTATCGGATTCGCACACGGTATAGAGATTCAGGAATTATTAGAGTAAACCCATATGTAAAAACCAGAAAGTCATTTACAGCATCATATCGTCTGCATTATTTAAATGAGTTCTGCAAATTTGTAGGAAGAGAAAAAGAACTGGTTGAGTTAAATAGGTTTTGTTCAGCAGATAAAGAATTGCTGTGGTGGTCGCTAGTGGGAAAGGGAGGCATTGGGAAGAGCCGGTTAGTATATCAATGGCTCAAGCAGCTTTCCAATAATTGGTTTGGCTTTTTTGCCAAGACGGATGTTGACGTTGAAAGATACAGAGAATTTAAACCATTTTCTGATACGGTCATTGTAATTGATTATGTGTTAGGCAATGAAGATAAGTGTGCTACTATTGTGACTACGTTGTTCGAGCACTTTGAATACAGTAGATTTAAACTCCGTCTTCTTTTTGTTGACAGAAGATATCAGAATAATGAAAACAACTGGTATGACCGAATTGTTGAAAAAATGGATATGCAAACGAGGCTTTGGTTTCAGGAGTGTTCGTATAACAATAAAACTACCCTTTCGCCTTTAGTCATTTCTGAACTTTCAGAAGAGGAAGAATTAGAATTTATAAATGTGTATCTTGAGGCATATTTAAATAATGTGGCAGATGATGAAACAAAAGTAAAATACTCCTCTGTACTGCCGGATACTGCGGATCAAATATATAGCAATTTTAAGACTGCGTTGAAAGAAGAGTGTGATAGACCACTGTTTGTAGCTGTATACACTGAACTGTGGATTTATAAGGATGGATGCATCAGTGTTACCAGCCTTGATGAGATGTTGGCGGCTTTCTTAAAGAGAGAAGAGGACAGGTGGCTGTTGTGCCTCGATAATCATTCAAACTTGCTGAAGGATTATGTTAAATTGCTTGCATTAGCTTCAGCATCGGTTTTTGTATGCCTGGATGATGACCAAGGAATTTATCAACAGGCGGCACAAAATCTTCTGCAGTATATCAATGCAAGTCAACGTCCCGGAAAGAAGCAGACGGATTTTTCGGATTTGTTTGTTTATCAGGAATATGCGCGTGATTATGAAATGGATGAGTTTTCTACACTGGAGGAGATTCAGGAAGAAATACTAAGACGTGCTAATGATCCAAAATATTTAAGACTTGATGAAAAAGGATGCCCAAAGCTTCTTACTATAATCGACCCAGAGTACCCTGACATTATAAAAGAATTTCTTGTGGATTACTATATTCCTGAGTATGAGTGGATTGGATTTGCTCAAGCCGCAAGATTAGGAACAGTCACAGAGTTTGATATGTTCTTATGGCACGCAATAGAAGATTTTCCAGACAAAAAATCATATATGGCAATGGAGTTCGCTCCGTTAGAGGATGACCGTGACAGATTCGGACAATGGATTTTTGTTATTCTTGCAGCAAGGAACTTGAATAATTTTGAGCAAATTGCAGACAGCCTGTGTGTATCTCAAGTGCCAGAGATTATTTGTGCCTATGAAATGAAGGTTTGGAAGGATATAGGAATTGTATTGACAGAAAGAGGCGAACTGGAACGTTTGTATGCACTTGGATTGCAAAGCGCTGATTATATTGCAGATAGACTGAACAATGAAGTAGTATATAAATATATAGAAGATGTGTGGGATGTATTTTTTGTTGGTGTTCATAATGCGGAATTAACACAACAGGCTGCCGATTTAATGAATAAGTATAATCAAATCGCCGACAAGATTCTTGGAAATGGTTATATTGCAACTTGGTGTGCAGAAAATTATGCCAGGTTAATAGTGCTTTGGTTACGTAGAAATGATTATCGTGCGGCAGCTAATTGCTGGAAACAGATGATGAAGTTTCAGCAGAGGTTTACGGACGATGAAGATATTTTAAAAGCTATAGCGATGGTTGCCAATGATCTGTATGATATCTACAGAGAGAATCAAGTGCTGGGAAGAAGACGCAAATTACTGAAAGATATGGAGCGGATTTTTGACGAAACACATAATGTGGATGTGGCGAATACACTTGCGATTCTTGAGGCAAATGAACACGCTATTTATGATCCTCCTGCCGTATTTGATTCTAACAAAGCTGAGATTCTTCTTTCGACAGAAGAAAGGCTAAGAGAGATTTATGAAGCATTTCCGAACGAGGGGAAAGTTGTGCTTGGTTATTCGTATCTGGTTTCGTGGAACTATGTCACTTGGCTTGATTTTCCGAGACCGATCGATGAAGAATTAATCTCTTTGTTCAAAAAGTGGATAAGAAAGTTCCCGGAAAATAAACTTGAATTGATGGAGTATTACTCTTTCATATTGTTTGAAAAATGGCTTTATATGGACAGCCTTGATAATATAAGCGAGGCAAACAAAATATATTATGAAATAAAAGCAATTGCCGATGAATTGTCAAAAGATTATGCGGATAATCAGGTAACTCAAATGTTGTCCATGGGGATTGTGAGAAAATTGTAGTTTGAAGTGTATTGAGGAAGATCACAATGCCTGTGGAAATAAAGAAGATATAAAATTTATAAAAAAGTATAGAAATGGCAATGACAGGGGGAATTAAATTTCTATAAAGTCACAACTTATAATCTATGCATGACTTAAAAAAGAATCTTCATTATTTTGATAAAGAAACATTATAAACCAAGACGGAGGTATGTTGTTATGATGAGAAAATCAGTATATCGCAAAGTGATTTTCATTATGTTGTGTGTAGCACTCCTTCTTTTAATAGCTATTGCCTGGAAAGTTCAAGTATTCCAGATACTTATGGCAGTACCATTTTTCCCGGTAATTAAGAGTGTGCTTAATAATTCGTGGTTTTGTAGCATTTGCTGTAGCATCATTGCCGTGTACCTGATTTACAAATGGCAAGTGTGGTATAGCAAAAGAAAGTTGAAAGCTGACTTTAGATGTAATGAAGTCATTGAAGGTGTATATGATGGTATCGAAGAGTTTGTCAAATTCTATCAAGAGATTCCTAAAAAAGAACAATCTGATGGCTGTAAAACGGATGAAGATTACCATTTACTAAGGAAGAAGAATGCACAGGTCTTAGTGGATTTCTATTCAAAGTACAAGGGAGAGGTATTTGTAGCGAACTTGGCAATGGCATATGATGGAAATGATTTGCTATTAGACTCGATTCAATCATGTTTTTTCATTAACCTAAATTTTGAGTTGCTTAGTATCGTTAACCATGTAAAGAACCGCTTGCCAAATTTGAGAAAGAAGTATCCTGAAATTGAAGAGATATTTACACGTTATGAGAAGAATCAAAATGAAGAAGATTTGATAAAACTTGGAAACATACTGCCAACCTACTTTATGGATTTGAAATTCATGGCTGTGTATTGGAAGGCTCTCTTTGATTATCTGGGGTATGATCCAACATTTATCAAACTCTTTGTCGATACGTACAATAGTAAGTATCCGATTGAACAGGATATGAAGCTTCCTGTCGAAGTAAGAAATACACAGGCTAAAGAAGTTGAGAAGTTGGTCAGAAAAGCAATGAGGGCTAATCAGTGGAAAAACTTCTGGATGAAATGATTAGATAGAGGAATTTATGATGTAAGCGCTCAATAATCGACCGGTTTGTCGCTACCAACTTTGCATGAGATAATTGCGTCCAGAGACTTTTCCTTGCTATTTTAACTTTCGGATGGTAAAAACTGCTGGATGAACGCAAAACAGGCGTTGTAAAATTTCTGGAAGTTCACAGAAAAGACGTATGTAATTTTATTAGAACGTGTATGATATTAGAGTATGTTATTGACAATAGTGGTAACACTTGATAATATAACGATATAGAATATAGTATATCAAAATCTGTGACAGGAGGTGCTTTGAATGGATGCTGTATATAATTATATATTAGAATATTATAAAGCTGGTGAACCTATTTTTTTGTCGGATATAAAAATGAGTGAAGTTTCAGATGAGACAATTCGTCAGCAGCTGAAACGACTTGCAGATGCCGGAAAACTGATGCGCTATGAAGCCGGAATTTATTATTTGCCAAAAAAGACACGTTTAAAAAGTGGATATAAGCCTTCTGCAGATGTTGTTGCCAGATATAAATACATCTGTCGTAACGGAAAAGTGATTGGTTATTATTCCGGACATACTTTTGCGAACCAGATTGGAGTTTCTACGCAGGTGCCTTTTAAAGCAGAAATTGTGAGCAACAATTTCACTTCGATTGTTCGGGATGTTAAGGTTGGAAATCAGATTTATACAGTCAGAAGATCAAGAGTACCGGTGACAGGAAAGAATTATAAAGTATTGCAACTACTGGAATTGTTGAAGGATATTGATGAATATGCAGATGAAGATAATGAAAACGTACAGGAACAATTATTTGCATATATCAGAAAAAATAGGATCAGCAGAGAACAGGTAGACCAATACCTTGAATATTTTCCAATGAAAATATATAAATCTATTTATGAAATGAGGTTGGAACATGTATTTGCATGAAGACAAAGGGCTATTTTTTGATGTTGTGAATGCAGCTAGCGAAAAATTGAACATTCCGATGGCTGTAATCGAAAAAGACTATTATGTGACGATGATATTAAAATTGCTTTCATCGAAAAGTGAGAATTGTGTTTTTAAAGGGGGAACTTCGCTTTCAAAATGCTTTCACTTACTGGATCGGTTTAGTGAGGACATTGATATTACCTTTACGGAACATCTTGGGGAAGGACGACGAAAAACATTAAAATATAAAATTCTTCGACCAATCAGTGAGGAGCTGGGACTTCCTATAAGTAATTGGGAAAAAATCGAAAGTGACAAGGATTATAACTGCTATATTTTTGCATACGATCCATTGGACGGTTATGTGGAAGAAAGCTTGTATCCGGGAGTAAAACTGGAGACAGCATTAGGTTCCTACTCATTTCCGACAGAGCTAAGGGTAGTTACAAGTTATGTGTATGAATTTTTAAAAGAGGAGGATGTTGAACTGGTTGAGGAGTTTGCACTACAACCATTTACGATGCGACTTCAATCGGTAGTCAGAACCTTTGTTGATAAGGTATTTGCCCTTTGTGACTATTATATGGAAGGGAAGAGCGAGAGATATTCCAGACATCTTTACGATTTGTATAAACTTCGTCCAGTGATCACGTTTGACGAGAATTTTGCAACATTAGTAAAAGAGGTTAGAGCACATAGGGCAGCAATGAAGCAAACATGTCCTTCTTCAAAACCTGGTATTGATGTTCCAGAAGTAATTAGAGCATTTTGCAAGAATGGATTTTTCAGTGAAGATTATTCTAAAATCACCAGCTATTTTATTAATGCACCAGTTGCTTATGAAGATACAATAAAGAATCTGCTTGAGATTGCAGAAAGTGGATATTTTGAAGAATGAACATAGCAGGGGGCGATAGTGAAAAAGTGAGCGATACTACAGCAAAAATGAGTGATAAAATGAGCAATAAATAGTTGATAGTTTATTGGTGTGCTGAAAGGATAATAGATTTGAAAGGCTATGCTACGACAAAAAATGTTTCGCAAGAAACAGGGATACAGACTAAACACGTTGATACGAGGGGGAGATAAAATGTTGCAATGGATAAGTGCATTGCCAGATAACGTGGTGAATAATATTTTTACAACAATTAATACATTGATTTGTGGGTTGATCGTAGCATTTTTTACTTCTACGTTTTTGAAGAAGAAAGAGGAGCGAACAAGAATCTGATCAGTTCTTTCATGGCTTGGAAGATAAATATGCGTTCCACAAATTGTGGTTGGATACCAAGGTACGTGAACATTTGGCATTTATGTTGATATATTTTGGGTATTTCAATACGATTCCACTTATGGTGAAGCGTATACCTTTGCCAGTTGGACAAGAACTGACGGATGAGGAAATTGTGCAACACCTATGAAAAACACATTGGGGTCAGGCACCAATGTGGTCAACCTAGTGGGGGAAGGATAATACGTTGACCCTGGAAAGACAGTGTTTTTAAAATATGTTGACAAATAGCATTACGTTGTATTGACGGTAATCAGTGAGCGCAGTATAATAATTATATGAAAGAATATAATGTTATTGTTAGTATTTGAAAAGGAGCTGAACAATATGTCGATGACAAGTGCTACGTTTCGTATGGATTCTATGTTGAAGGATGAATTAAGAGAACTATTGGATAACTTGGGCCTGGATATGTCAACATTTTTTGTGATGACGGCAAAGCAGGCGGTACGTGAGCAGGGAATCCCATTTAAAATTACAATGGATGTTCCTAATGCTGAAACAATTCAGGCGATGAAAGATACTAAAAACAAGATTGGCTTAAGTAAGGGATTTTCATCCGTTTCAGAGTTGATGGAGGATCTTGATGCTGACGATTAAATATCAAACTGCTTTTAAAAAAGACTTTAAACGGATAAAAAAGCGTGGATATGATATACGATTGCTTGAAAATGTGATTGAAAATCTGACATCAGGCGTGAAGCTGGACGAACGTTATCGGGATCATGCTTTAAGTGGTGATTGGGGTGGATTTAGAGAATGTCACATCGCTCCCGATTGGTTATTGATATACCAAATTGACGGAAATGAATTGATTTTATTCCTGACGAGAACTGGAACACATGCAGATTTACTTGGAATGTAATATGGATCCACAAAGTCTTTGAGGATAAAGATGCGGTTGGAGCGTAAAAATCCTAACCGCATTTTTATTTTGCCGTAAAACTAAAATGAACAAATCTTCTAGGAAGCTGCGGTCTGTATCTTCCATAGGCTTTAAGATTGTTAGCTTTTGCTGTTTCAGCAATACTATATATCATGGCTGAATGCTCTATTGAACTGTCAATGGATCAGCTACTTTTTTGAAGATTTTTCCGGCTATTTGGCTGAGTTTAGGGAGCTGTTTTAGGAATTTCAGTGGTTTCAGCTACTTTTTTGAAGATTTTTCCGACTATTTGGCTGAGTTTAGGGAGCTGTTTTAGTGATTTCAGCGGTTTCAGTTACTTTTTTCGTGGTATAGAATGGGCCAGGCACTGTTAACCAGATTGTTCATATTATGAAGACTTTTGTTAAATATTTTTGGTTATCTTTCTTGTAAGGTAATTGGCAGTGGGATATAATAATTACAGAGCATAGAAACAGTGGAATAAACAGAGGAGAATGGATTGTTATGAATTATGAAGGTATTTTAGAATTTAAGGGAACATGGAGAAAGTATCAGGCAAGAGTTTTGGAACATGCTGACAGGTACATATATCAGATGGAAAAATACATATTGTTGCGGCACCCGGTTCCGGAAAAACGACCCTGGGAATTGAAATGATCCGCAGGCTGAACGGAAAAGCACTGATTTTAGCACCATCTATTACAATTAGAGAGCAGTGGATTGCAAGGATAGAGGAAGCCTTTTTATGTGAGGGTATCAAAGGGGAAGAATATCTTTCACAGAATTTAAAACAGCCAAAGGCAATCACTGTGGCAACATATCAGGCATTGCACAGTGCCATGACAAGATTTCAGGGAATGCAGGAAGATGCAGGTGAGGAGAGTGGCACAGGCACAGACGAGTGCCTGGCGGAAACGGAGACAGAAGAAGTAGATTACAGCGGTTTTGATCTGGTCGAGACGATGAAAGAGGCAGGAATCGAAGTGCTCTGTCTGGATGAATGCCACCACTTGCGAAGTGAATGGTGGAAAGCATTAGAAGAATTCAAAAAACAGTTGAATTACCTTAAGATTATAGCGCTGACAGCAACACCGCCGTATGATTCCACACCGGCTATGTGGACACGTTACATGAATATGTGTGGAGAGATTGATGAAGAAATTACGATACCGGAACTCGTAAAAGAGGGAAGCCTCTGTCCACATCAGGATTATGTTTACTTCAACTATCCAACAAAAGAGGAAGAGCAGGAAGTCAGACATTTTGAAGAACGCAGTAAAGCAATGACAGAAAAAATCATGCAGGATACACAGTTTCTTACATATGTGAGAAGCCATAAGGGGCTGAGTGGGCAGCTCTCTGATGACCTGCTACTGGATAATCCGGCATATCTGGCATCATTGTTGATTTATTTACAGAGCAAAAATATTGCATTTCCGTCCAGATTACAAAGGCTTTTAGGGGCAAAAAAATTACCATCCATGAACGCACAGTGGATGGAACGTCTGTTACAGGGATTTTTGTATGATGATGAGGATTCATATTTGTGTGACAAGAGATATCGTGAATTATTAATTGCTGATTTAAAATCTAACGGTCTGATAGAAAAGAAAAAAGTTGTCATGACGAAAAGTGCGGCAGTGGAAAAAATGCTCACGAATTCTCTGGGAAAATGTAACAGCATCCGTGATATTGTATTCCATGAATACGAGACATCCGGTCAGAATCTGCGACTGCTGGTTTTGACAGATTATATCCGGAAAGAATATGAAAAAACAATTGGAAATACAGAATACGATGTAAACTCACTAGGGGTGCTCCCGTTTTTTGAAATGCTCCGACGTGAAAATGAAAAGAAATACAAACAAATTCGTTTTGGTGTACTTTGCGGGACGATTGTGATTATTCCGGCGGAGGCAAAAGATGCGCTGGAACAGGAGATTGGAACAAGTGGAAAAGTTACGTTCAGTAGGATCGGCAATCTTTCGGAAACAGATTATCTTAAAGTAACAGCTGTTGGAAATGCACATTTTCTGACAGGGGCGGTAACTGCTGTTTTTTCAAAAGGCTATATGCAGGTTTTGATCGGTACAAAATCGTTGTTAGGGGAAGGATGGGATTCTCCTTGTATCAATTCCCTAATCCTTGCAAGCTTTGTCGGTTCATTTATGTTAAGCAACCAGATGCGTGGACGCGCTATACGTGTGATGAAAGAACAGCCGGAAAAAACAAGTAACATCTGGCATTTAGTGTGTCTGAGACCATGGAACGAAGTGCTGAAGGCAGATGACAATCAGATTAGTGACGATTACAGTATGCTCGAACGAAGGATGGAACATTTTCTTGGTCTGCATTACTCAGAAAATACAATTGAAAATGGAATAAAACGGTTGTCAATTATTAAAACTCCATTTAATAAAACTAATGTTGACAGGATTAACAGACAAATGTTGAAAATGTCAGGACAACGTGATGCGTTAAAAGAACGTTGGAATAGTGCACTTGCAATCTATGACAAAATGGATATTGTGGATGAGACAGAGGTAAAAGACAAATTTGTTACGAGTGTTGTTTTCTGGGATGCGATTCTTACAATGATTCTGTCAGGAATTTTGTGTCTGATTGGCATGATTGGGGCAGGTGTTGTGGCGGCAGCATCCAAATCGGGAAGCTTAGCCGGAGTATGTTACTTCTTCATTGTTGTTGGATTGACTGGAATTATAATGCGTTTTCCGAAAATATTCATGCTGGGCAGTCCACTAAAAAGATTAAAGGCATTTGGAAATGGAATCCGTAAAGCATTGGAGGAGCAACGGCTTCTGGAAGAAACACATTGTAAAGTAGTAGCAGAATCGCTGGGACCGGATCACCATATTATTTATTTGTCAGGTGGAAGTGGCAGGGATAAAGCGTTGTTTGCACAGTGTGTCAATGAATTTTTTGATGTTATAGACAACCAGCGTTATATACTTGTAAAAAGGAAAAATCGAAAAGGACTGAATGGTTTCTATGCCATTCCAAATTGTTTTTCTAAAAAGAAAGAGGATGCAGAACGTTTTGCAAAATGCATGCATCCGTATATCGGAAACTATGACTGCATATATACAAGAAATGAAAAAGGAAGAGAGCTTCTGTTAGAAGGCAGAGTTAAGGCACTTGCCAATCGGGAAGAACGTTGTATTTCACACAAAAAAGTAAAAGGGGCATTAGAGTAGCAGATTATTTTTATGCAATTTTACCACTTCACCGCATTAAAATTTAATTTTTTTTTTATAAAATATGCAAAATATGACAAAAAGTACTGGACAAAATGTACTATATAGGGTAAAATGCATATATGCAATCAAGCAGCACATTTGAAGGTTGTGCAGATAGTATTGGGTATATTTTACGAATTGGAGGGATTTTTCATGAGAATATATAATGCTAAGGATTATGCAGATATGAGCAGAAAGGCTGCAAATATCGTATCGGCACA
>ERZ1673734.1419-NODE-1419-length-15770-cov-3.290487_pt1 | contig 15770 bp, 9 predicted proteins | sample MGYA00580199_ERZ1673734 | MGnify/ENA primary metagenome ERZ1673734 (study PRJEB41218, sample SAMN15661742) | gut metagenome | host: Homo sapiens | place: Canada: London | collected 2015-08-20/2019-03-30 | study: EMG produced TPA metagenomics assembly of...
CGCTTTGAAAACTTTTTCTAAAAACTCATTATCCAGTCCCATCTCAGCTCCTTTGACAAACACCTTTTCCAGGATTTTATCCCAACGTCCGGGTTGCAGAATAGTAATATTATTTTGCTTTTTATATTTTCCGATTTCGTCGGATACCTTCATCCGCCGGGTCAATAGCTCCAATATATCGTTATCGATATCATCGATCTGCGCCCGCAATTCATCTATGTTTTCCTTGTATTCTATGTTTTCCGAATCTATATCCCGGATAATCAGTTTTCCTAAAATTTCCCGAAGAGAAGTCGGTGTGACTTGCTGTGCAGCATCACTCAAAGCTATTTCAGGACAAATATGGGATTCGATGATCAGTCCGTCGAACCCCAAATCCATCGCTTGCTGGGAAACTTCCTGAATATATTCCCGTTTACCTGAAATATGGCTTGGGTCACAAATCATCAACATATCGGGAAAACGCCGTTTTATCTCGATAGGTAATTGCCACTGAGGAACATTGCGGTACTTGGATTTTACATAAGCAGAAAAACCCCGATGAATCACACCGATTTTTTTCAGTCCTGCCATATTTAATCGTTCCAAAGCACCGATCCAGAGTTCGACATCCGGATTGACAGGATTTTTCACTAAAACCGGAATATCGGTACCTTTTAAAGCGTCGGCTATTTCCTGCATAGCAAAAGGATTGGCAGAAGTACGTGCCCCGATCCACAACATATCCACGCCGGCTTTCAGAGCTTCGTACACATGTTTGACATTAGCTACTTCCGTAGAAATTTTCATTCCTAACTCACGCTGCACCCGCTTCATCCAGACTAATCCTTCGGAACCGACTCCCTCGAAACAATTCGGACGGGTACGGGGTTTCCAGATCCCTGCCCTCAAAACTTCCACTCCGGCGGCCTTCAAACCTTTGGCTGTTTCAAAAACTTGTTGTTCACTCTCCGCACTGCAAGGTCCTGCAATAATAATAGGCTTAGTAGTATCTGTAAATAATCCCCAGTCCTCTACTTTTACCAAATCTAATTTTGTCGCTGTCATATATTTCTTTTTTATAAATTCAAATTAGTATTCTTACCGGATGATCCTTTTTATCTTATTAGCCTTATGGATCAAGTCCTTCACTCCTTTTTCATCATAATCTGCAATATGTTTTTTAAATTCCTGCAATTTTTCGATATAGGTATCTAAAACAGTCAATATATTCTCTTTATTCTGAGAGAATATCGGAGCCCACATGTCTGCATTACTTTTAGCCAATCGTACCGTCGATGAAAAACCACCGGAAGCCAGGTCAAAGATATTCTTTTCATTCTTTTCTTTTTCCAAAACAGTCAACGCAAGTGCAAAAGAAGTGATATGGGAAATATGGGAAATATAAGCCGTATGCATGTCATGATGTGCGGCCCGCATATATATCACCCTCATATTGAGGCAATCATACATTTGCTTGACCAGTTCGACGGCTTGCATATCCGAATCTTCAGCATTGCAAATAATGCCTGCCCGTCCGTCGAATAATCCGGGCAAAGCAGCCCAGGGACCCGAATATTCTGTCCCTGCCATGGGATGAGCAGCGACAAAATTCTTCCGGTTCGGATGATAACGAACCATATCGTTGATTTTTTCTTTCGTCGAACAGACATCGGTCACTACCTGACGGTCCACCTTATCCAGTATATCCGGGATCATCCGGATAGCTATACTTACCGGCACAGCTACGACAATCATATCGCTCATAGCAATACATTCTTCATAACTGACGATTTCGTCGACCAATCTCAATTCCTTCGCAGCCGAAGCATGCAAAGCATCCGCTTCAACCCCGACAACACGATCGGCAAAACCCCGGTTTTTCAAATCTACTGCCATAGAACCACCGATCAATCCAACTCCTATTATTCCAACTTGCATATCAACATTTCTTTTTATCCGACATTTACAACTGCTTCAACACCACGAACCATGTTTAAAATGACTCACATGTAAAACCCGGCGAATCCGTCCGGCAGCTTCACGTAATACCTCTTGTTTCGCACACAATGAAATCCGGATATAACGTTCGCCGTTACTTCCAAAAATAAAACCGGGAGTAATAAATACATGCGCTTTTTGCAAAATCATATCCGACAATTTTTCCCCACTCTCTTCCCGGTCATCGATCTTTCCCCACAAAAACATACCTCCGCTATGTTTATCGTATCTCACACCCAACAGATCGAAAATTTCTCCGGCCAATTTCTGTCTTTCCCGGTATTCTGCATTCAATTGTGCATACCAATCATCTTTTTGGGATAAAGCTTTCACAGCTGCCAATTGGAGCGGTTTGAACATACCCGAATCCATATTGCTTTTCACTTTCAACACCTGGGAAATGACATCTGCATCTCCGGCAATCATCCCGATTCTCCAACCCGACATATGATGTGCTTTACTCAGTGAGTTCAGTTCCACACAGCAGGTTTTCGCCCCATCGATACTCAAAATACTCAGTTGTTCATCATTTAATATAAAACTATAGGGATTATCATTACAGATCAAAATCCGGTGTTTCAAGCCAAACTCTACCAACCTTTCGTATAATGCCATCGTAGCTTTTGCTCCGGTAGGCATATTCGGATAATTTGTCCACATCATTTTTACCCTGGAAAGATCCCTGTTTTCCAACTGTTCAAAATCGGGCATCCATCCGGTTTCTTCCTTCAAATCATAAAGCACGATCCCGGCTTCTGCCAGTAAAGAAGCCGAGGAATAAGTGGGATATCCTGGATTAGGTACAAGCACTTGATCTCCTTTATTCAAAAAAGCCAGAGACAATAACAAAATTCCTTCTTTAGAACCGGCCAAAGGTTGAATCTCCGTATCCGGATTCAAATCTACCCGATAATATTTCTTATACCAGGTAGCAAATCCTTCACGCAGTTCTTTTATTCCTTTATAACTTTGATAAGCGTGATTACCTGGATGCTGAGCCTCTTTGATCAAAGTCAGGATAGCTTCCTCGGGTGGCATCCGGTCAGGGGCACCGATTCCCAGATTAATCACTTCGGCTCCTTGTCGGTTCATCAAATCAATCTCTTGTAATTTTTTTGAAAAATAGTATTCACTGACACTATTCGTTCTGTTTGCCGGTTTAATTATCATCGTTTACGATTTTTGATTTACAACTTATATACTTTCTAATCAACAATAACTTTTATATTCCCCCATCACTGTCAGTTCATCGACCAATGGTCTTACAGCATTCATCGCTTCCAGATAATGTCCGTAATCATCGAATTTCAGATCCACATAAAAAAAATACTGCCATTCCTTCCCCGGTATAGGCAAGGATTGTATTTTCGTCAGGTTAAGGTCATAAAAGGCAAATATGGAAAGTACCTGCGATAACCGACCTGTCTTATGAGGCAACGTAAAGCAAATCGAGGATTTATCGATATCTTTCTCTGATACGGTAATATGGTCGTCCAGGATCAGAAAACGGGTGAAATTTTGCTTATGAGTCTCTATACTAGCCTGAAGAATCTCCAAACCGAATAATTCTGCAGCCAATTCAGAAGCAATCGCACCGATCCGTCTTTGTCCGTTCCGCATTATATCGGCAGCACTTTTGGCTGTATCTTCCGATTCTACCAAACGGATATGTGGATATGATTTAAAAAATTCACGGGTCTGGGCTATAGCCATATAATGTGAATGCACTTCAGTAATCTCTTCTATAGTCTGCCCGGGCAAAGCCATCAGGTTTTGCTGAATCCGAAGGAATACCTCCCCTTTCACTTTGCGGGAATGTTTATGCAACAAAGAATAATTCGGTAATAATCCTCCTGCCACGGTATTCTCGATAGCCATGATAGCTCCCGAAGCTTTTCCCTGATCCAAAGCAACAAACAAATCTTCAAAACTAAGACATTCACACACACCGATCTCATTTCCATAAAACAACCGGGCAGCTTGCTCGTGAAAACAGCCGTGTACTCCTTGAATTGCAATTTTCGTCATTTTCCGTCACTTTTAATTCGTATATCGGTCAATAAAAAACCCCGGACATTATGCCGGGGTTTATATTATTCCATTATTATTATCAGGATAAAATACACAGTCTCCGGCTACTCTTCATAAAATAAAAGTAGAAGTAAAAATAAAACCGGCTGCCAAATCGAAAATACGTCGCCATCTTTGTCCAAATAAAAAAGCCCTGATTACTCAGGGCTTACTTTAATCCTATTTTTTAATCATTACACGGAAGCCCTTTACTCTCTGATAAAAAAGTAAAAATAAAAATAATATGCATTCCAAAATGATTTCATCTCTCTGTTTTTGTTTTGTGACGACAAATATACAAACAAATCTATTTCTTGCAAATATATCCCATTTATTTTTCAGAGAATCTCTCTTTTTAGTACAAATACGATTCTCAATGTTTAGAATATAACATATAAAAGCCTCCCTCCGATATACTTACTGATGAGCTTTTTTTTCTAACTTTGTCCGTATAAATTTTAATCCTATATTCATGTCAGATCCTAAGACCTTATTCCTACTAGACGCCTATGCACTGATATACCGGTCGTATTATGCTTTTATCAATAATCCCCGGATTACCACCACAGGAATAAACACCTCCGCCACCTTTGGTTTTTGTAATTTTCTGATCGAATTATTAGAATTAGAAAAACCGACTCATATCGCAGTGATTTTCGATCCCGAAGGTCCCACTTTCCGGCACGAAATGTACACACCTTATAAAGCACAACGTCCCCCGATGCCGGAAGATCTGAGAAAATCCATTCCTTATATAAAAAAAATTATCGCAGGTTTGGGTATTTCTTGTCTGGATGCGCCGGGTTACGAAGCCGACGATTTTATCGGTACCCTGGCCAAAAGAGCGGAGAAAGAAGGTTATACCGTTTATATGATCACGCCGGATAAAGATTATGCCCAGCTGGTCAGTGAAAAAGTTTTTATGTATAAACCCGGACGTTCAGGAAATAAATCGGAAGTCTGGGGTATTCCCGAAGTATTGGATCATTTCGGGATCGAACGGGTGGATCAGGTCATCGATATTTTAGGACTGATGGGAGATACGGCGGACAATGTTCCGGGATGTTCCGGAATCGGCCCTAAAAGCGCTGCTACCCTGGTCTATAAATATGGAGATATCGACGGAATATATGCCCATATCGATGAACTCAAAGGCAAACAACGGCAGAATCTGCTCGATTGCCAGCCAACCGTCCATTTGTCACGTACCCTGGTCACTATTTGTACCGAAGTTCCTACCGATATCACTCCCGAAGATCTTGAGAAGAAACATATCGATGTAAAAATTCTGGATCCTATTTTCAAAGAACTGGAACTCTTTTCATTGGTAAAACGGGTATTGAATACAGATATAGAAGAAGATACCTCAGAGAAATTGTCGGACATCAAAGTCAGTTATACCGACCATTCCCAAGATCCGGCTTCTTTACTGCAAAAACTGGAAGAAGCAGATCTTTATGCTTTATATGTTGTTTTCAAAAACGGGACTCTGTATAATTCCTGGCCGACTCATCTGTGCTTCTCGACAAAACTTCACGAAGTAAGTTATATCAATCTGCCTAATGACAAAAACAAGGCATTGGAAATCATACTCCAATTCCAGGCCATTTTTGAAAACAAAAATAAAATTTTAATATCGGCCGATGTAAAAAACGATATCATTTGGCTGAAAAGAGCAGGTATCAAACTCAAAAATGATATTTTCGACATTAAAATAGCCCATTATGTACTCCATCCGGACATATCACACGACTTAGGCCGGGTTGCTTTGGAATACCTCAATTATAAACTCTCGGGAAGTAAAAAAGAAGATCAGCAACTCACGCTCCAGTTCGATGAAGAAGCAGGGACGGAAGATAACGATTTTGCAGAGAAAACCGATGTTATCTTCCAGCTTCGTGAAAAACTCTGTGACGATCTGCAACAGACCGGCTTACTGGCACTCTATAACAACATCGAAATGCCACTGGTTTTTGTACTCGCCGACATGGAATACGAAGGAGTAAGCATCGATTGTAACGAACTTCAGTCCATTTCAAGCGAACTAAAAGAACGGATCGATATCATTGAAAAAGAAATCTATGAATTAGCTCATCAGGAATTCAACATCAGTTCCCCCAAGCAATTGGGTGAAGTACTCTTCGATAAACTGAAAATCGACAGTAATCACAAAAAGACAAAATCCGGTCAATACAGTACTTCAGAACAAGTGCTTGTAAAATTAGAAGACGAACATCCCATTATCAATAAAATACTGGATTACCGGGGATTAAAAAAACTTTTGACGACATATGCAGAAGCACTTCCCAGTTTTATCGACCCGGGGACAGGAAAAATACACACTCATTTCAATCAGGCAGAAGCGGCAACCGGTCGTTTAAGCAGCCTGAACCCGAATCTGCAAAATATCCCTATCCGCACAGAAGAAGGCCGGAAAATCCGTAAGGCTTTCGTTACCGGTAATGACGACTATTTGTTTTTCTCAGCCGACTATTCCCAGGTCGAATTACGGTTGATGGCTCATTTAAGTCAGGATAAAGAATTGATTCATGCTTTCAATCACGGTATAGATGTACATACCGCTACAGCTTCAAAAATTTATCATGTCACCTTAGAGGAAGTAACTCCTGAAATGCGCCGCCGGGCTAAAACAGCTAATTTCGGTATCATATACGGTATATCTGCCTGGGGCTTGGCCGAAAGACTCCACATCAGCCGCAAAGAAGGCAAAGAATTGATCGACGGTTATTTCGATCTTTATCCAGGCGTGAAAAAATACATGGAAGAATCCGTCGAAAAAGCCAGAAAAAAAGAATTTGTCGAAACAATTATGGGCCGCAGACGTTATCTCCGGGACATAAACTCCCGGAATGCCGTAGTCAGAGGGATGGCGGAACGAAATGCCATCAATGCTCCGATACAGGGATCGGCTGCCGATATTATAAAAATGGCTATGATCTGTATCCAAAAACGCATTCAGGAAGAAGGATTGATGTCCAGAATGATCATTCAAGTTCATGACGAACTCAATTTCAAATGCCATAAATCCGAACAATATCTCCTGAAAAGCCTGGTGACGAATTGTATGGAGCATGTAATAAAACTCTCTGTGCCTCTAACGGTTAGTACAGGATTCGGAAACAATTGGTATGAAGCACATTGACCTGTAAAAAAACTTGTTTCAATTTAATAAATGTAAATTAATCCCGATTTTTTTATATTATTGCAATAAATTTCAATCAAACCAATATGCGAGTATTTATTAAAAATAGAATCCTGTTCTATTTTATATTTTTCATATATACTCCGGCTAGCTTCGCTCAGGATTATTCCTTTTCTCAATTTTGGGAGAATCGGATTTATTATAATCCTTCCTTCGTTGGTTTGAATGAAGGTGAATTCAACGGACAATTGACCTATCGGAAACTCTGGCCCAAATTTCCGGGTAATTTTTCAACGATTTTTTTTTCCGCCGATTTAAAAACATACAATAATTATGGATTCGGATTATCCGTTATTTCAAGTGATGAAGGGGGTGGTTTTATAAAATCGAACAGTATCGGACTATCCTACTCCTGGAGAGGGTATTTCAACAAAGAAAAAAATATCTACTTTCAATTAGGAGTGAAAGGTTCTTATTATGACGAAAGGCTGAATCCGAACAAATACATTTATTCCGGGAATCTTCATGAAATATACGGTAACATTCTACCGTTACCGGCTTTGGACATTGTCAATGAAAAACAAAATTATTGGGATTTCAGTACAGGTTTTATGATCTATGTTCCCTGGGAACGTCATTACCGTGAATTTATGCATAATTTCATCGGATTTTCCGTCAATCATTTCACCCGCCCCAAAGACAATTTTATCGAAGAAAATGCCCGGATTCCGATCAAACTGAGTTTACAATGGAATAGTTTTATCAGAACCTCCCTTTATAGCCTCGACAAAAAAAGTAGTTTATATGTTTGTCCGGGATTATTATATGAAAACCGAGGAGATCGATTATTATCTCCCTCCTCATTCGATAACTTTATCGTCGGTTCGGATATCACCACCGATCCCTTATTCGGTGGAGTATGGTATAGTTCTCAGCTCCTGAACAGCGATAAAGAAAATTATAAAGCGATCATTTTCAAACTTGGACTCAAGTTGAATTCTGCCAATAAAAAATTTGAATATCGTCTGGCTTATTCCTACGATATGTCTCTTGGAAATTTAGTAAAATCAACAGAAGGATCCCATGAAATCAGTTTCAACATCACCTACAGATTCAATGCCAAATACCGATATAACATATTTTCATTCTGAACAAGATAGCCTGTCTATTCTACCATTACATCAAACTGAAACAGACACATTTGAAATCTATATGCCTGCTGGTCGATTTTTACCTTCGACACAGTTGGAACACAATAAAGATCTGTTCGGAAACGTACTATTCACAGTCGGTTTCCTGATTATTTTTGCATTTGTAAGATTAAGAGGTAAAGATCTGTTTTACAATCTATTGAATACATTATTGAAAAGGAAGAAAGCTGAAATTATTTTGAATGAAGGAATATCTTCCAATCTGATCTGTTATATTCTATCCTTATGTTTGTCCTTCTCCATCATTTCTATCGGTATCGTCTATATCATCGAAGGAAATTTTATCAATTTATTTACATTATATCTTTTCATCGGCTTATTTCTTTATCATTTTCTTCTTCTCTTGATTGTCCGGTTATTCGGATGGACTTTTAACGCTAAAAATATGGCCGACGAAGTCATCGTAAATTTATGGACTTACAATATTTTGTCAGGACTTTTGATTTCACCTTTTGTAATTGCAATCTTTTTCGTGAAATCTTTTGCTGTTATTCCTCTATTAAAGATAGTTATATTCGGTGCAATTTTACTTATGATTGTTAAAATTATAAGATGGATTGAAATATTAATCACGCATAGGGTTTCAATTTTGTATATGATTTTGTACCTTTGTGCCCTCGAAATCATGCCACTTCTTGTGCTTTACAAGATGGTAGAATAACATCAGGGTATTAATTTAAAACTTTACTGCTTTGAAGATAAAAAAGATACTCGTATCGCAACCGCAACCAACTACAGAAAAATCTCCCTATTCTGAACTAGCGGAAAAATACGGTTTAAAACTGGAATTTCGTCCTTTTATTAAGGTTGAAGGAGTTACAGCTAAAGAATTCAGACAGGAACGGATCAATATTCTTGATCACACTGCTATTATTTTTACCAGCCGTACAGCTATAGATCACTTTTTCAGAATCTGCGGAGAGTTAAGAATAACGGTACCGGACACGATGAAATATTTTTGTATTTCGGAAGCAACGGCTTTTTATTTACAAAAATACATCGTCTACCGTAAAAGAAAAATTTTCTATGGGGATAAGAAAGTGGATGATATGACTAAAATTTTACTGAAACATAAAACAGAAAATTTTCTTGTACCTCTTTCCGATATCCACAAAGAAAATATTCCCGGATTACTGGATCAGTTGAATCTGAAATACACGAAAGCTATTCTTTATAAAACGGTTTCCAGCGATCTGAGCGATATCAAAAATTTGAAAGAATACGATATCATAGCTTTTTATACCCCATCCGGTATAAAATCTTTATTCCAGAATTTCCCGGACTTCGTTCAGGATACCACAGTTATAGCAGCTTTCGGACCTGCAACTGCAGTTGCAGTCGAAGAAGCAGGATTACGGCTGGATATAAAAGCTCCGACACCCCAATGTCCTTCCATGACAATGGCTATCGAAGAGTTTATAAAGCGTTATAACAAAGAAAACAAAACAAAATAATTCAAAAATGAAGCTAATCACAAAAAGTTTGACTTTTTGTGATTAGCTTCCCTATAAGTTACCAACCTGCATTTATGTACTCACTCAGCAAAGCCGAACGTCTATGTAGTAAAATTCTTTTCGAAGAACTATTGACTTCTGAGATCAGCTTTGTAAAATACCCGTTCCGGGTCGTACTCAAAGATTCGTCTATACCCGGAGAATATCCTGCCAGGATAGCGATCAGCGTGAGTAAAAAGAAATTTAAAAGGGCTGTTAAACGTAACCGGGTAAAACGGCTGACCCGTGAAGCTTACCGTTTAAACAAACCCGAATTCTATCAGCATATAATCCCCGGACATACAGTAGATATTCTATTTATCTACCTCGATCAAAATCTTCCGGTTTTTTCTAAAACCGAAAAGGCCATAAAAAGTGTACTGAAGAAGATTCCATCTTTACTATCCTCTGTTTCCTGATCCCGGTAAAACGATCGTATGACACTTATTAAATGCATAATCAGTCACTTATTACTTTTACCGATTCGGTTTTATCAATACTGTATCTCCCCTTTAAAGCCACCCACCTGCCGTTTTGTACCCACTTGTTCCCAGTATGCGATCGGAGCTATCCGAAAACACGGACCTTTTAAGGGATTATGGCTGGCTATAAAAAGACTACTCCGCTGTCATCCCTGGGGAGGCAGCGGCTATGATCCTGTGCCTTAAAAAATAACAATCCATCTTAAGGATTTGCTAATTTTCAATTTACCATTTTCAATTATCAATTATATATCGTATTTTCGTTAATTAAAAATCAGGTGTTGTATCACAAACAAAAATTTAAAATATAAATGAAAACAAAAAGAATTCTACTTGTTGGCATAGCATTCATCTCGATCACTCTCGGATTGACCGCACTGAGAAACGATGATAAAAGCTTTGAAATCAGTAAGCAGCTGAATATTTATGCCACTCTGTTCAGAGACGTAAATATGTTTTATGTCGATGAAGTCAATCCCGGTGACCTGGTCACTACAGGAATAAAAGCCATGTTAAAATCTTTGGATCCATATACTGTTTATTATCCGGAATCCGAAATGGAAGATGTAAAACTGATGACTACCGGAGAATATGCCGGTATCGGTTCCGTCATCAGTAAAAAAGGAGATCAGGTCATTATCCGGGAGCCTTATAAAAATTCTCCTGCAGATAAAGCCGGATTACTTCCCGGAGATATCATCCTGGCTATCGACGGAATTTCGGTGAAAGGTAAAAATACGGAAGAGGTAAGTACTTTATTAAAAGGACAACCGGGAAAAGAAATCACCATAAAAGTTCAGCGTGAATTTGAGACTAAACCACTAGAAAAGAAAGCTATACGAGAAAAAATCCAACTACCGAGCGTCCCTTATTCCGGTATGGTTAACGATACGACCGGATATATCTATCTAACCAGTTTTACCGATAAATCTGCTGCAGATGTCCGTTCGGCAATTATCTCACTAAAGAACAAAGGAGCCTCTTCTTTAATTCTGGACCTAAGAGGAAATTCAGGAGGTCTTCTGGATCAAGCCGTTGAAATAGTGAATTTCTTCGTTCCGAAAAATTCCAAAATAGTCGACACCAAAGGGAAAGTAAAACAATGGGATAAAGAATATACAGCCAAAAATAATCCCATCGTACCCGATATGCCTTTAGTAGTATTGATCGACCGGGGTTCAGCATCGGCCTCTGAAATCGTATCGGGTGCTCTTCAGGATCTCGATAGAGCTGTTCTAATAGGCGAACGTTCCTACGGAAAGGGATTGGTTCAAACAGTCCGCGATCTGGCCTACAATACGAAATTAAAAGTTACCACCGCAAAATATTATATTCCTAGCGGAAGATGTATTCAGGCCTTGGATTATTCCCACCGGAACCCTGACGGAAGTGTCGGAAAAGTGCCCGATTCTTTGATTTCAGAATTTAAAACCCAATCCGGAAGAAAAGTGTATGACGGTGGCGGAATCAGTCCGGATATTAAAATTACTCCGAAAGATTATGCAAGAATCACTCAAGAACTTGTTTTACAAGATCTAACATTTGATTTTATCAATAGTTATGCCCTTCGGCACCCCAATATTGCCCCTATCAATGAATTTAAAATTACAGATGAAATATACAACGAATTCAAAACCTATCTGAAAGAAAAGAAATTCAGTTATGAAACCGAATCACAACAGATATTGAATAAATTGATCGAAGCAGCCAAAGCCGAAAAGTATTATGACACCGCCAAAGAACAAATTGCCGCTTTGGAAAATGATTTCACCCATTCTATCGACCGCGATATGGACCTCTTTAAAGATGAGATCACTTCGTTTTTAACAGAACAATTCATTCAACGTTACTATTATCTGCAAGGGGTAATAGAATATAAAGTCCAGCATGATCAAGAAGTAGCTAAAGCGGTTGAAGTATTAAACGATAAAGAAGTATATCGAAATACCCTGAAACCTGTCAAATAACTAAATAAAAGGCTGTTTATAGAAAATTTTTCTATTTTTTGTGACTGCCTTAAAGACCGATTGGCGAATCTAAAGTTTACAACTTATATTTACGATCGGAACTACAGATTCGCCAATCAGTATTAAAACAATACATATTAAGCTTTAAAGCAGCTGATTTACCTCGGCACTCTTTCGGATAAACTCTTATTATTCGGTTTCTTGATGAAAATACTCATGAATAAGTTGTGCTTTCTTCTTCCCGATCACCTTAGCCAGTTCTTCAATAGACTTTTGTTTGATATTACTAACTGACTTAAACTCATGCAATAATATAGTTTCAGTTGCTTCTCCGATACCCTTAATATCACCTAATATACTGTTAATCTGTGATTTTTCTCTCAATTTACGATGAAATGTAATACCAAATCGATGGGCTTCGTCCCGGATATGCATCAACGTTTTTAAAGCCATCGAATTTTTAGCCAACAGATAAGGATCCTTATCTTCAGGAAAATAAATTTCTTCCATTTGTTTTGCCAATCCTAAAATCGGTACTTTCCCATATAGATCTAATTTTTTCAAACTATTTACAGCCGAATGTAACTGTCCTTTTCCTCCATCGATCACGATCAGATCCGGTAATTCCAGACCTTCATCCAATACTCTTTTATATCTCCGGAAAATAATTTCTTCCATAGAAGCAAAATCGTCCGCCCCGACGACTGTTTTCACGTGGAACTTTCGATATTCTTTTTTAGCCGGTTTACCATCGATAAAAACTACACAGGAAGCCACTGGATTAGTCCCTTGAATATTCGAATTATCGAAACACTCCATACGATGTGGTAATGTAGGCAGTTTTAGTTCTAACTTAATGGTTTTCAATATATTAAAACTCGAATCTTCTTTCTTTAGATTCCTCTGCCGTTCTCTATCCAATCTAAAATAGGATACATTTCTTTCGGACAAATCCAATAATTGTTTCTTGTCACCTCGTTGAGGTATCACATATTGCACTCCTTCCAATTGAACATCCGGATAAAAAGGAACAATAATTTCTTTCGAATTACTATTCACCAATTGGCGGATCTCATAGATAGCGAAAGCAAGCAAAGCTTCCTTATCTTCTTCGATCTTCTTTTCTAATTCAACTGTATGTACTTGTATAACAGCACCATGAACAATTCTCAAAAAATTAACATAAGCATATTTCTCATCTTCCAAATAAGAAAAAACATCTGTATCGTGAATCGTAGTACGGACAATAGTCGATTTAGATTGATAATTTTTAATGGCTTCAAGTGCTTCTTTCATTCGATTGGCCTCCTCAAAATGCAGTGATTCCGCATACGAATTCATCTTCCTGGTCATAACCTGAATGACAGAAGACAAATTACCTTTCAAAATATTCCTCACCTGGCTGATAAATTCATCGTATTCTTCTTCCTGTATTTTACCAATACAAGGCCCGAGACAATTACCGATATGATATTCCAAACAAACTTTAAAACGGTTGTTATAGACAGCCTTCGTATTTAATGCAAGCTTACAAGTCCGTAATTTGAATAAAGATTTAATTAAAGAAATCAGTACATGGGCAAATTTTCCCGAAGTATAAGGACCGAAATATTCCGATCCGTCGTGTACAAAACGGCGGGTAAGAAACACCCGGGGATAAGGTTCTTTCTTAATACAAATCCAGGGATAAGATTTATCGTCTTTCAATAAAATATTATAACGCGGCTTATATTTTTTGATCAGATTATTTTCTAAAAGTAATGCATCTTGCTCACTATTTACAACAATATACCGTAAATCCGTGATTTTATTGACCAAAATCCGGGTTTTATTTGACTGATTACTTTGATTTAAATAAGATAATACCCTATTTTTTAAATTTTTAGCCTTTCCAATATATATAATTACTCCAGAAGAATCGAAATATTGATATACTCCAGGTGAAGAAGGTAATTCACTAATCTTTTTTTTCAAATGGTCATCATATAAAGCCATAACAAATTCAATCTGCTAAAAACTTAAATTTACTATATTCGAACAATCCTCTTTCACCTATTTTCAATTCAGGTATCACAATCAGAGCCATAAAAGAAAGAGTCATAAAAGGTGAATCGAGTATACACCCATTATGATGCAAAATTTGAATTAATTTATTCCAAATCATAGCTACCTTTTCACCATTTTCATCAGTCATAATACCGGCAATAGGTAAAGATAAAATGTCAACTTCTCCCTCAGATGCCACTGAAAGTCCTCCTTTTGCTGAAATAATAGAATTAAGAGCAATCAATAAATCCTGATCATTACATCCTACTGCAATGATATTATGGGAATCATGCGATATACTACTTGCAAAAGCACCTTTTTTCAGACCTATTCCATGTATAAAAGCAATCTGAGGAGGTTTATTCTCATAACGATTCAGATAAATAATCTTGAGTATATCTCTATCCAAATCAGATTCAAAATTATCGAATGAATCATGATTTGAAAAAATTACTTTATCTGTAATTAATTCCCCATCATACACCTTGATAGAAACGATATCGGATGTTATGGGTTTTCTCAAATCGGAAAGCTGGAGTAATTTCCGATTGAATTGATTCAAATTCGAAAAATCAGAAACTTCAGCTTTAATATCCGGCATAGACCAAGAACTAGAATATTTAAGTTCACCCTGTATGTAAACTTCCGATACTGAAAATGATTTTAAGTCTTCAAATATACAAAAATCAGCAGGATCTCCTATCCGAAGTGTACCTATCGGTAAGTGATAATGTTGTATAGGATGAAGAGAAGCTATTCTCAAAACCTGAAATAAATCGAAACCATCAGCAATAGCTCTTCGAACTATCTTATCGATGTGCCCGCAATGAATCAAATCTCCGGGATGAGAATCATCTGTACAAAACATCAAAGAATAAGGATGACTATTTATCAAGGATTTTAAAGCCTCGTAATTTTTAGCTGCACTTCCTTCCCGAATTAGAATTTTCATTCCTAAAGAAATTTTTTCCAAAGCTTCGGATAAAGATACAGATTCATGATCAGTAGAAATACCTGCACTTACATATTGTTTCAAAACTTCCCCTATTATCCCCGGAGCATGCCCATCGATCGGTATATTATATTTTTCAGCTAATTTCAATTTACGCCATACTTCAGCATCTTTTTGTAATACTCCGGATATATTCATCATTTCCGATAGAGAAACAAACGAATAGTTTTGTAATAATTCCTCGATATGATCAGAATTTATTTCAGCTCCTGAATAATCAAAAGAAGTAGCGGGAACACAAGAAGGCACTGAAAAGAAAATTTTGATGGGTGCTTTCCAACTATTTTCTATCATAAACCGAATACCTTCTATTCCTAAAACATTGGCTATTTCATGAGGATCATTA
>ERZ1673734.1426-NODE-1426-length-15706-cov-35.847422_pt1 | contig 15706 bp, 18 predicted proteins | sample MGYA00580199_ERZ1673734 | MGnify/ENA primary metagenome ERZ1673734 (study PRJEB41218, sample SAMN15661742) | gut metagenome | host: Homo sapiens | place: Canada: London | collected 2015-08-20/2019-03-30 | study: EMG produced TPA metagenomics assembly of...
TGGCAGCCTGAGTTCACAGATAAAACACTCTCCAGGAAACCCGGGGCGGTTCAGCATAATGAGCAGATCATTAAGATCATCAGTAGGATCTTTTCCTTCTTCAATATCCCGGATGATATGTCTGATGGTCGATTTGATAAATATAGCCCTTTCCGCACGGGATTTAAGAAGTTCCACGCGTGCTAATCCGCATATTTCTATCGTTGACTCTCCCTGCGGGCTGGGGGAACCATTCATCTGAACCGGTTCGATACTGCCGTTTTCCAATAATTTGATATGCTGCTCTGGATCTGTTAAACAAGGGTTAATTAAAAGTGGTTGTTCAGAATTAATACTGCGGGGGCCTTTAGCGCGCAACGCTTCATTTGCAAGTGGGAAGAAGCAGCCTTTACCGGTCAGACTCCATGTCACTCCATCTTCATGCAGCTGATTTCTGCGTTGATTACAGTCAACACAGGAGATGAGGAGGTTATTCCAGCTCGCTGCCAGCCAATAATATCCCTCAATTTTATGAACGGCTGTACCAACTTTGATATGCACTTTACCTTTAGGGCGGTAGTGTTCAACGTCTCCGGCTCCATTTAGTCTGGAATCACAAAATGCACACTTTAGCTGAAATATGTCATTGAGTGCATTTTTGACATAAAGCTGCGAATAGACACTGAAACTGAGTTTTTCATTGTTTTTGTATTTTACGCGGTTGCGTCGTAGCTCCTTAGCAGCATCTTTTCTTAATTCAGCGGGTTCAGACCCATCCGGGCGTTTTATTTTAATCATGATATTTCGCTACCCTGTTATCTATTTCATTCATGATACGACGAAGTTTAGAAATTGTTCCTTCTGATAACTCTCTGGCGCTAACTGATGACTGATAAGGGACTGCTGTTGCTGATTCCATGTCTATAAGCTTGAGTGCCAAACGTTCACGCCGTGTCTCACCGAGATAACCTTCATCTGTGAGTTCGCGAATAAGCTCATCTAGGCGTGTTTCCTGTTCTGCATCTCGTGATGTAACGGAGAGCAGATCTTCATATTCCTTAATTCTCTCTTCCTGAGAAGGGTCAACCGTACTGCGCAGGCCAAAATGTTCAGATTTGAGTAGTTGCTCAACGTGGAATCTGTCAACCGGAGGTAGATCTTCTAATGCATAAACTCGCCTAGATTTATCGCGTCGCAGTACCGCAACTTCCCCTTCCTGCAACCCCCTGAGGCAGAGTGGGTCGTGCGTGCTGTAGATAAATTGAATATTTGGGAAGGCATTGCGTAAGGCGGTAACATGCTGAAGGCGCCAAGCTGGATGGAAGTGATTCCCTAACTCATCAATCAAAACAATTCCCTGGGCAGATTCCATGGAATCATAGACATCATAGAGGATTTTCATCATGTCGACGGCGATACCGAGCATACCCTGATAGCCATCACTCAGTTCACTGAATTCGTGGAAGGGATCCCTGCATATTGAGATCCTGACTTCATTATCACCACCAATTTGCAATTCAAGCTGTTGATCTGCTGGCAACAGGTTGTTCAGAACCGTATTGATATCAGCAACTCGGCTCTCATCCTGTTCAAGTAACCATGCCTTAGGGTCTGTCAGAGGCAGGAAGGGATCAAAAAGGTTATCTATTTTGGCAAATGCTTCTCCGGACTTGCTTTTGCGGTTTTTCGAAGGCAGAAGACGGGTGGCACCGTAGGCTAAAAGAAGCGATTGAGGTCTTTCATGACTAAGCGAAATGGGTTTATTTCTGGTTAAGGTCATCACATATTCTGACCTATCAGCACAGGTCACCTTAACCTCTCCACTATAGGCGCGATCAGGGAGAAAACGATTACTGGTAAGTTTTAACTTTCGAAGATAATTTTTACCGCTGAGAGTCATAGCGATCGCGCGAAGGACGGTACTTTTTCCAACCCCATTCTCACCTAAAAGGGCAAAACAAGGAATTCTGCTGGCATTGGGCGCGCTCAGATCAAGGGTCAGTTTCTCAACAGGCCCGAAATTGATTATGGAAATCTTTTCTATATAGCGTGCCTTCGCGCGATATTTTTCTTTATCCTCTTCACTGGCACTTTCAGTTGAAAAATTGGAAAGCGAATTTTCGTAACCTTCCTGCTGCCTGATCAGTTGTTGATCATCACCCTGCGTACGTTCAGTCAGAGATTTGCCAGAAAGTAGCTGTCGCCAGACGAGAGAATAGGGTGATCTAAGTGCATTCTCAGATCGGACTATTGGTGTGGCTTCCTGAAATTTTTCAATTTCCATTTGACGGGCGAGAACCAGTGCTTCTCTGTTCAGAATCAACGTCTCAATGGTTGTGAGTCCTCGCTCAGTCAATCCAATCAGTCTGCCATCGGGTGCTATGGCAAGATGTTCATCCGGATCATCATAGCAGGGGTCGAGTAGCAGTGGTTGTTCAAAAGCAATGACCCTGTCATAGCTCCAGCCTTCTGGAGCAGACTCACCCTCTAACGGAAAGCGCGTGTTTTTATTTCGGTTGCATACCGGGCAGGCTAAATAGAGGTTTCTCCAGTCGGCAGATAAATACCAGTAACGATGAGAATGCCTTCCTTCTTTGTCTAATACCGTGCCTTTGGGCCTGAATTGTTCAATTTCACCTTCACTTGACAACCCTAGCTGTGATTCACAATAGCAACACTTGTATTCAAATATCTGCCTCAGCATGTCTACTAAATGAGAATACTCGTTTCTGCCCAATAACTTTGAATAGGGCATAGGGCGAGACTGCCGAAGTCGGATTATCTCTCTAGTCTGATTTCTCTCGGCATCCTCAAGTGCCAAGTAGGGGACTAAGAATGGAGGGCACTCGGGGCGGTGGACCAGTCTCATTAAAAATCCTTTTTACGTTTCTGCCGTCATATCAGGCAGGTTACTGAAGTAAATGCAAATACGAAATGATGATTTCTATCGCAGCCTAAGATGAGTGTCCAGAGATTCCTCATTCTTAAGCTACGCTCACCGTTGAACAACACAGATTGTTTTTAGCTACGTCCACTCCTGGAACTAAACGGACATCGTTCAGTCCTATACTGCACAAGGTTATTTACGTGTTAATCAAAATTCCAAATAATTTCAGGCAGATATTATCTCCGTGAATCATCCGCATCCTTTACCGGATTGCGGGACTTGTTATTTTTCACGCTGAGATCTTCGTATGCAAAAGTTGGACGGCCTTAAGGCCTTAGAACAACCCTTGGCTTCACTGCCACACCCGCTTCGAAAACTTATCCTAGCACGTCTTCGCAGTCTTACGCAGTACGAGCCGATAATCGGTATCATGGGTAAAACTGGAGTGGGGAAGTCGTCGCTCTGTAATGCCCTGTTTCAGGGCGAAGTCACACCGGTCAGCGATGTGAAAGCCTGCACGCGTGATGTGCTGCGCTTTCGGCTCTGCAATGGCAATCACAGTCTGATGGTTGTTGATTTACCTGGTGTGGGCGAAAGCGAGCAACGCGACGAGGAATATACAGCACTGTATAGTCACATCCTGCCGGAACTGGATTTAGTGCTGTGGGTTATCAAAACCGATGACCGTGCACTGTCAGTGGATGAACACTTCTATCGCAAGGTGATGCTGGCGCATCAGCATCGAGTGCTGTTCGTGGTTAATCAGGCTGACAAGGCCGAACCCTGCCATCAGTGGAATACCACAAGCAATACACCATCTCATAGCCAACAGTCGACAATTGAGGCCAAGCGGAGCGCTGTACAGCAGCTCTTCCTGCCGCACCATCCAGTCTGTGTTGTATCGGCCCGAACGGGGTGGGGGCTGGATGCGATGGTAGAGGCGATGATGCTTAGTCTGCCTGATCGGGCCACCAGCCCATTGACGACACAACTGCATGGAAGGCTCTGCACAGGTTCACTAAAAAAGGAAACCCGCGAGCGATTTAGCAATGCCGTAGATGAAATGATTGGCACTGTGGAATCGTCATCTTTTCTGCCTGCGCCTGTAAGGGCTGTGATTCGAACCGTGCGGGAAGCCGTGGTGTCCGTTGCCCGTGCCGTCTGGGACTGGATTTTCTTCTGACAAACCGCTTATGGCGGACACTCCCTGTCCTTGCCGCGCTCAATTAATGAGCAACCAACCCATCGATTAGACGCAAAGCCGCATCATGGCTGAAATCCACATACTGAAAAAATACGCCTTCCCATGTCCACACCCTGTCCGGCCCCTTCGTTACACTAATCACTTCATTTTCAGCCTGTTAACGGGATGGAGAAAATCTAATGTTCCAGACTGAGCGTCGCCATGAACGGCTGGCGGTTCGGCTGTCTCTCATTATCAGTCGCCTTGTTGCTGGTGAAACACTGGATATGGCTCTTCTTGCCGCAGAGTTTGGCGTGTCGATCCGTACTCTCCGCCGAGACTTTCGTGAGCGACTGATGTACCTGGACCTGGAATATCGCGATGGCACCTGTCGTCTGCTCTCAGGAAGCCATCAACGCGAATTGGCTGTACTGACTTTTGCTCGTCAGTCAGGCGTGGAGGCTTTGTTTCCTGATATGGATAACCACATGGTCAGCTCACTGCTGAGTGGACCTGGTGAGTCTCCGTGCCTCATATGGGCAGAGTCGGGGTCATTGTCGCCACCCAGGCCAGGCATATTTACACGCCTTGTCAGGGCCATATCAGAGCATCGCCGTGTGACGCTGCTGGCTGAAGGTTGTCGCTGTTCAGGGCTTGCACCATACCGCCTCGTACTCTGTGGCGGGCACTGGTATCTGACTGGAGAGCATCATCATCGCGTGGCAGTGTTTCCGCTAAACGATATCCATGCAGTTACCTTGCACCCGGAACTGTTCGTGCCTGACCTTCAGATTCGCAATGTTCTCGCCGAACCGGAATTCCTCAGAGCTCTTCCCCATTTTCACGTTTTTCACTCACTGCTCGCCAGAACCGGCGACGGTCTTTTACCTCATAAGGAATCATGATGAAAAAATTACTGGCTACAACGGCGCTGGCCGTCAGTCTCTGCGCTGGCACTGTTTTTCCGGCGTCTGCTGAAACTGTCGTGGGTACCGTCAAATTCTGGCAGTACATGCAGGCGGATGGCTGGAAATCGGCCGATGGCATAGATAACGACACGCTAAACAATACGCTCTATCAGGCCAGTGTCATTGGCAATTACCCCTGGACTAAACAATTTCTGCTGCGTCAGCGGGGAGGTGGAGCTTATTTTCTCGCCGATAAAAAAACGCATACCGTGCGCAAGCTGAATCTGAAACCTGCCAGCGGTTATTACTCCGACCTGACATCGGTCTATCAGGGCGAAGACCAGGGGAAAGGGTGTTATTTCACTATCATCGACACCCAGTATCAACTGGAGCTGGCTGACGAACCTCACAGCAACCAGGTACTTGCTGCATTCCCGGAAAACTGTGTCAACAAACGGCAGCAGGCGGCCCTGGCGGCGAAGCGTTCTGCCTCAGAGCAGAAACTGCAGCAGTGGGTAGCCCAACAGAGTCTGGCTGAGTTGTGCCGACGAACTGGCAACTGCTGAAGCAACGGAACGGACGAATAATAAGGAATCTGCACCATGAAGAAATTGTATCCACCTGTGCTTGCCGTTCTGACAGTTATCGGTGCAATGAGTGCCTCTGGCTGCGACAGCAAGGAAGATGCTGGCGTGAAAGCGATAGCCAGGTTTAAAGACCTGACTCCACCACCATTCAGCAAGGTTGTCTCGCATAAATCTGATATCGCCCAGGAGTGGGTAAAAAAGGATGCCTTCGGTACACCGCAATATACGGTGATGAAAACCCGCCAGTCGCCGGAAGGTTGTGAGTCAGGTAATTATTACTACATTGCTGACATGCAGCAGAAAACGGTGCAGCCGCTGATGGCAGCCCTGTGCCTTGCGGACAATATCACCCTGAGCTTCAGGATTGAAACCGACAGCTACACGGGTGAGAAATCGGTGGTGTACTCACACGATGGTAAGGAAATGGGGAAGCTCTATCTGCCGGAGAATCAGGAGAAAAATCCATGAAGAAACTGAAATGCGTTCTCTCAGTTTGCGCTCTGAGCCTTTGCCTGCTGTCACCGGCTCAGGCCGAAGAACAGCGTTACATCAGTATCCGTAATACCGACATGGTCTGGGTGCCGGGCAATATCTGCGTCTGGCAGTTTCGCCTGGACAACGGCGGAAATGGTGAAGGGTTCGGGCCTTTGACACTCTCCCTGCGTCTGAAAGATAAAGGGGGAAACACGCTGGCGATGGGGAATATGGGGGTGGCTGCATTTGGCGACAGCGATGCCACCCGCTCTCAGGAAGCTTCGCTGGAGAACGAATGCGTGGAAAACGTCAACTCGGTCGAAATCATGAAGGCAACGGAAGAGCGTAATGGTTACCAGATTGACCTGCCACTGTCCGTTTTCGACCCGCAGTATTACCGACCGATACAAGTCACGGTTGTCGGTGGTAAGGCATCTTAGCCGATTCGTTATCCGTTTGATTCAGCCCCTGTCGCACATGCCGCAGGGGCTTTTTGTTTTAAGGAGCCTGTATGACTGAATTCACTGAATTGCCTGATGGGCCGTTTACACGCCAGCAGGCAGAGGCAGTTGCGTCTCAATATTCCAACGTTGCGATAGAGGATGACCAGGGGTCGCATTTCCGTCTGGTTATCCGTCATGAGCGTTGCATGGTCTGGCGGGCCTGGAACTTTGAGCAGGATGCCGGTTACTGGCTGAACCGGTATATCGCTCGTTATGGCATCCGCAAATTCCCTGCATAACCACCACCAGCGCTTCACCGTTATAAACAAAGTCAGGCCACACCTCCCTCGGGAAGTGTGGCCTTTTGTATTTTTACTCACTGCATAAGGAGTTACCCATGCGATTAGCCAGCCGCTTTGGCCGTATAAACCAGATACGCCGTGACCGACCTCTGACCCACGAAGAGCTGATGAGTCATGTCCCCAGCGTGTTCGGGAGTGACAAGCATGAATCTCGTTCAGACCGTTATACCTACATCCCTACCATTACCATCCTCGAAAGCCTGCAGCGTGAAGGCTTTGAGCCATTCTTTGCCTGCCAGACGAAGGTCCGGGACCAGAGCAAGCGGGAGCACACCAAACACATGCTTCGCCTGCGTCGTGCCAGTCAACTGACCGGGCATCAGGTGCCGGAAATCATTCTTCTCAACAGCCATGACGGCTCATCAAGCTACCAGATGCTGCCGGGGCTATTTCGTGGCGTTTGTACTAACGGTCTTGTCTGCGGCCAGTCATTCGGAGAAGTGCGGGTACCGCATAAAGGCAATGTCGTCGAAAAGGTAATTGAAGGGGCTTACGAAGTGCTCGGGGTCTTTGACCGGGTGGATGAGAAACGCGATGCAATGCAGTCGCTGGCGCTGCCAGCCCCGGCCCGTCACGCGCTGGCAAATGCCGCACTGAAGTATCGATTTGGTGAGGACCACCAGCCGGTCACGGTATCGCAGTTGCTGACCCCACGTCGCCGGGAGGACTACAGTGACGACCTGTGGACAGTCTACCAGCGCGTGCAAGAGAACCTGATGAAAGGTGGTCTGTCAGGGCGAACTGCACAGGGGAAAAGCAACCGCACCCGTGCCGTTACCGGCATCGATGGAGATGTGAAGCTCAATCGCGCCCTGTGGGTGATGGCAGAAAACATGCTCGAGTTTTTTGGGCGCTAAGTAACAGTTCCGGCATAAGGAGATAGTTTAATGGATACACAAAACATTCAGTTCGCTGAGCCGACTGTAATTACTGCCTCGGTGGTCCCTGACGAGTTACGCATCGGCTTCTGGCCACAGCACTTTGGCTCCATCCCACAATGGATAACCCTTGAACCTCGCATTTTCGCCTGGATGGATCGGCTGTGTGCCGATTACCAAGGTGGTATCTGGCGCTTTTCGACACTCAGCAACGGCGGCGGTTTTATGGCTCCCGAGTCAGATCACGATGAGAAGTGGACATTGTTCAACAGCATGAACGGCAATGGCGCAGAGCTTACCAGTGAAGCTGCAGGGATAGTCGTTTGCCTGATGGCATACAGCCACCATGCCTGTCGTACCGAATGTGACGCGATGACTGAGCACTATTATCGCTTACGCGACTACGCGCTGAACCATCCGGAATGCAGCGCCATTATGTATCTCATTGACTGAGGAATGCCTGACATGAATACCGTATTATCCCCGGTGTCATCGCAGCCTGAACTCTTTCCGCTGACGGTTATGGCCCAGCATGGTTGTCTGCTCCCCGCGGCATCTGGATTGACGCCCTATGCCCAACGGACCATCCGCCGCGCTATCAACCTGCTGGATAAATATCTTCGTCAGCCAGGCATATCATTTACCTCAAGTACGGCAGCCCGTGACTGGCTTCGGTTACAGCTGGCAGGACAAGAACGGGAAGTGTTTATGGTGCTCTATCTCGATAACCAGCATCGTTTACTGGAGAGTGAAACGCTATTTGCCGGTTCGATTAACCATGTCGAGGTCCATCCTCGAGAGGTAGTGAAGTCAGCGCTTCGCTTCAATGCAGCAGCTGTCGTGCTGGCGCATAACCATCCATCCGGCGACCCGGAGCCCAGCCAATGCGATCGCAACATTACCGGTAGGCTTAAAGAATCCCTGGCACTGGTTGATGTGAACACGCTTGATCATTTGGTCGTCGGTTCAGATGGCATTGTGTCGTTTGCGGAGCGAGGGTGGATATGAAAATCATCAGTAAACGCCAGGCAATGGCTTTGTACCGACAGCATCCAGGCTCCCGGCTGTTTCACTTCTGTACCGGCAAATATAAATGGTCTGGAAGTATCTGCCATTATGCTGGCCGGGAAGTTCAGGACATACGCGGTGTTCTGGCCGTGTTTGCTGAACGCCGTCAGGACTGCAATGGTCCCTATGTCATTCTTAGAAGTGTCACTCTCAATTAATCCTTCCCTTTAATCAGGAACAATAATGAACAATCACTCAGACCCCGGTACCAAACCGGAGAATCCCACCTGTCAGCAGTGGGGGCTTAAACGCGCCATTACACCCTGTTTTGGCGCTCGTCTGGTACAGGAAGGCAGTCGAGTGCATTTTCTCGCTGACCGAGCCGGGTTTAACGGTGCTTTCAGCGATGATGACGCGCTGCACCTGGATCAAGCCTTTACGTTGATACTCAAGCAACTGGAGCTGATGCTCACCAGCGGAGAACTCTCTTCACGGCATCAGCACTGTGTCACGCTTTACCACAACGGACTCACCTGCGAAGCCGATACGCTTGGTAGTTGCGGCTACGTATACATCGCTGTTTATCCCACTCAACTTTAATTTCTTTCACGGGAGCCATCAATGAAGTTTCTACCTGCAACAACTCTGCGTGCAGCGAAGTCATGCCCGCCACCTGTCGCTATCTGGCAAATGTTACTTACTCATCTGCTATCGGCATAGTCTTTACCAAGTTGACTTTAAACGGAGACTTAGTGTCCGCTTTGTGCCAAGAGCGGATGTTAGTAAATCTGAACAGCATCAATTGGAGGGGAGCAGGTCAATATTTTTATGCTTGCTTCACCATCATCACCTGAGGTGTTTCGGAAGAAAATTATTTCAACTTAACTCTATGATATTAAGTTGATTTATTATTGGGAACGGTGATATAAATTATAGTAAGAGAGACAGGTTCTTCCTCTTACTTTTTGGTAAGGGCGGCTCTGATAAAGAACAGCGTTAGCTGTTGAGCTTCTGCTCACTGATCCTGCGGGATGTTCAATAAGTATTCAAATTTCCCTGTCTCTCGCCCCTTCTCATATGGAGATGTTCATGCTCAACAAGGTATGGTTTACCTATAAGGCACGGATTCAGGCACACCATCGGTTAGAATGGATGGATACGCACTCGCAATTTCTTCTTGTTTGGTACGCTATCTTAGGTGCCGCGTTAGCGGTTGTTGCAATCCGATACCCAACATTACTGGGTAAAAATACAGATATTTTTGGTGCAATTTTGTCAATTACATTGCTTGGTGTATCGCTGTCTGTCGCAAATCGGGATTTCCGCGGCAGAGCGTTAAATATGCGAAAAAATTATTTGGCATTGCAACATTTGTACAATGTCATAAGTACAAGAAATACCGTTCAACCAGAAGATATTGTTAAATATGACGAGTTAATGAATGATGTAGAAAATCACCAAGATATGGACGATAAGACGTTCCGGGTACGCAATTCATCGCAGTTGACGTCTCGGCACCCGAGGAAAAAGGAATATTTCCAAGTCTATTTTTTTACAGTGTTCAAGTATGTTGTTTTACTCATTTTCTATACTACCCCGGTTATAGTTGCGTGGTATCTCTATGAGTAGTGCTGTACGTAGTTTTAAGAGATGTTTTACAGTAAAAAATTTAAAGAAAATTTATTTCGAAAAAATTAAAGAATCGGGAGCTATTGGCATTGATCGAGTTAGACCAAATGGTTTTGAAAAAAATTATGCTACTGAATTGTCATTGATTGCCAGAAAAGTTACTGATGGAAGCTATAAATTTACTGCATATAAAGAAAAGTTAATATCGAAGGGGGCATATTCCTTTCCCCGGCAGATTTCTATTCCAACTGTTCGAGACCGAATCACACTTCGAGCTCTATGTGAGTCTCTCTCAGAAGTCTTTCCTAATGCAAAACTATCACTACCGCAAGTAGTAATAGAGTCACTCAAAGATGCTATTGAATCTGGACAATATACCGAGTTTGCTAAAATTGATCTCAAAAATTTTTACCCTTCAATTCCTCACGAGTTAATTGAAAGCTCGATAAAAAGCAAGATCAGAAAAGTTGAGTTCAGAACGCTTATCAGTAATGCTATTTCAACTCCGACAGTCAGTGAGTCTGCAGGAAGTAAAGGTTCTGTGAAAAATAGAACCGGAGTGCCTCAAGGATTATCTATTTCCAATGTTCTGGCAGAAATTGCATTGCAAAAAATTGACAAAAAAATTAGCCTCATCCCAAAAATTTGGTATAAACGTTATGTAGACGACATCCTTATCCTTACCCAGTCTGGAAAATCTGCCGAAGTTGCTGATGGCATTATAGGTGCTCTGGAAAATATAGGCCTTACCCCACACCCCATTGGGGGGATTGATTCAAAATCAAAAGTGGGGGTACTAAGTGAGGCTTTTAATTTTCTAGGCTATGAGGTAAGCGCAAAAGGAATTGCAATCAAAAAAGATAGTATATTGCGTTTTGAATCATCACTTGCAAAAATATTTACTGCATATCGGCATGCATTAACTAAAGCAAAAAGTAAGAAAGATAAACAACGGGCAATAGCGTACTGTCAATGGAAGCTTAATTTACGCATTACTGGATGTGTGTTTGATGGAAAGCGTATGGGGTGGGTGGCTTACTTCTCTCAAATATCAAGTACAACCCAGCTCCGAACCGTTAATCATACTATAACAAAGTTGATAAAGCGGTTTGAAGTAAAAGATATTATCAAACCGAAATCACTAATTAAAACTTTCTATGAGTGGCACCGAGGGGATAAAAGTTCCCATAAATACATCCCAAACTTTGATGGCTTATCAGTCGAGCAACAAAGAGCGATAGTTTCTTTATGGGTTGGAACTGAAGAAGCAAGTAAGCTAAACAATGCGGCAGTGGTAAGAATGTTTAATCACAAGATCGCCTCGTCTGTCAAAGAGCTTGAACAGGACATCGCTGGTTTTTCATAGTGTTTAATATTAAATTTATTTGTCTCTGCTAAGGGGGGAGAGTCTCTCCCCCTTATGTAAAACAAGACCATCACTTCTTAACATTCTGTAAGTTCTTTGGCTTTTTTGATTTAGAAAGATAGTTTCATCCAACCTACTATCAATTATTGAAATGAGGCTATTTTCAGTTTTGGAGAGGTGGGATGATTATTGCTTTAGAATTTAATAGGATACTTCTGTCACTTTCTTCATGTCGAGACGTAAAGCCTCCTATTTTTTCCTCTAAAAAATTAAACCAATTACGTCCCAGATCATCTATAAACTCAACAAAGGAATTATCAGCTCGATCACTGTAGCTCGGAGCCCAAATTAATTGAGGTTCATTTGAACCATCGAGTTCTACATAGCGATTGATGGTTATGTATAAAAAACAATCTATTGAGGAATAGGAATGAGTTAATGCATCACAAGCTAAGGCCTGAACTAAAAAAGGTGAAATACCAGTAAAACCATCATTGACAAAAAACAATACCCCGTTTGCATTAGGGACATGAAAATATTTTTTGTTTCTTTGATTTGCTTGTTTGCTTTCTTTAAAATTCTAGTAATACTCGGACGAGCCAGTCTTATAAATTCAATCTTAAACCAATCGGGATAGTCATTTTCCCCTCCCATAAGAGAAGGTTTCCAATTTGGGCGTTAATTTAATAACCTTTCCATCATTTCGGTAAATTTTATTTTTGCATTTTCTTGGTTAAGGAATTCAGTCTCGATTTCCTTTAACTCTCCGATTATATTATTATTTTTAAACGAATAATCAGCATTTTCAAAGGATGGGTTTCCAGGTAATATGTCAGAAACAACACCCCCCCCATACTTACGGACAAACGAATGAAATGTTTTTTCAACAGGCAACGGGGAATGAGGACCAATATTCCAAAATTTTTCAGAGTTACTCATGTTAGCCTCATAATTAACTTCACCTAATACCTTACAAATTAAATCAACCTAAATTCACATTACTAAATAGTAATAGAATAGGTGTAATTGAGTCTTAATATAGCCTCTCACCGAATTGTGGTTATGTCAATAAATATTAATATTTTGAATTAAGTGTCACTATACCAAAAACCTACACCAGGATTTGTAGGTATTGATTGAAATAAATACAGCAGAAGAACCTTTTCTGGGTGCCTTCTAAAGTCCGCTTCTCGCTCATAGCTGACTACAAGTGCTTAGATTTTGCCCACCTTGTACCAGAAGCTGTCAATGTTAGTATTGTGATGTATCGATCAACGAGTGAAGGTTAGGAGAAATGATTGTAACCAGGGAAAGCATGAAAAAATGGATCATCGAGTGTCTTCAGGAACGGGGTGGTAGTGCTTGGCCACGTGAAGTCTCAAAGTATGTATGGGACAGCTACGAGGCTGAGCTAAGGGATTCCGGCGATATGTTGTATACGTGGCAATATGACATTCGTTGGGCCGCCCAACAATTGAGAAACGAGGGTACTCTAAAACCAGTAAATAGACGCAGAGATTTGCCTTGGGAACTAGCATAGCAAAGCAAGCATTAACATTCATTTCGCGGTCATATCTGACTTTGTTCTGTGTGGATGGGAATTGATACCTCTGAAGAAAACTTTCCTGCTTGCCTGAATCTTGCTTTGATAGCCATATCAGTGTTCTACTGGTATGGCTTTATACCCACTAGTAATGTCTATTTTTTGTACGGATTTTAACTTGTGGGTACAAGTGCGGGTATAAATGTTCATACCTACTTATAAACTACATTGATATCAGTCTATTAGGTTTTTAATTCGAGTCCGGCCTTCGCACCACATCATATGCAAATCGAGTCGCTCAAGGGCGGCTTTTTTTGTGTCTGAAATTACCCATATCCGTGCAGTATATCGGCCTGTCAGAAAGGCCGTTCAGTGTTCTTCGTTTCGTAGCCGGTGGCCTCAAGTATGCCCTGGCCGTTTCTGTTAGTGCGACTAGAAATGACCCTATATCATTCCCATTGACTGCATCAGCTTAATCGATTACAGCTCAGGAAATAAAATTTTAACTGTGTTAAAATCCCTGTAAAATTAGTTAAAAAAGGAAGATAAACGTGGCGCTGTACAATATCGCAAATAAAGAACTACATGCTTTAGAAAAAACGACCTTTACTCTGGAAGGATTACAGGAACGTTATGATTTACAGGAAGCAATCAAAAAAAACATAGATATTATTGCTCCTGATTGTCTGGTGATTTCTGAAGAGTTTTCTTACTGGGAAGATAGCCGTCGGCGAATTGATTTATTGGCAATCGATAAACAGGCAAATTTAGTGGTTATCGAATTAAAACGTGATGAAACGGGGGCGCATATGGAGTTACAGGCACTACGATATGCGGCGATGATTTCCACAATGAGTTTTGCGAAAGCATGTGAATATTTCCAGACGTATTTGAAAAAACAAAACTGCGATGCCGATGCGAAAGAAAAAATACTTGAATTTGTTGAGTTGGATGAAACTGAGCTTGTTGATTTTGGTAAAGATATCAGAATCGTTTTGGCTTCATCGGATTTTAGTAAGGAACTGACTACCACTGCGATTTGGTTAAGAGATAAGGGGGTAGACATTCGATGCGTTCGTCTGACGCCTTATAGATTTAATGATGATGTTCTTATCAATGCAGAGCAAATCATACCGGTTCCTGAATTGGAAGAATATCAAGTTAAATTTCGTGAAAAACGTGATGAGCAGCTAATTAGCAGTCAGAAAAAAGAGAAGGACTATACGTGGTATATATATAAAGATAAAGAACTTAATAAGCGTAAATTAGCTCTTGAATTATTACGTGATTGGATAAGACAATTTAATCCAGCAAGTTATAATGATTTAATAAATGGATTAAGTGAAGACTTTAAAAAACGTACGGTTATGCTTGTCGATCAGATACCAGAGAAGCAAAAGAGTCGCTATCATATCAATGAAGATGCATTGATTACACTTCCTTCTGGTGAAATTGTTGCTATTTCTAATCAATGGGGTATTGCTAATATTGAACTCTTGATTGAGTTTGTACGGCAAAATGGTTTTGTTGTTGAAAAAGCTGAACAATAAATTTTGATATTGCTATAAATGTCTACATTGAAAAATGGGGAGAACATTTGTAGCTTGTAATATCTCAATGCAAGAGATGGCAATATTATGGGGGCACGGTATTATCAACCTCACCCCCTAAAAACCTCTTTCCGATGCCACTCCACAAACCCCTCAAAAGGGTAATTTTTACGCACCTGTGGTAACGCAATAGTTTTCCCGTCAAAATCCCAGAATAGTTTCTCAACGATCCCTCCGCCGTTTACCGCATCTGATACCAGTACCCGCATATTTTCATCCAGGCCAATCGATCCTTTATCAAAGGCTTTATGGTGAATTGCGCAAAGCGCCAGGCCATTAGGAATTTCACAAGGACCTCCTTGCTGTTTCCATTTTATATGCGCCGCTTCCAACGCTACGGTGGTGTCGTCGTGGCGCATATTAAAGCCACATATCGCGCACTGGTAGTTATAAGCGCGTAATACATTTTTGCGAAATAAAGGGTCGCGCTGTTTACGGATTTGCTGGAGATCAAAACCCAGCTCGTCAGCAATTTCTTCCTGAATACTCTCGGTGAAGTGCGCTTCGAGTATCTGTTGCGCCAGAGTATTGATGAGTTTTTTATTGCCGGTTACCAGGGCGTAGTGCTGTTCATCGAAACCGCCTGCAACGTGGTATTCAGTCAGTTCCTTCACTGGCGGTTGTCGGCTGCTCCCTGCTGTTGAGCAAAGCTCGGCATTGTGTAATTGCCAGAATCCGTCGCCTTGTAATCGCCAGAACGGCATATCAGGTCGGTACTGTGAACGCTGTGGCCCAAAACGTTCCAGTAAACTGTGCAGAGGTTCGTAGATTTCCGATCCATAATCGAAAAGGCGTGGATGTCCATTCAGGTATCCCGCTAATACGTATAGCAATAACAATGGCTTATGC
>ERZ1673734.1438-NODE-1438-length-15592-cov-16.063268_pt1 | contig 15592 bp, 9 predicted proteins | sample MGYA00580199_ERZ1673734 | MGnify/ENA primary metagenome ERZ1673734 (study PRJEB41218, sample SAMN15661742) | gut metagenome | host: Homo sapiens | place: Canada: London | collected 2015-08-20/2019-03-30 | study: EMG produced TPA metagenomics assembly of...
GCCGCACCTCGCTCGCCGTATCGGCACTTAGAATTATGCGGTATTGCCCTAAATACAGAAGGCCCGCCCGCGCATCACCTGGTTTGTGGTGCGCGGACGGGCTGTTTGTATGCCGCCGGACGGCGGAAAATGGCATTTTTTGCAAGTTTTTTGCCCGGCAGCGGGGGCAGCTCTTGCCGCGCGGCGGGTTCTATACTATAATAAAAATAAGCTGTTTGTATCAACTACCTGTGCAAAATACAGAGAAAAAAGCGCAGCGCCGCCCGGCAATAGAGGGCTGGAATGTGCGGCGCTGACGGAGAGAGGATCATAAAATCATGGGATTTTCGTTTGTGACAGAAATTCCTTCCCCGGATGTCATTCGGGAAAGGTTTCCCCTTGCGCCGGAACTGGCCGCCCGCAAAAAAGAGCGGGATGAAGAAATCAAAAAGATCATTACCGGCGAAAGCGACAAGCTCCTGGTCATTGTCGGCCCCTGCTCGGCGGATAACGAGGAAGCCGTTGTGGATTATGTGTCCCGTCTGGTCAAGGTGCAGGAGAAGACGAAGGACCGCCTGGTGATCGTTCCGCGCGTGTACACCAACAAGCCCCGCACCACCGGCGAGGGCTACATGGGAATGATCCACCAGCCGGACCCGGAAAAGAAGCCGGATATGCTGGAGGGGATTCTGGCCATCCGCCATATGCACATGCGCGTATTGCAGGAAACCGGCTTTTCCACCGCGGACGAGATGCTCTATCCCGAAAACCTGCGTTACCTTTCGGACATTATGTCCTATATTGCCGTGGGTGCCCGCTCGGTGGAAAACCAGTTCCACCGCCTGGTGGCCAGCGGCTGCGATGTGCCCGTGGGCCTGAAAAACCCCACCAGCGGCGATTTGACCGTTATGCTCAACTCTGTTGTGGCGGCCCAGGTGCCCCATGACTTTATCTTCCGCGGGTGGGAGGTCCAGTGCCCCGGCAACCCGCTCAGCCACACCATTCTGCGCGGCGCGGTGAACAAGCACGGCCAGACCATCCCCAACTACCATTACGAGGATCTGCGCCTGCTGTATGAGCTGTACATGAAGCGCAACCTGAAGAACCCTGCCTGCATTGTGGATACCAACCACAGCAACTCCGGCAAGCAGTATATGGAGCAGATCCGCATTGCGAAAGAGGTTCTGCACAGCCGCCGCCATTCGGACGACATCAAGAACCTGGTCAAGGGCCTGATGATCGAAAGCTATATTGAGCCGGGCAACCAGAAGATCGGCGAGCACTGCTATGGCAAATCCATCACGGACCCCTGCTTGGGCTGGGACGATACCGAGCGACTGCTGTACGATATCGCAGAGCTTTCTTAAGGCAACACCGCACAATTCCCGCCTGACGGCTTAAGCACCGCTCCGGCGGCTGCGGCACGGCATCTGCCGCACCTCGCTCGCCGTATCGGCACTTAGAATTATGCGGTATTGCCTTAAACGATAAAATTACAAATAAGGCATGCACTGCCGGAAACTGAACAGAGGTTCAGCCGGGGCGGTGCATGCCTTTTGTGTTGCGGGGGATAATCGATAAAAATCAGTACAGCATGGTGTCATCATCCACGCGGTACACATGGCCGTCTTTTTCATACACTTCAATGTAATAGTCGCCGTCCGGGGATTTTTCGGACCAGGTTTGCTGTTCAGACACAGAATTGTTCTGAGAATCCGAAGATGCAGAAGAAGCGGAAGATGCCGAATTATTTTATTCTATATTAGTGCTGGATACTGTCGGGGTCAAAGTTGCGTGCCATCAAGGCAGAGATGGCGGGCAGCGCGGCAGCAATCAGGGCTTTGTCATGGTTAGGGGCCAGGCGGGTGGCGGAATCAAACAGCATGATGTTTTCCTGTTGCGGGGTGCTGGCGGGCCAGGTGGGAATGCCGCTGTGCTGCGGGTTTCCGGTGCGGGCAAAGGCCAGAACGGCATCGAAAATCTGCTGTTCCAGCTGCGGGGTCACGCCGGAAATGTTGGCAGAAGGCACCAGCTCAGTATTATGGAAAACAAACGGGATATCGGAACAATGCCATGGGGCGCGGCCGCCCTCAATGGTGAAATCCTGATTGAAGAAATAGCTCCACACCGGGCCGATTTCCGCCCGGCGGCGGATATAGCGCATGGTCGGCTCCCGGAACAGTACATCCAAAAACGGCAGGTCGGCGGCGCTGCGTTCGGGGTAGGCGGCGTGGAACAGCGGCAGCAGGGCACCCGCCGTCTGCTTGCCCAGCATTTTTTCGGCAAAGCCTTCGGCCTCGGCGGCGCTCATCTGCGCTTTGTTCAGGCCGAAGCCATTGAAGGCGGCAAACTCGCCAAACACGGTGCCCACCAGAAGGGGAATGCGGGCGGTTTCGGGGCGGAACGCATTTTTCAGCGGGTCACCCAGATAAAAGGCGTTGGGGTGTGGGGCGCAGCCGGTGTTTTTTCCGGCTGCTTTCAAGGCGGGGGCTACTTTATTATAAGCGGCGGCAAGCGCGGCATAGGGTACCGTTTCCAGTGCGGCGATATCTGCCGCGCCAAGCTCCGCCATCAGAGCTTCGGCGCAGTCCCGCCCGCTGCCGGTGCAGTCGGCCAGGCGGCCCAGAACGCCGCTCATCACAATACCTTTGTGGAACAGCCCGTCCGCGGCGGGGGTCTGCAGCAGGGTGGTCACCTTGGCGCCGCCGCCGGACTGGCCGAACACTGTCACATTGCCGGGGTCACCGCCGAACGCGGCAATATTATCCCGCACCCAGCGCAGCGCGGCGATGATATCGTCCCCGCCCGCGTTGCCGGAATTGGCGTATTCCGCCCCAAAATCCGAAAGGTCGAGATAGCCCAGGATGTTCAGCCGGTGGTTGATGGAAACCACCACGCAGTCCCCCAGGCGGGCCATGTTTTCGCCCTCGTAAGCGATCTGCTCAATGGAGGAACCGGCAAAGTATCCGCCGCCGTGCAGCCACACCAGCACGGGGCGGTGGGCGTCATCCAGCGCGGGGGTCCAGATGTTCAGGTTCTGGCAGGCTTCGTCCATCAGCCAATAGCGGTGGGGCACCAGCATTTCGCCGTTGGGCTTGGGCATTTCCAGCAAAGGGCAGACATAGCCGTAACTGGTGGCGTCCAGCACGCCGTCCCACACAGCTGGCTCCGGCGCGTGGAAGCGCCTGGCCTTGGCGTAAGGGATGCCCTTAAAGATATCCAGCCCGTCAAAACGGTAGCCGCGCACTGAGCCGCCGGTGGTGTGCACCAGCGGGGCATCGGCAGAACAAGAAAAAGTATGGGCCATAGCAAACTCCTTTCCAGCAGTGGGCAAAAATGATACATTTTTTGATGCTGGTTCTATTGTAGCAGATTTACGCGAAAAAAGAAGCCATGAACCGCCCGGACGCCAAGACCGTGCTGATGTTTGCACTTTCCGCCGATGCTTTTGTGGAAGATGAGCGGCTTTCTGCAGAGAGCGGGATGAACGGCCATTTTGCAAAGCCGGTGGATTTTGCCGCATTGCAGCGCAGCATTGGCAAGTTTTTGCGCCAGCGCCGCGGGTAAGCGAGAGAACGAAGGTGTACCGGAAACACCGAAAATCCAACCGGTTTCTGCAAAGGCAGAAGCAATTTTGTGTTTGCGGAATATGCGTTATTTTCGTTGTTTTGAGCTACACCGTTAAGTGGGAATGCTGAAGAAGAGAAAAAACGTACATGGGCGGATGCTCTTTTGGGGAAAAGTCAGGCGGCAGTATACAGGGTGCCGCGGCGCTTCATCCAGCGGTAGGCCGCCACGCAGATCATAACGGATAACAGCGAACCCGCCGGTGCGGCCAGCCCCATAGGCAGCAGGGTTCCGGCAAACAGCCGGGAAGCCAGGTAGGACCCCGGAACGCGCACCAGCACAATAGCGATGATGTTGTGGAGAAAGCCGATGTAAGACTTGCCGCAAGCGGCAAAATACCCGGTAAAGCTGAAGTGAATCCCGGCAAAAATGGTATCCACAATATAACCGCGGATGTACTGGCAGCCCATCAGCACCACGGCGGCGTCGGTGGTGAAGCACCCCAGCAGCGGCTCGGCCACAAGCTCAATGACCAATACTACGGCAATGCCGTAACCGGTGGCGATCATGGCGGCGTATTTCAGGGTCTGGGCAGCGCGCTCCGGCTTGCCTGCGCCAAGGTTCTGGGAAGACAACGCCGATACCGTCGCCAGCATGGAAGACGGCACAATGAACATGGCGCTGATGATTTTTTCCACAATGCCCACGGCGGCAGAATCAATCAGGCCGCGGTGGTTGGCAATGATGGTGATAATGATGAACGCGACCTGAATGCAGCCGTCCTGCACAGCGACCGGCAGGCCGATTTTAAGAATACGGCCCAGCATGCCTTTGCGCGGGCGGAAGTTCTGGCGGCTCAGCCGCAGGCCGGTTTTGTGCCGCCGGATGCCGAACAAGGCAACAATAACACTCAAGGTCTGCGAAAGGGTAGTGCCCAGCGCAGCACCCACCGGGCCAAGGGCCATGGGACCGATGAAAAGAATATCCAGCGCAATATTGGCGGCGCAGGCAACGGCGATAAAGTACATCGGGCTTTTGGAATCCCCCAAACCGCGGAAGACGGAGCTGATGATGTTGTATGCCGTGATGAACGGGATGCCGATGAAGCAGATGGTCAGATACTGCACCGTGCCGGGAACGGCCTCTGCCGGAACACCGATCAGGCCGACCAGCGGGCGCACTGCGGCCACCAGCACGGCGGTAAAACCGAGGGAGACCGCCATGAACAGGGTGACGGTGTTGCCGATGGCGGCTTCGGCATCGCGCATATTGCCCGCCCCCACGGCGTGGCCGATGATGACGGTGGAACCCATGGCAAGCCCAACAATGATAACGGTCAGCATGTGCATGACCTGGCTGCCGTTGGCAACGGCGGTGATGCTGTCCACCCCGCAGAACCGGCCGGTGATGTACAGGTCAGCCATGCCGTACAGCGTTTGCAGAAAGTAAGAGAGCAGATACGGCAGGGCAAAGGTCAGAATGGCTTTGAACACGCTGCCGGTTGTAAGATTTTTTTCCATGATAATTTCCCATCCTCAGCTGGCAATAGTCTAGGGTGTATCTGAAAAGTCGAAAATGTAGTCTATTTCTACAAACACAGCGGGATTTTTGCCTTAAATCCTGCTTGTGTTTACAGGCGTCTGGATCCAGAGCCTGTTCACCTCCGCTGTTGTGCTGGTGTTCGCCGCCAGAAAGCTGACTGCCGCCATGCAGAGCGAAAAAGCATAAGCTGATTTTATTCTAACACAAGCCTCCTTACTTTGCCATCAATTTTGGATGGATTGGGAATTTAACAGAAAACCTCCGGCTGCATTGTGCGAGCGGCCGGAGGTTTTCTGTTTTAATACAATCTCATATAAAGAACATATGTTTTGATGCATTTGCTGACAAATCTGTGGCGGCAGAAAAAAGTGTAGAACTAGACGATAAGACTTTTGGAAATATGATCAAGGGCAATACCGCATAATTCTAAGTGCCGATACGGCGAGCGAGGTGCGGCAGATGCCAAGCCAAAAGCGCAGATAATACTGGATGTCTTATCGAGCATTTTGGCAACGCAGATGCCGTGCCGCAGCTGCCGGAGCGGTGCTTAAGCCGCAAGGCGGGAATTGTGCGGTGTTGCCCAAGGAGAAAATCGACCGTATTAACGCAGAAGAAAAGGCCGGGAATGTGGCTGAATGATGTATCGGTTAAACAAGAACGAAAGAATTTTTGATGTTTGTCATGAGAAATGGCGCAAACATCGGCCCCTACAAAAATGCCGGGTGCTGCGAGAGAATAAAATACCCAAGCATTATCGCATAAAGCAAGACAGTTATCATTAAGATTCTCTTACATTTCTCTCTCTTACAACATACAGCCACAGCAGCAGGCGAGCCCCCTTGAGGCAGGGAGCACGCCTGCTGTTTTAATGGAATAGAAACGTTTGATTTGCGGCAAAACAAAACACCGGGCGCCATATGGCACCCGGTGCTTCAGTTAAATAACCGGCGCAATCAAATCGGTATCAGAGGAGGAGAAAACAGCAAAATTAGTTTGCGCGGTACTGGGCCGGCAGCTGGTCGATGGTCTGCCATTTCTGCATGGCATCTTCCAGGCTCATGCCGCCCGCAACAGCGTCGCGGCGGCAGGCGTTGACGGCCTGGATTTCTTTCATCTTTTCGCCGGTCAGGCTGTAGTTCTTCATGGCGAGCAGGGTAGCAGTCCATGCAATCATGGGGATGACGCAGAACAGAACGATAACAACCACGTTCATGCCGGGGGTGTACGGGTCGTACTGGGTGGGCAGGCTGTCAAGGCCGATAAAGCTGACGGCCACGCCGACCACGGTAGCGGACAGGCTGGAAACCAGCTTGTCAACCAGGCTGAACAGAGTGCCCATGATACCGGGGATATACTTGCCGGAGATGAAGGTCTCGTAGTCAGAGCAGTCGGCAACCATGGGGATGGGCATATCGGCAGTAGCGTAATAAGCGCCATAGCCAATGCCGAACAAAGCGATGAACAGGATGGTGTAAACGTTGATGGAAACCTTGCCGTCAGACATCAGAGACAGGGTGAAGGCATCGCCCTTGCCCCACAGGAGCAGCAGCACCAGAACGCCGATGTAGCAGATCAGCGCAACGCTGACATAGCGCATCAGGCTGGCTTTCTGGCCTTTCTTCTGGCTGGTGCGGACGGTGAGCAGGAAGAAGGGAACGCTGAACACATAGCCCAGAACCATCATGGGCAGGTACAGACCATCATAGCTGCCCATCATGCAGCCGTACAGCATGCACAGAACAGTGGTGTTGGTGGCAATGGAAAGTGCCAGCTTGCAGCCTGCACCAGCCACCATCAGGCGCTGCATGGGGTTGTTGCCCTTGATGATGGCAACATACTCGGCAAACTTGATCTTTTCGGTTTTCTGGCCGCCGATGCCAAAGTACTTCGGCTGGTCCTTTTCCCAGATGCCGATGACAGCCAGGATGGTCAGGGCGATGGAGATCACGATGCCGACAGGAGCCAGGGTGCGGAAGAAACCGGCGGAAGCGTAACCGCCCTCATAGTTTTTGGCCAGGATGGGGGCAAAGAACTGCATGGCGCCCATGCCCAGCAGGGAGCCGACGGTGTTGAAGATGGTGAACAGGGGGCGCTGCTTGGGATCGTTGGTCAGAACAGTCTGGCCGGAACGGGTGCAGGAAGTCTGGAAGGTGTAGCCGATGACCCAGATGGCGTACAGGGCTACAAAGGCAACATAACGTGCCCATTCCATGGAGGCGGGGATCAGCGGGGTCAGGCAGTACAGCACCAGGATGCTGACAGCCATGATGAGGTTGCCGATGACCATAAACGGGCGGAACTTGCCGAACTTGCCGTTGGTGCGGTCCATCAGGGCACCGATGATAGGGTCGGTAATGGCGTCAAACAGGCGCATGCCGGTGACCATCACGGAGGCGAAGATCATGCTCAGGGCCAGAACCTTGCTGCCGAAAGTGGCAATGTAGGAAAGCACCAGAACATAGTACACGTTGGTAGCGCCGTTGTTAAGCGGGAACAGCATCAGCTGGTAAGGCTTGGCGCGGTTGACGCTGGCAGACGCCGCAGAGTTTTGTTCACTCATGGAGGCATTCTCCTTTCATAACAAAGACCCCCGCCCCGAAACGGGCGGGGGCATAAACGATTCAAAAGGGGGAAGATGCGGAGGCTGAACCTTACTGCTGATTCTGAGCGTTTGCAGTGTTGGCAGCCTGCTCAGCAGTCCAAGTCTTCTTGCGCTTGATGGCAACAACCAGGCGCCAGATGCACAGCACGGTCAGAACAGCCAGAACGGTGTCCAGAGCGTACAGGGCGGTCTTCCACCACGGGGTGATGACCTTCAGGCGGTCAGCGGAGGACCAGCCGTTCATAGCGTTGGAGTTGGCAACGGTGTACAGGATCTTGTGCATGGATTCGCGCATTTCGGTCACGATGTAAGCATCGTTCTCGTACTTCGGAGCCAGGGTGGTGTGGATGGTCGGGTCCGGGCTATCCCAGATATCGGAACCGGCAATCAGACCATCGGCCAGATCCATGTATTTGCTGGAACCGGAGTAGTCGGTGATGATCATGCCGCGCATGCCCAGTTCGCCGCGCAGGAAGCCGGTCAGCAGGTTATCGTAAGCGCCGCACCAGTAAGCGCCCCAGCGGTTAAAGCCGGACATAACGCTCCAGGCGCCGCCATCGGTGACGGCCTTGTCGGCAACTTCCAGGTAGATTTCGCGGGCAGCCTGCTCGTTCAGCCAGGTGTTCACGCCGCGGCGGCTGGATTCAGAGTCGTTCAGGGCAACGTGCTTCAGGTAAACGTAAACGCCCTTGGACTGGATGCCGTTGACTTCGGCAGCGCAGATGGTGCCGGCAACGAACGGATCAGAAGCATAGTACTCGAAGTTACGGCCAGAGTAAGCGGTGCGGTGCATGTTGATGCCGGGGCCATACAGACCAGAGTAACCCATGGCCAGGCAGTCTTCGCCAATGCAGCGGCCCACATCGTTGATCAGGTCAACGTTGAAGGTGGCGGCCATAACGTCTTCGGAGGTGTAGCACATAGCGGAAGCGCCGCCGGTCAGTGCTGCGGTCAGGCCCTGCGGGCCGTTTTCGTCTTTGGTACGGGTCTTGCCGATGGATTCAACAGCGGCAGTGTTGTGGAAGCCCAGGGTGATGGTGTTGACCATCTCGTTGAAGGTCAGCTGATCCAGCAGGGTATCCCACTGGGGATCGTCGTAGTCGGCACCGATCATGGAAACCAGAGCCAGACCATTGTCAGCGCCCAGGGTGGGCATTTCAACGCTGTCAGCCTTGCTGCCGTCGTAACGGGTGAAAGCCAGGTGATCAGCCAGGGTCTGGGTTGCGTTCAGCACAACAGGCTGGGTGGGGAAGGTGGCAACCCAGTTGGAGCGGCTCAGCCAGGTAACCTCGCCGGGTTCGCTGCTGCTCTTGTTGGGGTCTGCTTCATCAAACAGGTTGGTGATGGCGGTGCCGGTTTCGCTGGTGGCGTAGGTGGTGCTGTCCAGAGCGGCGTTGGTCCACTTGTAGGTCAGGGCAACGTCGCCATCGGCGGTCATGCGGCCATCGGTGTTCTCAACGGTGTAGCCCTTGGCAGCCAGGATGTTGTTCACAGCGTTGTGTGCATCGGTGGCAGCGGTGAAGTAGTAGTCGCCAGCGTCAACAATATAGGTCTTGGCGTTGTTGGCATCATAGGTGCGCAGCTCGCTCTTGTCAACGGTGATGTTGACAGTCTCGGAAGCGCCGGGAGCCAGGATATCGGTCTTGGCAAAGCCGCACAGCTCAGCAGAAGCCTTCTCGATGCCGTTGGCCTTGTCGTAATCGGTGTAGGGGCTCTGGAAGTACAGCTGAACGGTTTCCTTGCCGGAGTAGGTGGAACCGGTGTTGGTGACTTTCAGGGTGACATTGAAAGCATCAGCAGACTCGGTCACATTGAAATCGCTGTACTCGAAGGTGGTGTAGCTGTCGCCATAGCCGAAGGGGAAGGCAACAGTGGTGGACCAGTTGTAGTCGCCGGCATTGCCGGTGCCCATAACAGCGTCCTCGTAGCGGGTCTCGTAGTAACGGTAATCCAGGTAGATGCCTTCCTGATACACGCTGTACATACCCTGCACATCAGGGCCATCGGTCAGCAGGTTGTAATCTGCTGCGTTGGGGTAAGCCTGGGTATAGAAGTTGTACATGGCGGGGTTGGCCATGTTGTCATACAGGTAGGAATCAACCAGGCTGCCGGACGGGGTAACCTCGCCAGCCAGCAGCTGGGCAACACCGTTGATGCCGGTCTGGCCCACGTCGCCGATCCACATAGCGGAATCGATGCCGTAATCCTCGCCGCAGATCTCCGGGTTCAGGAAATCCATCTCAATGGCGTTGGAAGAGTTGATCAGAACGATGATCTTCTTGAAGGTGCCGTTGTCCTTCAGGGTCTTCAGGTTCTGGAGCAGTTCCTTTTCTTCAGCGGACAGGGCCAGGTAGTTACCGTCGCCCTCCTGGCCTTTGATCCAGGAATCATTGGTGCCGTTTTCGCCACTGGGCAGGTCAGCGCCCTCGCCGCCGGAACGGGAGAACACGACGATAGCAGCATCGCCGTAGTCAGCAAAGCTGGACTCGGCGCTGGACAGCTTGCTCCAGGGAGCTTCGTTCACAGCGTACTGGGTGTTGGCTTCCAGGGTATCGGAGATGGCAGCCGGGGTGATGCGGCTGTAGTTCTTCATCATATCGTCAGAAGAATACAGATCCCACAGGGTGCTGTTGACCTGGATGCCCTGATCTTCCAGAGCCTGCTTGAAGTTGGGAGCCTTGCTGGTGTCAACGGAGCCGGAACCGGTGCCGCCGTACATCAGGTCCACGGAGCCGTGGCCGAACAGGCTGACCTTTGCGCCGCTTGCCAGGGGCAGGGCGTTGTTGTCGTTCTTCAGCAGGGCTGCGCCTTCGGCTTCAACCTGTGCGCACAGCTCAGCCTCATAGGACTCGCGCTCTTCATCAGAGGTGAAATCGCTCTTGAAGTACTCAGTGTCTTCATCGCTGTCGCCCTTGATGATCTTGTAGGTGTCGGCGTCCAGGTAGTTATTAACGGTGGTCGTATAATGGAACGCAACCGTCGTGCCTACAATGGCGCCTGCGGTCAGGACGGCGGTAACGGCGGTCAGGCCGGACCACATCCCAACTTTGGGTTTCTTACTCATTGTGTTCTCCTCCTGTTAGAAAATGCTCTATAACAAACTGTATTAAGCAAGAACAAAATACAGAGTGTTCAAAATAGATTATACCCAGTTTGCACTCTTGGATTTGGTCTTGTGCAGCTTGTACTCCGGGTTGGGGGTATCTACATGGCGGATGACGGACTCATCGGTGCGGTCACCAGCCACGGCCTGAATGTGCAGTTCGCCGTTCAGGGGAACCTTGAAGGTGAAAACATGCTCGCCGGTCTGCTCGCCTACCTTGTTGCCGTTTACATACAGGGCAACGGTGCTCTGGTTGGAATAAACCTTTACGGTAGCGGTGCTGCCGGTGCGCTCCACAAAGCGCTTGGAGCAGATGTGCACAAAGGCTTCATCGCTCCACCATGCTTTATACAGATAGAAGCTGTCCTTCTTGGTTTTGCGGTCAAAGGTCACAAGGCCCTTGTGGTTCATACCCGGCTCGCCGCCCTGGTCACGGGCGTCTGCAGCAAAGTCAAACATGTTCCAAACGTGGGTGGCCCACATCCAGGGGTGGCGCTTGAAGCAGCGCAGCATGTACTCATGGTACTTGGCCTGGTATTCTTCGGTGTGGTCGCCGCGGTGGGGGTGTGTGCTGTGCAGGTTGGGCATGCCCTCCGCGCCGTATTCGCTGTAGCCGAACGGGCGGTTGGGGAAGCAGAGATGGAAGAAGCCCATCCACAGGTCGTTCAGGATAAAGCCCGGAACGTACCAGCCCAGGTACAGGTTCCAGCTGACCATATCGGTAATGTGGGCCGAACGGTTGAAGGGACCGCACATGGCGTAGCAGGCCAGGGTGGTCAGGCGGGTCTTGTCCATCTCGTGGCACAGGTCGTTCAGCTGGCGGTGGTTATCCAGCATGTCCTTCTTGTCCTTGGTGGAGATGGTGATCTCGTTGGAAACGCCCCAGCAGACGATGCAGGGGTGGTTGTAGTTCTGGATGATCAGCTCTTTCATCTGGCTGATGGTGTTCTCGCGGCCGTTGGGCATGTGCTCACTGATGTAGGGGATCTCAGCCCAAACAACCATGCCGACCTCGTCGCACAGATCATAGAAGTACTGGTCGTGCTGATAATGAGCCAGGCGGATGGTGTTGGCACCGATCTCTTTGATCAGGGCCATGTCTTCGTCGTGCATCTCGCGGGTGATGGCGTTGCCCAGGCCCTTGCGGTCCTGATGGCGGGAAACGCCGTGCAGCGGGTAAGACTTACCGTTCAGGAAGAAGCCCTTCTTGGGGTCAACCTTGAAGCTGCGCACGCCAAAGCGGGTGGTGGTCTCATCTTCCACCGTGCCGTTCACCACAAGGCGGGCCTTGCAGCTGTACAGGTACGGATCCTTAACGCCGTTCCACAGGTGTGCGTTGAAGATGGTCAGGGTGATGTCGGGGCCTTTGCCGGTGGCAACGGTGTTGCCGGCAGCGTCCAGCAACTCAATGCTCACTTCGCCTTCGCCGTCGTGCCAGGTGGTAACCTGAACGCTGGCATCTGCGCCCTGCACAGTGGGGGTGATGCGGATGCCGGGGCCGCCGAAGTAATCCAGGGCGAAGTGGTTCTTGCTGACCACCATCAGGCTGACATCGCGGTAGATGCCGCCATAGAAGGTGAAGTCAGCTTTCTGGGGGTAAACGCGGTCGTTTTTGCTGTTGTCGACTTCCACGGTCAGCTCGTTTTCATCCCGCAGCAGTTCGGTGATGTTGGCGCGGAAGGTGGAGTAGCCGCCGTCGTGGTTGCAGACGGGGGAGCCGTTCAGAACCACATGGGCGCTGGCGTTGACGCCGTCAAACTGAATCCAGACCTGATGGGAGGCGGTGTTAAACTGGGGAGCAGCGAAACGGGTGCGGTAGATGCAGGTGCCGCGCCAGTAGTCATTGCCGCCGTCCTGACCGTCGCGGGCGTTCCAGGTGTGCGGCAGGTCCACCGTTGTGGTGGTGCCGTCGGGGCCGGTGAATTCCCAACCCTTCATGATTTTGGTGATTTCTCGCATGGCGCAGCCATCCTTTCTTTTTGTTGTTATTATTGTAACGAACAGCGAAAAATGTCGCAATGGGTTTTGCATAATCGGTCATTTGCGTGGAATAAACGGTTTTTGCCTGACAAAAAAATAACCCTTACATTTGTGCAATATGTACAAATGCAAGGGCGTAAATCTTATACCTGAAATTTTGAGGGAACTTTATTGGACCGGGAAAACGGCTTTTATCGCAAAAAATCCACCGTTGGATTCGGTAGTCAAAAAACCATTGTACTTCTGGATAATGCGCTTGACGATCTTTAACTCATCGCAGGTTTCGCGGCCAGGATCCGGGCCATCGGGCACCGCGCTGATGATATTCAGAACAGCAAACCCCTGCCGCCTGCAGACCAGCAGGTCAATCATCCGCTTTTCCGGCTCCGGCAGCTTGCGGGTCAACTCAATGGCATGATCCAGTGCGTTGGCAAACAGAGCGTACAGATCGGCCGGATCCATAAAGTGCAGGCAGGTACCGTCCGCTACATTGTTGATGCTGATGTGGTGGGCTTCGCACAGCATGCTCTTTTCGGTCAGCACAACATCCAAAACCTCACTGCCGGTCTGGGTGCTGGCGTCATACTGCCGGGCGGCGGCTTCGGCTTCGTTCAGGCTCTGCTGCAGCGCGGCGTTGGGGGCCATGCGGCGCAGATCAGCGATCTGAACTTTCAGCTCATGGCATTTGCGGTTGATGATCTGTACGTTCCGCTTGGCCACCTGATACTGCTGGCGCTGGCGTTCATACAGCATGTTCAGCGAGTTCATCTCTTTTTCCATGGCCGCCTTTTTGAACAGCTCAGTCTGCAAATATAAAAGGGTGATGCAGTAGAGCTGGCAGAGTGCCAGGGGGACAACAATGAAGATAGAAGTTTCCCGTGATACTCCGGAGTTGGTGACGGTCTGCATTGTTAAAAACAGCAGAACGAACATGCCGCCCAGAATAATAGCGCTGATTTGCTGGCGGGGACCGATGTGGTAGCTGCCTTCATATGGCATGGAATGGGCAACAGTTACCCGCAGCAGGCAGTACGCAGCGGCAAAAAACAGCAGTTGCAGCAGCAAAGCAGAGGGCTGATCTAATGGCAGGAATATGTTTACCTGTGCCAGACACCAGACAAGAAGCTGCCATAACTCAAATGTCGTCAGGGCACTCAAAATTCCCCAGATGGCGCAATAATTGGCGCCGGACCAGTCCAACTGGGTGCAGCTGTGGGAAGCGAAAATCATCCACATACAAAACAGAATATACGCCCCCGCCCGCAGGAACAGCGAGGAAGGCGTGTAATCCGCCCATAATAAAAATGTGGAAAGGGGAATGGAGGGAATCAAGCAAAGCAGCGCCCGCTGCCAAAAGTGCGGCGAGTGCCGGAGCGGGAGCCAGTAGGTCAGTGCTGCGCCCCAAAGCTGTATCCCACAGACAAGAAGAGAAAGAAATTGTTGGAGATTTGGCAGCATTACATGGCACCCCCAACATAGGCGGCGACCGCAGCCAGGAAGGTAGCCCGCTGGCGGCGGCTGATCTCCAGCCGGTCCTCCCCAACCTGGACCATATCGTTCTGGACCGCCCGCACATACCGCAGATTGACAAGGTAACACTGGTTGCATTTGGCAAAGTGGTAGGGGGCCAGCTGCTTTTCAGCATTTTGCAGGCTGGAACGCACGGACCATACCCCGGTGGAGGTATGGTAATGCAGCATACGGTCCCGCGTTTCCAGCCAGTAGATGTCCTCGGTGTTCAGCAGCTGCACGCCCCCAGCGGTCTGTAATGCAATCTGCCCGCCTTTGCGGCGCTGCACCCGCTGCAAAGCGCGGGCCAGCTTGGTGCTGAACTGGTAATAATTGACCGGTTTGAGCACAAAATCCAGGGCGTCGACCTCATACCCGCGAATAGCGTACTGCGCCATGTTGGTAACGAACACCAGCACCACATCCGGATCCACCGTGCGAATGCGCTCGGCAGCGTCCATGCCGCCAAGCTCCGGCATTTCAATATCCAGAAAGATGATGTCGAACCCCTTGCAATAGTTGGTTATGACCTGGGAACCGTCCGAAAAAGCGGTAACTTCCAGCATACAGTTGTTCTCGCGGCTGTATTGGTCAATCATGCTGCACAGCTGCTGCCGCATATCCGGCTGGTCATCCACCACGGCAATGCGAGGCATCGGGCGGCCCCCTTTCTGTTTGGAATCCAAAGCACCCGGCAAGCCCGGAAAACGGCTGTGCCATGCGCCTTTACTTATAATATATAAATACATTATAGTTGGCGGTGCGAAACCTTGCAAGAGAATTTTGCAGAAAACGGGGCGGTGCAGGGAATCTGGTTGTGATTTAGCGCTGCGTGTGGTATCCTGTAAGCAGCTTTTGGCGGCGGGCGGGGCAAGAAGAATGCCGGGATAAACAGGCGGAGGTTTGCTGCAGCTGCTATACCATGTATTACATATTACACCATTTGCCAGTAACTTGAGTGGAAATTTATGGGGAAATGCGTAATTTGGGGACAAGATTGAAAAGAAAAAATAAAATAACGGATTACAGTAATATTGCGGCTTCGAGATGTTTGAAAGGATATGACGGGATGACAAAAATATTATTCGTGTGCCACGGCAGGATTTACCGGGCATGATGAAACGTCTCAAATCGTCTCATAACCCTCGATTTTAAGCGTTTTTTGTGTTTCGATCTCAAATTTACCAAAGATTTACCAATATTTCTGGAGAGTCAGACTTGCAAAAAAATGGGCCAGAATGAGGAGATTAAAAATATGAGCGAATTGAAACCAAGAATAACGGAAAACGGAATTGATTATATCCTTGTCG
>ERZ1673734.1446-NODE-1446-length-15522-cov-14.930950_pt1 | contig 15522 bp, 16 predicted proteins | sample MGYA00580199_ERZ1673734 | MGnify/ENA primary metagenome ERZ1673734 (study PRJEB41218, sample SAMN15661742) | gut metagenome | host: Homo sapiens | place: Canada: London | collected 2015-08-20/2019-03-30 | study: EMG produced TPA metagenomics assembly of...
TGGAAGAAATTGCGTTTAACAGCGGCTGGATAACGCCTGAAAAATTGGGTGAGCAAGCTGAAAAATTGAAAAAAACAGGGTATGGGCAATATCTGCAAAAGTTGTTGTCCGAGACTAATAAATAATGAAAATTATCCGTACAGATATCCCTGATGTGTTGATTATTGAACCTACAGTGTTTAGTGATGACCGTGGTTGGTTTATGGAGAGTTTTAACGAAAAGGTGTTTGCCAATAAATTAGAAGGTCTAGGGTTACCGGCAGCAGGATCTTTTGTGCAGGATAATCATTCATTCTCCAAGCGAGGGGTGCTTCGAGGACTGCATTATCAAGAGGCTCCACATGCCCAAGGCAAACTAGTACGTGTGCTACAGGGCGCTGCATATGATGTGGCTATTGATCTACGAAAAGACTCTGCAACCTATCTAAAATGGATTGGAGTCGAACTGAGCAAATTGAACAACAGAATGCTATGGATACCGGAGGGTTTTGCACACGGTTTCTTAGCATTGGAAGATGGCACTGAGTTTTTTTATAAAACGACGGATTATTATAATAAATCTTCGGAGCGGACTTTGCGCTGGGATGACGAAGTTTTTAATGTTAATTGGCCACAGACCGATAATTTGGTAATCAGCGAGAAAGATAAAAATGCTCCGCTATATTCGTCGCTAATGGACGGTGTGTTATGACTCTGGCGAAATGGCTGGATTTTCAGATCTTAGGTGATGAAAGAGGAAGTCTAGTAGCATTAGAGCAAGGTAAAATTATTCCTTTTGAAATCAAGCGCGTCTATTATATATATCATACAGAAGAAAATGTCAGTCGCGGATTTCATGCTCATCGAGAGTTGAAACAGGTTGCTATTTGTATATCCGGTAGTTGTCGCATGATTCTCGATAATGGTTTCGTCCGAGAAGAAGTACTCATGAACTCGCCTGTTAAAGGACTGCTAATTGACAGCATGCTTTGGCGTGAGATGCATGACTTCAGTGAGGATTGCATTCTTCTCGTCCTGGCGAGTGAACATTACACTGAAGCAGATTATTTGCGTGATTACAGCGCCTTTAAGCGCGAGGTGAATAATGCCTAAAATTCATCCCTTGTCAGATGTTAAGAGCGATACTATAGGTTCAGGGACAAAAGTATGGCAATACTCAGTGATTTTGAGTGGTGCAGTGATAGGTCATAATTGTAATATTTGTGCGCACACTCTGATTGAAGGTGATGTCAAGATTGGAAATAATGTGACAATTAAGTCAGGTGTATATTTGTGGGATGGTACCAGAATTGGCGACAACGTTTTTATTGGGCCAAATGCAACATTTACAAATGACCCATACCCTAGGTCAAAGGTATATCCTGATAAATTTTATGGTGTGATCGTTAATGAGTGGGCAAGCATTGGAGCAAATGCGACCATATTGCCGGGTGTTGTTGTAGGTGTAGGTGCCATGGTTGGTGCGGGTTCAGTTGTTACTTCAGATGTTCCAGACCATGCGGTCGTAGTGGGAAATCCAGCAAAAGTTATTAGGTATGTTAATCATGGTTGATTTCTTAGACTTAAAAAAAATAAATAAAGAGTGTCGCTCCGAGCTAATAGAAGCGTGTACCCGAGTTATTGACTCCGGCTGGTACATAAACGGGCAAGAATTAAGCGAGTTTGAGGCGGAGTTTGCAAACTACTGTGGAACAAAATATTGCGTCGGCGTGGCTAATGGGTTAGATGCGCTCACATTAACAATTCGTGCCTGGATGGAATTAGGTAAATTAGCTGTTGGTGACGAAGTTATTGTTCCTGCTAATACATACATCGCCAGCATATTAAGCATTACCGAAAATGGCCTTGTTCCAGTTCTGGTCGAACCGGACGAACGGACATACAATTTAGATCCAGCCAAAATCGAGTTTCGGATAACTGAAAAAACTCGTTTGATTCTTGCCGTGCATTTGTACGGTCATCTCGCAGATATGAGTCAATTAGCTGACATCGCGAATCGTCATGGACTACTTTTGCTAGAAGATTCTGCTCAAGCTCATGGAGCTAAACTATATACCAAAAAAGCTGGCAATTGGGGAGATGCCTCAGGTTTCAGCTTTTATCCGGGCAAAAATCTAGGTGCACTTGGGGATGCAGGAGCTATTACCACTAATGATTCTGAGTTGGTAAATGTATTAAAAGCTTTGCGCAATTACGGTTCGCACGAAAAATATAAAAATATTACGCAGGGAGTTAATAGCCGACTCGATGAAATACAAGCAGCCATGCTACGTGTGAAACTACATCATCTTGAGGAACAAATAGTTAGACGGAGAGTAATAGCTGATATCTATATGAAAGGGATTAATAATCCATTAATCACTCTCCCCCTTTTACATTGCACGGATGTATTGGACTATTATGCTCACGTGTGGCATCTTTTTGTTATTCGTTGTGATGCGCGAGATGAATTGCAAAAGTATCTATCTGTGAAGGGCGTAGATACGCTTATTCATTACCCGATTCCGCCACACAAGCAAAAAGCTTATGAAGGCTTCGAGTTTGTTGAAGGTGATTATTCTATTACGGAAAGTATTCATAACGAAATTTTGAGCTTGCCAATCAGTCCTGTGATGACTGAGAGTGATGCACTATTAGTTGTCGATGCATGTAACAAGTTCTCAATAAGTAAATAATATGATGACCTTGCTACGCACAAGTTTTTTAAATGGTATCGCAGTTATTGTTAAAATGCTGACTTTGCTAGGAATTAATAAAATCCTTGCCATTTATGTAGGACCATCTGGATACGCAGCGCTGGGACAATTTCAAAATGCGCTGCAGATGATTTCTACTTTCACAAGTGGCGCGATTAATACAGGGGTGACTAAATATACAGCTGAATATTCGGAAGATGCACTTAAGCAGCAAGAGGTTTGGCGTACTGCTGGGACATTAGCTACTATTATCTCTATTTTGATGGCTGTTTTAGTTGCGATATTCAGTGAATATTTGGCGGGTTTTTTTTTCAAAGACAAGACGCTCTCAGGAGTGTTTTTGTGGCTTTCAGGCGGTCTGATACTACTTGCTTTAAACTCATTAGTGCTAGCAATTCTAAATGGAAAAAAAGATATCTTGCGATACGTGATAGCCAATATAGTTGGTAGCGTATTTGCATTGTGTATTACTGGTGTTTTGGCAATTAAGTATGGGTTATATGGAGCTCTTGTTGCATTGGCTCTTTACCAATCTATTTCTTTTTTTATCACCATTTACATCTGTAAAAAAGCCAGTTGGTTCAGGCTGCGCTATTTGTTTGGCTCGGTAGACAAAGCTATATCCCATAATTTATTGAAGTATGTTGCGATGGCGCTAACATCTGCTGCGTGTGTTCCTGTAAGTCAGATATTAATTCGTAATCATTTGGCGAGCCTTTATGGCTGGGATGCTGCTGGATATTGGGAGGCAATCACGCGCTTTAGTTCAGCTTATCTGCTCTTGGTAACATCGACGTTAAGTGTTTACTATCTGCCTAAATTATCAGAACTTAAAAGTATTGTCGCGCTCAAATCCGAAATTACTCAAGGCTATAAATACGTATTGCCTTCTGTTGCCTTTATGGCAGGCATTGTTTATGTGTCGCGTGATTTTATTATAAGTCTATTGTTTACATCTGATTTCGGTCCTATGCGTGAGTTGTTTGCCTGGCAAATGATTGGCGACACCTTGAAAATAGGAAGTTGGATTTTGGCATATGTGATGTTGAGCAAGGCCATGTTTAAGATGTTTATGGTGACAGAAGTTTTGTTCGCAATATCTTATGTGTTAATGGTTATTGTATTCACTCATTATTTTGGGTTTGTCGGGGTGACAATCGCGTATGCTATTAATTATGCTATTTATTGGGTGGTAATAGCTGTTTTGATGTCAAGAAAATTTAAGATGGCACTGTTAAGTACTAAGGATGGTGTGTTGTGCTAACGATTGTGATTGCATCTTATAATCATGAAAAATATATTGAATCATGTATGTTGGCAGTTCTTGGTCTTGAGTGGGCTAATGTTATTGTTATAGATGACGGTTCAACAGATGCAACAGCTGAAGTAGTTCAAAGATTTATAAAAAAAAATGACGCATCTAACATTTCTTTTATTAAAAAAGATAATTCAGGGTTGGTCTCGTCTTTAAACTTGGGGCTCTCGCTTGCGCAGACAGAGTACTTTTATCTTGTTGCGTCAGACGACATCCCTAATAAAGATGGGTTGTACCAGTGTATTGAAAAATTAGAAAATAACAAAAAGAGTCAGTTTTGTATTGGTGGTGCTAAAGCTTTTGATGACGAAGATGAAGGCAGTACATATGATGTTTATGATGGAGCACAAGAGGCTTTTTTAAAGCTGAAACCTGATCTGCGCATTAAAGCTTCTCTTTTTAGTTATCCGGTTCCATTGTTGTTACAATCAACTGTATTTAGAGTGAGCGCGCTCAAAGACATTGGCGGTTGGGATTCTAATGTTGTGCTAGATGATTATCCAATGTTCGTAAGGTTGTTGTCTGTTTTTCCTGAGTGGGGCCGTGATTTTCTGTATGCGCCTGAAGTTTACGTTGTTAAGTATCGGCAGCATCCATACAACAGTTTTAGGAATTTATTACGGCAATATACGATTGTCGCTCAAGCAATTCGATCTATTTCTAAACCGCCACTATCTGAATATGCAGTGTCAAAGATGTTGGCATATTACTCAATTGTTGCTATAAAAAATCGTCAATTTGAATATATAAGTCCTATTTTCAGAGCGTCGTCAAAGCGCGTTGTTTTAAATTCTATTTACTTTTTCTTTGATATTCCATTATCCAGATTGCTCGCAGTTTGTCGCTCTTACCTTGCGTCGAAAATTAGGTGGTTTTAGCATGTTTAGATTTTCTAAATGAGTTATTCAAGGTTTTATTTAACATCGCCATTTAATATTTTATTCGTTATTGTAGTGTCGATGTTTTTCATGAATCTGGTTGTTTTGGGTGAATCTTGGGAGTGGGGGCATAATGTTTTTTTAAGTGGGATTTTAGTTTTTTTGTTGTCTTATAGTGTTTTTACACTGGTATTAGGGGGCGGCAAATGGGACCCGCTGTTAATGGAGGTAGGTTCTGCTGAAGCCCCTCGGGGGGTTATTTTCTTCTACTGGTTCTTGGCCTTAACAGGGCTAGTTTTGTCGTGCTACAGGATTTATAAATTTGGTATAAACGGTCCATTGGAAGGGGGAGTACTGTTTAATCTTAGATATGTGTATGTGTGGGGTAATGAATCAAATTATGGGGCACAGCACTTCTCACTATTTGGTCTATGTTTGGCGTTGTACTACGCACAGAACAAAAGGTTGCTGCTCTGCTTATTATCCGGCGGGATATATTTAGTTTCAGCCTTGAGTTTGGCGGAGCGTACGAGCGTTCTGTTCTTGTTTGTTAGTGTTGCCTATACGCTATTTTATATTGGTTGGGTGCGGTTAAAAGGGTTGTTAGTTTTTTTCATCGGTTTGGTCTTGATATTTTGCATTATTGCTGTCGCGACAGGACGAGCGGGTGGTGATAAGGGGTTTGATTTTTTATATACCTATTTTGGATATGCTGTCACGGCATTTTCACATTGGTTGGGGGGGCAAGCAGGAAAAGGCTGTGCCGACCTAGTCGTTGGCAAAGTTATTGATCTCATTAGTCTTGGTACATACAGTTGTTCTCCGTTCGATATCGGTTTTGCTGATGGTGATTTTAATGTCCTTACCTATGCATCAAGTCCGTATTTAGTCGGAGGTGTTGGCGTCGTTATAACATGTATGACGCTATTGGGGTTTTGGTATGCCTTGTTAAGGCATTGGGCTTGCATGAAGGGAGGATACTTTTTAGCACTTCTTAGTTGTTACGTATATGCTTTGGTCATGGTGTTTTATGCGTGGCAGTTTACATTGACAACTTATTTCTATGTTGGCGTTATTTTGTGGCCGTTATTTTATGGTGGCAGACTCACGTTATCAAAACGTTACTACGATGAAGGCGAGCCATGAAAATTCTTTTACTATCTAAATATTCTCGGACGGGGGCTAGTTCGAGATTAAGAATGCTCCAGTATATTCCATTTCTGGAGCAGGAAGGGAATATGGTAGAAGTTGCTAATATGTTGAATGAGGAATATTTGATTCGGCTTTATAATGGAAAAGGGTCCACGATCTGGCAGTATATACAGTACTATTTTTGTAGGTTGATATGGTTGTTTAAAGCCCGGAAATATGATGTCGTCTGGCTCGAAAAGGAAATTTTCCCATACCTTCCTGCTTGGGCAGAGAAAGCGCTAGCATTATGTGGGGTGAAAATTGTTGTTGATTATGATGATGCAATTTTCCATAACTATGATTTGTCTCAAAACCCCCTGATACAAAAATTTTTGAATGATAAAATTGCGCGAGTAATGCGTTATTCAAGTTGCGTAGTAGCGGGTAATAACTATTTGGCCGAGTATGCCTCTGATGCTGGAGCGAAAAAGGTTTTCGTGGTCCCAACGGTCATTGATCTAGACCGCTATGCAGTGAGAAAAAGCGGTGTAGGTAATAAATTAGTTGTAGGTTGGATGGGGTCACCCTCGACACAAAAATATGTTCTTGAAATAAAAGATGCTTTGATATCTCAGTGTAAAGCCCACGGAGCTAAAATTATTTTGGTGGGTGCTGATACTAAACTAGTGAATGAATTTCAGGGCGTTGATATCGAAGTATTGCCCTGGAGTGAAGATAATGAAGTTGAGATGATTCAGCAAATGGATATAGGCATCATGCCGCTTAAGGATGGGCCTTGGGAAAAAGGGAAGTGTGGGTATAAATTAATTCAATATATGGCGTGTGCCGTACCGGTTATAGCATCTCCAGTAGGTGTCAATATTGATATCGTAAATGGCAGTAAATCTGGGCTATTAGCTGACACTCTTGATGGGTGGGAGCAGAGCTTAGGTCATTTGCTTTCATCTGCTGAAACTCGAGAAAGCTTAGGGATTTCGGGCAGACTCTCAGTCGAGAACCACTACTCTGTACAAGTCCAATCTTCCTCGCTGATGCGAATTATGCGGGAGATTGCAAATTGAAGATACTATATGTAATCACACGTTCAGATGTGCTGGGCGGAGCAAGCGTGCACTTGCTTGATCTAGCGGCAGGGGCTCAAAAAAAGGGGCATGATGTCGTTATCGGCGTCGGGGCTGAAACTGAGACAGGTGTTTTTTTTGATCGCGCAGCAGCCATGGGTATCAAGTGTCATGGTTTAAGAAGCCTTGTAAGGGAAATAAATGTTGTAAAAGATTTTTTTTGTTTTTTTGAATTGCGAGAATTTTTTAAATTAACAAAGCCGGATATTGTTCATGTTCATTCTTCAAAGGCGGGTGTTCTCGGTAGGTTAGCTGCAAGAAGTCTTTCTATTCCGGTTGTATTTACAGCGCATGGATGGGCATTTACTGAAGGAGTGTCCGCAAAGCGGCAGACGTTTTATCGTTGGATAGAAACGCTGCTTTCGAAAATCTCCAATAAAATAATCACCGTCTCTGAGTATGATCGACAGCTAGCAATCTCTCAAAATGTTGCGCCAGTGACTACATTAGTTACCATACACAATGGTGTTCCGGAGGTTGTCCCGCAGGAGGCTAAAGGATCTGGCATCGCCACTGTAAATATTATTATGGTGGCCCGTTTCGAAAAACCTAAAAACCAGGCTGCTGTCTTACAAGCCTTAGCAGACATTGAGATTCAGAACTGGCATTTGGAGTTAGTAGGGGATGGTCCCGAATTAACTAAATGTGCTTCGCTAGCTGAGCATTTAAATATTTCCGAAAAAGTTACATTCTCCGGTGCGTGTTCGGATGTTGCCGCTCGTTTGGTTAAGTCGGATATTTTTGTTTTAGTTTCTGATTGGGAAGGTCTGCCCTTAACTATTTTGGAAGCCATGCGAGCATGCCTGCCAGTTATAGCCTCAGATGTCGGTGGTGTAGCAGAGTCTATAGATGATCACGTAACTGGTATCCTGGTTCCCCGTGATAATCAGGCATTTTTACCAAGTGCTTTCACGCAATTGATTCAGTCTCAAGAAGTAAGACGGTCGCTGGGTCATAAAGCTCGCGAGAAATTTGAACGAGAGTTTACTTTTGATTTGATGTTACGTAAAACGCTTGATGTTTATCAGTTGGTCTTAGAAGAAGTATAATGAAAATATTAGTGACGGGAGCAACCGGTTTTATAGGTGTGTCTTTATGTAAGGCACTAATATCTGTGCCTGGTTTTAGAATTGTTGGGTCGGGTCGAAGTTCGAGCGACCTTATTGCTAATAACTTTTCATTTGTTAATGTTAGCGAAACGCCTTCATCGTTAGAGTGGAAAAAAAGTCTTAACGGTATCGATGTTGTCATTCATTTAGCTGCCCGCGCTCATGTTTTAACTGAGGTTTCTAAAGATCCATTGGCTGATTTTCGAAAAGTTAATGTTGAAGGTACATTAACTTTGGCCGAACAAGCCATTGAGGCTGGGGTAAAGAGATTTATTTTTTTAAGCTCTATTGGTGTTAATGGCAGCTGCACGTTAGACCAGCCTTTTAGTGAGTCTAGCTTGCCCGCTCCGCATGCAATGTATGCGGTATCAAAGTGGGAAGCTGAGCAAGGATTAAAAAGTCTATGTGTGAATACATCAATGGATTTAGTCGTCATACGGCCGCCCTTGGTCTATGGTGCGAATGCTCCGGGTAATTTTAAGCGTTTGTTAAAATTAGTTTCGTCTGGGGTACCATTGCCACTGGCAGGTATCAAAAATGTAAGAACTATGGTTGCGTTAGAAAATCTGGTTGATTTTATTATGATTTGTGCTGAGCACCCTTTAGCTGCGAACGAGTTGTTTTTAATCTCGGATGGGCAGCCAGTGTCAACCCCGCAAATAATTAAAGCTTTGGCATCCGGTATGAAGTCTCGCGCTCCTCTATTTGCAGTGCCTGACATGTTTTTATACGGGGGCGCTAAAATATTGGGGAAGCTATCTGTCTATCAGCAGTTGTGTGGTTCTTTGGAAATTGACTCCAGTAAGTCACGGGCTTTATTGTCGTGGGTGCCCCCTTTAGAAGTTAAAGATGCTTTGGAGAAAGCAGGCAGTGACTTCAAAAAACATCAAATGCCGTAATATTCACGTTATAGTGCGAATTTTAATTTTTTGTGAGTTCTCATATGGCTCTATGGTTGGCTTTACCTATAGTCTGCATCCTTTGTCTTTGCTTCACTGCTGGTCTTAGAAAATACGCATTGGCAAGTAACCTGATGGATGTGCCGAATTCGCGGAGTTCACATTCTATCCCTACTCCACGAGGAGGGGGTGTTGCTATAGTCTGCGTTTTTCTGCTGGTTGCTCTCTACTTGGCAACAACCGGAGCTATCGACTGGTATTTGGCGTGGGTATTAATTGTCTCTAGTGGCGGGGTTGCCATATTAGGTTTTCTTGATGATCATGGCCACATTGCTGCTCGCTGGCGCCTGTTGGGACATTTTTCTGCGGGCGTGTTCGCAGTGTTTTTATTAGGAGGGGTTCCGAAAATAGTTATTTTTGGATTTTCTTTCAACTTGATGTGGCTTGGAAGTTTACTTGCGGTCCTGTATCTAGTTTGGATGCTAAATCTTTATAATTTTATGGATGGTATTGATGGTTTGGCTAGTGTTGAGGCTATTTGTGTTTGTGCTGGCGCCGCATTAGTAGCTTGGTTGTCAGGTTTTCATGAACTGATCTGGGCGCCTTTATTATTAGCGGCTACTGTTTCGGGCTTCTTATATTGGAATTTTCCTCCGGCACGAATTTTTATGGGGGATGCCGGTAGCGGTTTTTTAGGGATTACCCTCGGGATTCTTTCTTTGCATGCATCTTGGGTTAATTCAAATTTTTTATATGTTTGGCTGATTCTTTTAGGTGTATTCATCGTCGACGCGACATTCACGCTGTTCAGGCGATTGATGCGCGGCGACAAGGTATATGAGGCTCATAGGAGCCATGCATACCAGTTTGCTTCTCGTCATTTTGGCTCACATAAAGTGGTCACTTTGGCCGTCGCTGCTATAAATATCTGTTGGTTGCTGCCTTGGGCTCTTTCTGTTGTTGTTTTGGGGGTTGATGGTTTTACTGCTTTGATACTGGCCTATATCCCTCTCACTTTAGTAGCCTTTAAATTTAACGCCGGCGCTTTAGAAAAATGATTGAGAGTTTTGCATGTATATAATTTAAAATGTCAAGCATATACAGTGTTGATGTGCGATGAGATGTTAAATAAGAGGCAGAAGATATTATGGATATAATTCGATCATATTTGCTTAAAATGTCTCGACGGCAAAAGAGAACTATTCAAGTAATTGCTGACATCATGCTCGTTTGGCTAGCCTTATGGTCAGCGTTCGTTGTACGGCTGGGCATAGACGACATGACAAACCCAGTCAAAACGCATGTCTGGTTATTCGTAGCAGCGCCTTTAGTAGCCATTCCCCTGTTTATCCGTTTTGGCATGTACCGCGCAGTCATGCGCTATTTCGGCAATGATGCCCTCATCGCTATCATTAAAGCAGTCAGCTTGTCTGCGCTGATCCTGGCGGTAGTGGTGTATTGGTACAGCAATCACGACAACGTCGTTCCACGCTCAATCATTTTCAACTACTGGTGGCTGAGCTTGATCATGTTGGGCGGTTTACGCTTGGGCATGCGCCAGTACTTCTTGGGGGATTGGTTTTCCGCTGCCCAGCACGTGCCTTTTACCAGTCGCGATGATGGCCTGCCGCGAGTCGCTATTTACGGTGCGGGTGCTGCGGGTAACCAGTTGGTTGCTGCATTGCGCATGGGCCGGTTGATGCGCCCTGTGGCTTTCGTTGATGATGATGAAAGCATTGCTGATCGAGTTATTTCAGGACTGCAGGTTTTCAAGCCTGAAAAGATGCAGCAGATGATTGATCGAACTGGCGCTCAAGAACTACTTTTGGCCATACCGTCGTCATCACGTGCACGTCGTCGCGAAATATTGGCCTTGTTAGAGGGCTTTGCGCTGCATGTACGCAGTGTTCCCGGCTTCATGGACTTGGCAAGCGGCCGGGTCAAGGTTGACGATATCCAGGAAGTGGATATCGCTGATTTACTGGGTCGTGATGCAGTGCCCGCACAGGCGGATTTATTGGAGCATTGCATTAAAGGTCAATGTGTTTTAGTCACAGGCGCGGGAGGGTCAATTGGCTCTGAGCTATGTCGTCAGATTCTGTCGTTGAACCCAACAACGTTATTACTGTTCGAACACAGCGAGTTCAATCTTTACAGCATCCTTTCTGAGCTTGAGCAACAGGTGAGTCGCGAATCGCTCTCGGTGAAAGTGCTACCGATTTTGGGATCGGTTCGGAATTCTCAAAAACTGCTCGATCTGATGAAAACCTGGAAGGTTGATACGGTTTATCACGCTGCGGCTTATAAGCATGTGCCCATGGTTGAGCACAATATCGCGGAAGGGGTCCTTAATAACGTTATCGGCACACTCAACACTGCTCAGGCAGCCCTTCAGGCAGGAGTGGAGAACTTTGTTTTGATCTCCACAGACAAGGCCGTACGCCCGACCAATGTGATGGGGAGTACCAAGCGATTAGCTGAGATGACGCTTCAGGCTCTCAGCCATGAGGTGGCCCCTGTCTTGCTGGGCGATAAGTCAAACGTAGTCAGGGTCAATAAAACTCGTTTCACTATGGTTCGTTTCGGCAATGTGTTGGGCTCATCGGGTTCAGTGATTCCTCTATTCCATAAGCAGATCAAAGCCGGTGGCCCACTGACTGTCACTCATCCTAAGATTACCCGATACTTCATGACCATTCCTGAGGCGGCCCAATTGGTTATCCAGGCCGGCTCCATGGGGCAGGGTGGTGATGTCTTTGTTCTTGATATGGGTGAGCCGGTACGCATTGTCGAACTGGCTGAGAAGATGATCCATCTTTCAGGTCTAAGCGTGCGCTCCGATAAGAACTTACATGGCGACATTGAAATCGAATTCACAGGGCTTCGTCCTGGAGAAAAGCTTTACGAAGAATTGCTGATTGGCGACAACGTAATCGCTACGCAGCATCCAATGATCATGTGTGCCAATGAGGACATGTTGTCTTGGAGTGAACTCAAGCAAAAACTTGAACAATTGCTAGACTCTGTCGACAAGGACGACTACCCACGAGTTCGGCAATTGTTACGTGAAACCGTCAGTGGATATTCACCTGAGGGTGAGATTGTGGACTGGATTCACCTGCAGCATCGGATTGAGCCCTAGTCTATACACACCCTGCAACTGACACATTTTTGACACCCTCCAACCATCGCCTAAGTTTGGAGTACAGCTCAGGAAAGCTGTTTCCACTTAACGATGTATTGGAGTGTCACTTATGCGTATTGCCTTGCTCTCTTCGATGTTTTTGGCTTTGATGGTCGGTGTTTCCAGCGTGACTCATGCTGCTCCTGTGGCCGAAGCAGGTGCACCGGTCGTGGCTGCGGCGGCTTCACCTGATGTTCAAGTGATGACAATCAACCTCAATACGGCAGATGAGGCGACACTTCAGCGCGAACTGTCCGGTGTTGGTGCCGCCAAGGCTAAAGCAATCGTTGCTTACCGTGAGGCAAATGGGGCTTTTGCTTCGGCCGATGAGTTGCTGGAAGTCAAAGGCATAGGCAAAGCCATTTTCGACAAGAACCGGGATCGGGTTGCCGTTAACTAAGTAAAGCGCGGGAATGCAGAAGGCCAGTCAATGACTGGCCTTTTTTGTTTGCAGCCGCTTTTACTCGACTGATTGCTTCAGTGTTTTACGTGTTACATCCAGAATTTTTTCTCTTAACGCGTCACTCTCAACGCTTCGGGCAAGCACCAATGCGCCCACCAAGCTGGCGAATATCATGATGCTCTGGTCTTGCGCCTCTGTGCCCGGCAGCGTGCTTTCGATTTGTTTGAGCCTTGCGTTGATAACGCTGTCGGTCGTCGGGCTGGCATGTCCTTGCTGTGCCATTTCTGCAGACATGGTTGGCAATGGGCAGCCTTCATGGGGCGAGGTCACGTGCCATTGCGACAGGTAGGCATCAATAAACACATGCAGCGGCTGCGGCTGGCTGAATATATCGGCACACAGGCCATCGACTTCATATGCTGCCTGTTGCAGGGCTTTTTCAACCAGTTCGTTTTTTGAGGCGAAGTGAGCGTAAAAGCCACCGTGGGTCAGGCCCAAGGATTTCATCAGGGGCTGCAGGCCGGTTGCTCCAATCCCGTCACGTCGAAACAGGCAGGCGGCTTCTTTAATAATGCGTTGATGCGTCAGGGCTTTGTGGTCGGGTGAGTAACGCATGGCTGCAGCCTCTTTATGCAATGACGCATCATAGCCCTGAGTTTCGAGCCATTGCACAGACACTTCGTGCATTTGTGTATAGGCATTTGTCCTCAGGGCTCATCCTTGAACGAGCGCTGAGGACTGCCCACGTTTTACCGGTCCTTTGATTCTTTTGCGTCCATTTCGGCATTGCGTTCAGCAACGCGTTTGCGCTGCTCATCGGTCAGTTCCACTTTGTCGGCGGTGTCACGCAGGGTCATCAGGCCGCCAACTATAGCGCCGATGACTACGATGAGTATTATCCAACCATACCAGGGCATTGTGTTCTCCTTGAAGGGCACGTGGCTGAGCAAAAAATTTGCGAAGCGTTGTGCTGTCTATCCCGTTAAGTGTGTGAGTAATCAGTGATTTCATTGTAGGCCGGTTATTTTTTCGTGCGCGTGTGATCACCTCAAGATGATTAAAGTCATGAAAATACGATCATCGGGTGCCGGTAGGCGGCGGCTTCCGCTACAATGCGCGCCGATTTCGACCAGCCTGAGAACCCGCTAATGTCCGACTGCCAGACTCCTATCATCGTCGCCCTGGATTACCCTACGCGTGACGCCGCACTGAAATTGGCTGATCAGTTGGACCCGAAACTGTGCCGCGTAAAAGTGGGCAAAGAGTTGTTCACCAGTTGCGCTGCTGAGATTGTCGGTACGTTGCGTGACAAAGGCTTTGAGGTCTTCCTGGACCTAAAATTCCATGACATCCCCAACACCACCGCGATGGCCGTAAAGGCTGCTGCCGAGATGGGCGTATGGATGGTTAACGTTCACTGTTCGGGCGGCTTGCGCATGATGGCTGCCTGCCGTGAAGAGCTGGACAAGCGTACCGGCCCGCAACCGTTGTTGATTGGTGTCACGGTATTGACCAGCATGGAACGTGAAGACCTCGCTGCCATCGGCCTGGACATCGAGCCACAAGAGCAAGTGTTGCGTTTGGCTGCTCTGGCACAGAAGGCCGGGATGGATGGGCTGGTGTGCTCGGCTCTGGAAGCGCAAGCGCTGAAGGCCGCACACCCGTCGCTGCAATTGGTAACGCCAGGGATTCGTCCTGCTGGCAGTGCTCAGGATGACCAGCGTCGCATTTTGACTCCGCGTCAGGCGTTGGATGCGGGTTCTGATTACCTGGTTATTGGTCGCCCGATCAGCCAAGCGGCTGATCCGGCCAAAGCATTGGCTGCCGTGGTTGCCGAAATAGCATAAGCGTGCCAGTGATGTCGCCGCAGCCCGCGCTGCGGCGACATGGGGTTTAAACCTTCAGTACCAACTTGCCGAAGTTCTCTCCGCTGAACAGCTTGAGCAGGGTTTCGGGGAAAGTCTCCAGCCCTTCAACAATGTGCTCCTTGCTTTTCAATTGCCCTTTGCTCAGCCAAACAGCCATTTCTTGTGCGGCCGCAGCGTAACGGTCGGCATAGTCCATCACCACAAACCCTTCCATACGCGCACGATTGACCAGCAATGACAGATAGTTGGCTGGCCCTTTGACGGCTTCTTTGTTGTTGTACTGACTGATCGCGCCGCAGATGATTACGCGCGCCTTGAAGCGCAAGCGACTGAGCACAGCGTCCAGGATATCGCCGCCCACGTTGTCGAAATATACGTCGACCCCTTTAGGGCATTCACGTTTCAGGCCGGCGAGAACGTCTTCGTTCTTGTAGTCAATCACGCCGTCAAAACCCAGTTCGTCAATCAGGTAGGCGCATTTGTCTTTCCCGCCTGCGATACCGACCACATGACAGCCCTTGAGCTTGGCGATTTGCCCGGCAATGCTGCCGACGGCGCCCGCAGCACCAGAAATCACCACAGTGTCTCCGGCTTTCGGTGCTCCAATGTCGAGCAATGCGAAGTAGGCGGTCATGCCGGTCATGCCCAGCGCTGACAAGTACACCGGCAAAGGCACCAGTTTGGGATCAATTTTGTAGAAACCGCGCGGTTCCCCAACGAAGTAATCCTGCACACCCAGCGCGCCGTTAACGTAATCACCGACGCTAAAGTCCGGATGCTTCGAGGCAACCACTTTGCCAACGCCCAAAGCGCGCATCACGTCCCCAAGAGCCACAGGGGGAATGTAGGACTTGCCTTCATTCATCCACCCGCGCATTGCGGGGTCGAGGGACAGGT
>ERZ1673734.1450-NODE-1450-length-15494-cov-13.680420_pt1 | contig 15494 bp, 12 predicted proteins | sample MGYA00580199_ERZ1673734 | MGnify/ENA primary metagenome ERZ1673734 (study PRJEB41218, sample SAMN15661742) | gut metagenome | host: Homo sapiens | place: Canada: London | collected 2015-08-20/2019-03-30 | study: EMG produced TPA metagenomics assembly of...
GATCTTTTGATCTTGGAGAGCCGCTCGCAGCCTTCGTGCCTCGGCAGCGACTACAGGCTGCGTGGCTGCGAAATAACTACGACTGCTTCGCAGCCGGACGTAGCCTCGCGGTGCTCGTCAACGGCTACAGAGGAGGGGGCAGTTCAATGTGTAGGAGCGAGCTTGCCTCGCGATCTTTTGATCTTTTCTACAGACGAAAAAAAAGACCTTGATAATCAAGGTCTTTCTTAAGATGGTGCCCGAGGGAGACTCGTGTGTTCTATATAAGACGTGGCTTGTAGCTTGATTATTCAGTTTGGGATACAGGTTGGGATACAGGCTTGTGGATGCTAGGTATCCTCTGACTACGAACGTCACGCATTTTCTTGCTGAGGTACGGCGGACATTTTTTTCTGAATTTCAGCACGTCCTGCCACTCCTTTGACCAAATTTATCGCAGTCAATAGAGCAACCCAGAACACGGCGACAGAGCCGAGTACGATAGTCAGTTTTTGGTCTTGGAAATCTCCAAGCCTTTTGCTTCCTTCTAACACGGCATAGCAAAGCTCAACGCCCGAATAAGCCGCCGCGGCTGAGAGCATCAACGAGAAAAGCTCTGCCAGCAGCGGAAGTGATCTCATCAGACACAAGCTATAAATCGTAAACAGCACGCCTGCTACCAGAGCGATGTAAATGAAGGTGTTTGGGCCAATCATTCAGAGACCCTCCCCCTTAAGAAACTTCTCGATCAGTTCCCTTTTTCTCTCTGCATTCGGGTTCTTTGCTCCGGCTGACTCCTTCAGCGCTTGACTGATCAGGCGCATCTCCTCTCGTTGTCTTTCCCACAGACCTAGACCTGCAACTACGGCACCTAACACGATGGAAATGGCACCGACTAATATTGTGTTTGAGCCTGGGAAAACAGAACTGACAGATAGCGCAAAACCGGCAATCGTGGCTATCGCCGTGCTTATCAGGGTGGATGTCTTAGCAAGCTTTCGTCGATCTTGGGAGTATTTGGATATAAAAATCAACGTTTCCTCGTCCATCAGCTCAAGACGCCGTATCAATTCTTGCTCGGAAATATCGACCATTTCAGATTCTTTTATGAGGAGGCAAAGGCTCGGAGATCAACCGAGGATTGGGGGATTCTACAATGAGTTTGTCTATTTTCGCCTCGCTAGCGGCCTCAGCGCATACGAAATGTATCGCAAGCCCTGGGGACCCTGGCGCTCCTCCAAGCGTACGGGGTCGGAAACCCGCGGGAATTTTTTAGCGTCAGGCCCCCCAGATTATTGAAATTTCAATCGTTGAAATTGAAAGGGTGGGCTGAAGAAAAGGGGGCATCGTTACCGCATTGGTAAAGGTGCTGGCATGCTGCATAAATGGTAGGGCAAATGCACAGGTGAACTGCAGTTAACCTAGTTCACCTGTTAACTAAGTTGTGAACCCTCCCACTAACGTTCTTCCGCGGGTTTCCTGCCCCGTACCTAACAATAAGTCCTAGGGGCCCCCGGTACTTATGATTCGTCGGGAAGTTCCTCTGCTCCTATCGCTGAAGGTACTACCGATTAAGGGGGCTAGGGGATGATCTATCGAAAGCTGTGTTACAAGTGTTACTGGTGTTACAAAACAATATAAATAGATGATTTCAAAGGTTTTTTAGTAGTTACACCGCTTTGAGCAGTACTGGTAGGTAAGTGTTACAAGAGCTGCGTGTGTTACATGTAATTTCCTCTAGGAATAGTCACTATCAACCTCAAGCTTGTAGTGGGCCTGAGGCAGCTCTCGGCCAATAGCAGCCGGTCGCGGCCGCTCGGATATATAAGCTAGTCAAGCATTCATGATGTCACTAGGGGTACTCGCTATCCCTTTGAAACATGCTCAGGGAGCGTGTCAGGACGAATTGGTCCATATCTCATGATGGCTATTTTTCCACAGTTGTGGCTAGGCAGCGTCGGCGGAATGAGCCAAGCTGAAGCGACCATCCAGCATAGGGATTTGCGGAAATGCGCGTTATCAATCTGAAGATTGAGAATTTTCGTGGTTTGAAGTCGGCTGACCTCACATTTGACAGGCACACCCTGTTGGTAGGGGGCAACAACGTCGGGAAGAGTACGATTTGCGAAGCCTTGGATCTGGTTCTAAGCCCCGACAGGCTTTCCCGCTTTCCCCCGGTTCAAGAATTCGACTTTTACAACGCCTCGTACCTGGATGCTGACGGGGCCACTCCTGTAAAGATCAAGATCGAAGTCATGCTGGTAGACCTCAGTGGCGAGGTTGAGCGCACCTGCGCCGCTCACACGGAGCTGTGGCATGTCAAAGAGCAACGCCTGCTAGAGGCTGGTGAGGTAGATGCCGCCGCTCCTCCCGATGTTATTCGATGCCTGCGCATTGAAACCCAAGCCTTCTATAACCCGGAGGAGGATGAGTTCGAGGCGGACACGTTCTTTTCATACAGCCCCAGCCTCGATGATGGCGAGCTTCAGCGCGTAAAGAAAACAGTGAAGCGGCTCTTTGGATTTCTATATCTCAGGACCTTGCGCACAGGCTCACGCGCTCTCAGTCTTGAGCGTGGTTCTCTGCTCGACCTGATCCTGCGGTTGCAAGGCGTACGCACGGGCTTATGGGAAAAGTCCATCAAGCGGCTTCGAGAGCTGGATCCTCCGATTGATTCGGATGCCGCTGACCTTCGACCCGTACTGGACTCGATTGAAGAGAGGCTTGCCCAGTATATTTCCGTGGGTGGAGCTGGTAAGACAACTCAGCTATTCGTTTCGCAGCTGACGAGAGAACACTTACGCAAGACAATGTCGTTCTTTATTTCCATCACAGCGGATCAAATGCCAGTCCCATTCCAACATGTTGGGACCGGTACACTGAACACGCTTGTGCTGGCACTGTTGTCTTTCATCGCTGAGGTGAAGAAGGATAACGTGATTTTCGCAATGGAAGAGCCTGAGATAGCCCTGCCTCCGCATACGCAGCGCAGAATTGCGAAGTACCTCTTAGAGGAGACGACTCAGTGTTTTGTCACCTCGCACTCGCCGTATGTGATCGAACGATTCGACCCCTCACAGATCATCATACTACGGCGTAATGGCGAGGCAGCAGTGGAGTCGACGACCGTAGCATCCGGCACGACGCTAAAAGGCAAGATGTACAAACGCCATGCTCGCCGTGGCTTGGCGGAAGCGATGCTGGGGCCTGGAGTGATTATTGCGGAGGGGATCACTGAGCACAGTGCACTGACCGCAGTCGCTGAGAAGATGGAGCAGGCCAACCCGGATCTGTTCGCCTTGGATCTAGCAGGCATCACCATTTTCCCGGTCGAGGGCGACGGTTCGTTGCCTAATTTCGGTGCTTTCTTCAAGGCACTTGGGCTACGTACGTATGCATTCTATGACTACAAACCACGCAAGCCCGAGGAAAATCAGAAGTTTGCTGAGGCCTTCGATTTTCCGAACGAGATTCCATACCCAAACATCGAACAACTCCTGGTAACTCAGACACCAGTAGAGCACCAATGGGCATTCCTGTCCGCACTCCGTGATTCTGGTGATCAGGGGAATATTGGCATTCCTGCCGAGCGCCCTGACGACAAGGGAATTAAAGACAATATGCTCAAGGCGCTTAAGAGCAATAAGGGGAATGGATATGCAGCCCGGTTGCTGGATCTTTGCGCGCTGCATGAGTTACCTCCGGGCATCACCGACTTCCTGACGCGTGTTTATAACGACTTTCCAAAACCTGCTCCTGCCGCTCGGCCTGGTGATGGACCGGCTGATGAAGAGGATGAAGAAGATCTAGTAGGCGCCCCGTGATCATCTGTGAGCGGCGTCAGACGATTCTGGATGAAAATGGCCACCTCCTAATTGTCGGAGGGCCTGGCAGTGGGAAAACCACTATCGCCCTCCAGAAAGCCACGAAGATTATTGCTGCTGGGTTGCAGCCGGGGCAATCAATACTCTTCCTCAGTTTTTCTCGCGCAGCTGTGGCGCGGGTTGCAGAGGCGTCCAGCTTGCTGGTCGATAAGACGGTACGTTCGCAGCTAAGTCTTCAGACCTTTCATTCCTTTTGCTGGTCATTGCTCAAAAGCCATGGCTACCTGCTTGGCTCACCCAAGGGCAAGCTCAAGATACTACTGCCTCAAGATGAAAAGGCCTTGTCCGGTGGTGTGAAAGCACCGAAGAAAGGAGAGCAGGGGACGGCCGAGTGGCTAACGTGGCAAACCGAGCGGGAACGGTTGTTCGCGGAAGATGGACGAATCTGTTTTGACTGGTTTGCCCCGAAAACAAGTGAACTGCTCGAAAGGTGTCAGTTGCTCCGTGAACTGGTGGCAGACACTCACCCTGTGATCATTGTTGATGAAGCTCAAGACACTGGGAATGCGGCTTGGGGCTGCATTCAGAAGCTAGCCGACCTTTGCCAAATCATTTGCCTGGCTGATCTTGATCAGCAGATTTTTGACCATTTGGAAGGTGTAGGCCCGGAGCGAATCGAGAGTATCAAAGAGGCTTTAGCTCCCGTATTTGTAGATCTTGGCTCCGAAAACAACCGTAGCCCTGGCACAGACATCGCTGCGTTCGGCAATGACATCTTGGCGAAAACGCCGAGAAAAATCCCATACGCCGGTGTTGGTCGCATGCTGTACGACCCAAAAAAGGAGCCCCTTCAGTGGATACGTGTGGCGCTCGGTCGATTTTTTAATGGCGCTAAAGCTGATGGTCTGAAATTGGAAAACTTGGTCATCCTCGCAACAACCGGCAGCGGCGTTGCCAAAATTTCAGCTGCCTTGAATGGGGGAGCCAAGCCTATTCCCCACAAAGTGTTGTTCGACGAAGCCGCAGTTATGCTTTCGGCCAGATTGGCCGCATTCCTTCTGGAGCCCAAGCTTCCTGAGCGACGTGCAACTGATATCGCAACATGCCTCGAATTGCTTGCCTCAATCAGGCGTTCGGATGGAAGTGCTACGGCGCTCAAGCAGGCAGCAACCTACTTGATGTGGAGTGCCAATATTGCCGCAGGTAAGCCCCCAAAGACGAATCTCGCGAAGAGCGCTGAAGCAATCATCAACGGTGCTGCTGACCTTGTACTTACCGGTGACCCTAGCAGGGATTGGATACTGATCAAAACACTGCTCTACCGGACCGGCGTTACTGAGTTCATACAGGTCGCGGGAGCCCTCGACTATTTGATCGCTTTCAATCGTGGCAAGCGAATCAGTGCGAACTTGTCTGAGATGTGGATGACGTCTGGTGCCTACACCAAAGCCCGTCAGGGGCTGGATAACGCACTGGTGCAGGACCAGTTGCTTGCTGACGGAAACGATACCGGAGGCATACATGTCATGACGATCCACAAATCGAAGGGCAAGCAGTTTGATGCGGTGATCTTGGTTCGAGAAAGCATCAGGCAAGGCGCCAGGGAGTTTCGCTCCTCCTTGGTCTGGCGAGGTGATGTACCACCATACGACCGCAGCCGGAAAATCCTTCGCGTTGGGGTTACCCGTGCACGACGTTACGTTCTGATGTTGGAACCGGCATTTCCAGCATGTCCTATTATGTCCGGCTTCAGATTGTAAAGAAGATACGGACATCCTCCAGCCCTGCCGCCACTGAAGCTCATCCGGTTGCGCAGGATCATGACATCGGCATGCTGGACGCATGCATAGGCGTCTGCTTTTGGCCAAGAGTGTGTAAAAACGAGTCGCCAAAATCGAAGTGCGCGCTTCTAAGTTAAATCTGAAATTTATTAGCACATCGCAGATGTGGATTTTGCGTAGAAGCGCGGTTTCCAGTCTAGTTTTGAGTAACTGTCGCACTGAAAAACGTTTTTACACAGCCTGGGCCGATAGGAGCCATCACTAAGGGCAGTTATCGGCCAAATGCGTTGACAGTATTGATATCAATGTGATATCAATATTGAGTCGGGTCTAGGGGTACAATTTAACTTTCCACTGACTATATGCGGTGGCTAGATAAAGGGTTGCTTTGCCGTTACGCGCTGATGGTTACTGTAAGGTTGGCGATGAGTGTAAAAGAGAAAATAACCCCTAAGCCCGGTTTTTAATAATGATCTTGGATGAAATTTTAAAAGACCTGTATGCCTCTGGTTTGAGCAGCCTTCCTGGGCTTTGCGATCTGCTAGGTGTTAATCAAGAAAAGCTTCTGAATTTCCTGTACAAAAAAAAATCAAGCCACTACGTTAGCTTTCATATTCCCAAGAAAAGTGGTGCGACAAGATCTATCAAAGCCCCGAAACGCGTAATGAAACAGTTACAGCGAGAGCTGGCACCTCATTTGGAAAAATTTTATTATCCCAAATCATCGAGCCACGGCTTTGTGAAAGGGAGAAGTATAAAATCAAATGCCCTTCCCCATGTGGGGAAAAGTTTTGTATTTAATATAGATCTGAAAGATTTCTTTGAGTCAATACATTTTGGTCGCGTTAAAAATCTTTTTATGTCTGAGCCATTTAAGGCACCGCATAATGTTGCGACTGTTATAGCTCATATTTGTTGTGATGACGGAAGACTGGTTCAGGGTGCGCCCACATCACCTCTGATATCAAACATGATCTGTCGTAAGCTAGATGCTCAACTCCTAGCACTGGCCAAGTCAAAAAAATGCCATGTGACGCGATATGCTGACGATATAACTTTTTCCTTCACAAGTTCGCTTAAACACCTGCCTGCTGACGTGATAGAAATTTCGGGAGACGGTATTGCCATTCCTGGGCGAGTGTTAGAGCAAATTATACATGCTAATGGGTTTGTCATAAATTCAGACAAGACCCGGCTTCAGCATCGCTCGCAACGCCAGATGGTCACTGGCTTAGTAGTCAATAAGTTTCCAAACGTACCTCGCGATTTTATTCGCCTGACTAGTTCAATGATTAACGCTTGGAAACGTTATGGATTAGAGTTAGCCGAAGCAAAATATCTTGAGATTCTGAAAGGTTCTAAACAGACTATTCCCGCCCGACAACACCAAAGAGTAAAGGATAGAGCGGGTGATTTTTTTATCAAGGTCGTGAAGGGTCGATTAAATTACATTCAAATGGTTCGTGGCAGAAGCGACAACATCTACAGAAAGCTTGCATTTGATTTTACCGTCGCTTTAGGCAAGAAAAATCAAGAGTTCAGAAAGTCGCCGGAAGAGATTTTGGGTAACTCTATTTTTATAGTGAATAATCTGACTGACTACAGCCAGGGCACTGCCTTCTTGCTGGATGGTGTAGGTCTTGTTACAAACCAGCATGTGATTAGTGGGGTGTCCAAGAGCATGGTTCCTCATATGTTAACTTTCACTCGCGCCGGAGATAATACCGCAATGGCTGTCGAACTTATTCTGTCCGATGTCAAGGCAGATTTGGCGGTATTTCATCCTGGACCTCAATTCAGGAAAATCCCTAGGTTACGCAAGGTAGAAAAAGAAGTCATTAGACCTATGGACCCTATCTTGTCTATTGGATTTCCAAAGCATAGAGACGGTGCAGCGCACAACATTACACGGGGAAACACCACTCAGCTTCGTAGACATGTTGATTTGGATCTATGGTTAGTGGATGTGCAGTTAATTGAAGGGAACAGTGGCGGACCAATTTTTAATGACTCTATGGAAGTTATCGGCGTGGCCTCCAGAGGGGCAGTTCAGAACAACATCCAAGCCGCACTCTATGGATTTATCCCAGTTGAGTCGCTAAATCGGTTTTTATCAAGAATTGAGTTTAAGTTCATGAGCTCGTTGTACGCAATGCTTAACGGTAGCCCACTTCGCCCACTCTCTGAGGCAAACGGTAAATATATCAGAAGAAGAAAATTCCAGTTCTAGGTTTTTTCTCAGTGTCCAGTGTTTTTTGAATATAATAAAAAACAATCTGCGATTGTACGATTTGCACTGTAGGTGCATGTTGGTAAATAGTCCGAATCAAGAACTTTATCTTATTTAATAAATTTACAACGAGCAAGTTAGAATGGAGAGTGCGTAATGCAAGCTGAGGAGCGTATTGAGGATGGCAGTTGTGCGCTGCCTGCTAATGAGTTAAAAGCAATCGTGGCAGAGCTTGAGGAGCGCTGTAAGATAGCAGATATTGGCTTTCGAGAATTTCTAGACAGCGATGGGGACACGCAGTTTGCGTTGGACTTCAAGTGTGGCAGGGAGCGGAGGGAGATTGAAATCTGGGATCAAGCCGAGCTGCGCGAATTAATTAATCAACCCTTTGAGAATTATGTTTACTTGGCTGGGCTGGAGGCTATCTGTAGCTATAAAGATGGTGTCATTGAGACCGCCTTGCAAGCTGTAGGCAACATTACCCCTGCGGACATGTACATGAAGTTGTTTGGGGCTCCATTCCGGGACGTATTATCGATTGATCCTAAGTTGATGATACCGCCAATAGAGCTAGACGGGCCGTCTATGCAAATCGGACTCCCCAGCTCGCTTTTTCAGAGCGTTAGCGATGTAGTTGGTGGCAAAGTTCTAACCCTGAAAATATATGGATTAAACATTAAAGCCCATGACTCGGCTTTGGAATATCTAAATAAAATTTCTAGCTCCTTGCTCTTTCAGTTGGAGCTAATCTGCGGTGTTGCGTTGACTCTGCGCCGGAAACGAGCACCTAGGCGGCTTCGCAATCAACAAGAAATGCTCGTCGAACTTGACCTGAAATTTCCTGTCAGAGAGTTCGACCAAGCTCCTCTTTCACTTTACTGGTATGGCAGAAGCGCAGCCGGAATGCCATTATTGCAATATCTTGCATTTTACCAAGTGATCGAATTTTACTTCCCCATATATTCTCAGTCTGAAGCGCATCGAAAATTGAAATCTATCTTGCGCAATCCCGGATTTCGCGGTGACAGGGAAGCAGATATTGCTAAGTTATTGAGTGCAATACATGTTAGTCGCAGCGGTGCGTTTGGCGATGAACGCTCTCAACTCAGAGCTACGCTTGATGAGTGCGTTGATGTTGAAGAGTTGAGGTCGTTCTTTTCTGGGGATGCTGAGAGGAAAATTTTTTTCGCGGCCAAATCGAAGCTGGGCCTTCAAAAGTTAAACATTGCCAATGTGGAAAGTGAGCTCAGAGCGGAGGTGGCACGTCGCATTTATGATATTAGGTGTAAGATTGTGCATACTAAATCAGATTCTAGGGATGCTGAAGTTGAACTGTTATTGCCTTTCTCAAAAGAGGCTGACCAACTCCAACTTGATATTGAATTGATCCAGTTTATAGCGCAGCAAGTTTTAATAGCTGGAAGCCGATCTATGTAGAGCATTTTCTATACTAGGTTCTGTACGAAATCAATGACAGCGCTTGGTATACGCGTCACAAATGGCACGAATTGCCACCTCGGAACTGGCCAGTGATTTACGTCTTCAGATCCTGCGATTGGGGTCCGATCAATAACCTCGAGCTTGCGGCTGAGCGGCCGCGCAGGCAGTCTGCCGTACTGGCACATGGCAGCTGGGGTGTCCATGGCAATATCGTTATAGTCTCTATTTTTGTAGTTTTTCCTTCCCTTGGTTTTACGAGGTTTATTAGTCCGGCCTGATGTTTTTTCCTGGCTTTTAGCGTTTCCGAATAACTGATTTTGCTTTGTGTGACAGCGTTCATGGCTGGCCCTTTAGGGTAACCGAAACGGTCTTGAAGCAAGGCCGTTTCGGGTTAATCTGTGCTACATAGCGAGTACGTCTTCAAAGCTATGCTGGTAAGAGCGCTCTGAAAGATCGCTCCAGCCCCAAGGCCCGTAGTTTTCGCCCTGCTCAGGGATTTTCAGGTTCGTCAGCGCTATAGGGTCTCGATTAATAAGTCGTCGAGCGGCCCATAGCTTGCCGCCTACCTCGAGCAGAGCTATTGCAGCAGCATTCCACTTTTCTTCAAGCACTGTGTTTGCCAGATGAGACGCTTGGTTTTCAATGTCTGCGCGCGTTTTCTGTGCTTCTGAGATGTGTCGATCAATAGTGACGATTTCTTGCTCCAGCGCAGTAATAATCAGCTGTTGGCGACGATGATGCTCTGCGGCTGAGGTGAGATGTTTTGCAGCTTTTTGAGCGTCGTCATTAGCTTTTTTCTCACCTTCGACATCGCCCCAAGCGACTGCCTGTGCATAAGCTGTAGCGGCCTCTGTCTCTGCCTGCCGAGCTTTTTTCATATCTTCATGTGCTTGCTGACGGACCTGCTCCAAGCGCGTACTGATGCTGTCACGTTTTTGGTTTAGCTCTTCTTCGTCAGCCTTCCATGTAGTGATGGCTTCGATGTAGCCAGCCATCAGGCTTTGGTGATTGGCCAGTGTTTCTCGGCGATGGATCTGCTGATTGAGGGTCTCGATGTCCCGTTCACGGTAGCCGACCTGTCTTTTTTTATCGGTGATTCTATATCGCAAATTCTCTTCCAAACTTTGCAGCTCTTCATAGTCTTCGAGTGCTGCGGCGTAGGGGATCAGTTCGCGCTCAAGTGTTTCCTTCTCGAGAATTGTTTGTTCGCGGCGGTCTTTCAGTTCTTGGATCTCGTTCATTTGTTCTATCTCAATGTAATTCGATTAGGGGTTGGCTGAGTGGCTGGCGAGGCCGGGAGTAGGCCGGCACTACCTCGATCAATGGGCAACCGTCAGGCAGCCCTGGCCTCGCTCTCATCCGTCCCTGGAACCGTATTTACGATGTAGCAGCGCTGCGGCCCTAGGCCGGGAAGTCGGACGAGGCTAGACGCCTTACCGTCGCTTCCCGGCTCGAGCACGCCACGACGCAGCAGCTCCTTGTTCACGGCATTGATGTTCATGCCTTTAAATACTTCGGAGCGCCACGCCTCGGGCAGCACGTAGTAGGTGTTGGTGGTGTGCAGCTCGTCACCCAAGCCATGCTCCAACGATTTGCGGAAGCCCAGCCGGTCGATGGTGCGTGGGCCGTGCTCGTCGATCTTGGCGGCGGCGGACTCCCAGCGAGTGAATCGGCTTTCACCAAAGCGCTCGATGACTTGGCGCAGCCGAGCAACGATGGCGTCACCTTCATAGTTACCGGCGCCGCCGCGTTCATTCAGCCATGCGTTGAGGCAGACACGGGCTGCAGTGGTCGCGGTGCCGTCTGGCCAGCCGGTGATGCCCAGTGCGGTAGCCAGCTCACCAGCTGCAGCCGCAAGGCCAAACCGAAGGGCTGCACGATGGGCCTGACCACTCGCTGAGGCGGGCAGGGACTTGGCAATAAACCCTTCAAGGGTGCGGCGCAGGATGATCGCCCAACCGTGGGTTTTTCCGGGCTCACACAACGCTGATAGAAAGGCTGTGAGCGGTGTGCCGTAGTACTTGGATACTCGGGCTTTGAGTGCGTCAGAAAGGGCGGCAGCGTCCTCGAAACCATTCAGCACATCGAACATGCCGAGCCCTTTACTGGCATCTGCAGGCACCGCGAGCATGCGTACTTCCATGCCTGCTTTGAGCTCTTTGTTGGCTTCGGCCATGTGTTGCGCCAAGGTTTTCTCGCCGGTAGAGAGAAACAGCAAGCGCCACTCTTGAACCTGTCGGCCTGCTTGGCCACGATCATTAGCGCGGGCTTTACCGGTGCCGTTGCCGAGCATGTACACGGTCTCGCCAATGATGCGCGGGTCGCACATACCTATTTCGTCGAGTACCAGAAGGCCGTCCGAGTGCGCGGCAGCGATGGACTCCAGGGCGTTATCGGTCGAGCGCCATGACCGCACCAAGCGCGGCCCGCCGTAGATCGAGGCCGCGACTTGCAGGTGGGTGGTTTTACCGCCCGAGCTATCGCCGTACAGGTGAAAGCCGCCTGATTCATGACCAAGCATGTGCAGCAGTGGTCCAGCAAACGCCACACTGGCCACAAATGCCAAGCGATGATTACCAACGCACAAGGCGCCGATTTGCCCTTGCCACTGCTCCAGGGTGCCAGCCTCGCTGATAGGTGGCAGTTGGGCACCTGCTTCGTAGAAGTGCAGATGCTCAGTGTGGGAGCCGACTTGCTGTTCTGGCAGTAGAAAGGCGCTGTCATGCCAGCCCAGTCGTGTGACCAAGCGTGCTCGCTGTGCGCTGTCGAAACCTTGGAAGTAGCTCTGCAAGTCATTGCGTGCATTGCGGCTGGAGCGCGTGCCAGCAAGTCGCAGCCCCATATCTACCAGCGGACCTAGAACGTCTTTTCCGAAGTCGCCGGTCATGGTGCGCGCCGGAATGTTCCAACGTTTTTTTGCGCCGTCAGGATCGTCAAACTCGACCAGTAAACCCCAGTTATGACCTTTGGCGTCACGGGTGCGAGCGAGGATTTCCAGTGGTGAGCACACAGGGCGCGACTCGCCATCCTCGCCGGTGTAAAACACCCCTTCGTGAGTCAGGCGAAAGCCGCTGGGTAGAGTGTCTGTCTTGGGCTTAGCTGCGCGTTTGGCCGGTGCTTTTACCTTGGTCTCTGCGGCCGGAGCAGGGGCAACACCAAATAGTTCGCCAGTGCGCTCCAGTTCGGCAATGTGGCTCGATGCCCAGCCTTTGGCGAGTGCGTCCGCTGCATCGTCGCCTTGCTCCCACATGCCGCCTTTGGTGAAACCGGGCAGGCCATTTTTGAGGGTGGGTTTGCGTTTGAAGTTTTCCAGCTCAATTACGCGAACTGACTCGGCTCCGATTGCTTCCAGTTTTTTAGCAACGGCCTCCATGCAGGTTGTGCCGCTCGGGTCGTTATCGGGCCACAACACGACCGTGCGATTTTTGAGCGGGGACAGGTCAGCTTTGTGCCAGGCATTCGAGCCATTTGGCCAGCAGGTGGCCACGTAGGTTGGAAAGAGTTCGGCGGCTGCATCCGCAGCCTTTTCACCTTCGCACAGGACCACGGTTGCACCTGCTTGTAGGCTGAGCTCGTGCAGTCGAAGCAGTGGGCGAGGTTCGGCCAAGCCTTGCCAGCGCCATTGAGTAGTTTGGGTATCGGAGCTCTGGCACCACGTTAGCGGGGCGAAGACTTTCTTGGGCTTGCCGTCTTCGTCTGGGCCGAGGTCAAAGCGATAAAGCGCCATAAGGGGCTGGCCCTGAGTATCGCGATAGATCCAGACTTTGGATGGCGCGCCGTGCTGCCGATGCTTGGCAGGGCACTTATTCATGGCCTCCACTGGGATCGGTTGAATTGCTTTCCATTCAGGTGCTGGGCTTTTAGTCGGTGCTGGTTTTGATGGCGAATCCTCAGTGTTCAGCCGAAGCAGATCCGCAAGTTTGTTGCAGGCCTCTACGTCCGTGCAGCCATCCAGATAGCGCACCAAGTCAATCAAGTCTCCGCCTTTATCGCCGGTAGCAAAATCAGCCCACGTGCCTTTGCTCAGGTTGATTTTGAGAGAGCCGGGACGCTTGTCGGTGCGGGTTGGATTGGGTGCTGTGTATTCCTTGCCACCGTCTACGCGTTTGCCGTTGGGAAGCCACTGAGTGAGTACGCGATCAATGTTGCGCAGAGCTGTAGTTTTTACTTGGGCAAAAGTAGGGCGGCGTGATTTACCTTTTGGGGGGGTATTCATTTGGCACCCCCAGCGGCATCACTCTGGTTCGAGGCTGCATCGGCATGCATGGCCAAGGTTCTGATCAAGCCCAGCGTGCCGCGAACATCCCAGAGCACGGAGGCGATGATGTGGTTGGAAAGGCGAGGGGTGTCACCTTCAAAGTGATCTTCCAGGAGGGTCAGCACTGACGAGGCGCGATCAATGGCGCAGGTGATGGCGTCAATCGGGATACCGGCTTCGGCCTCTTTGCTGACGCAAAGCAGATCTTCGGGCAGGGCGAAATTCAGAAGGCTTTTCATTGAGCACCCCCAGCAGATTCGAGGGAGCGAGCTTTGGACATGTGAGCGTTGTAGCGGGCAAGACGTGTAGCGAGGCTGGAGTTTGCGTGTAAAGCGGCGAGAGCCATTGCTCGATGAGCAGCGGCGCGATTTTTGAACGGATTGAGGGCGTGCATTGGTGAAGCTCCTTTTGCTGGGGAGCTACCACCGTTCGCGACCAAACGAATTAAGGTGGCAGCTGTACGCGGGTTGGTCGACCGGGGCAAAAGGAACCCGGCAGGCCCGAGGGCCTCCCACACACAGCCGCCATAAAACGGAAATGCGGACGCAAAAAAAGCGCCTGCAATCGTAATGGGGGCGCCTATGCGCCTTTTGCTTGTCGGGCGACCAAACCCGTTCGCTGAATTTGCAGCGACGGCGAGAGAGTACCGCCCCATTTTGGAAAGTGCAACAGTGTGTGGATCTTGCGCAATTTTCCGATGCGGCTTAAATTGAACAGGCATGTAGATATACCTCAACGCCTCCGGATCGCTCCCGGGGGCGTTTTCATTAGTGCTTGAAAGCGCCGGGCCGGGTGAGCATGAGCCATTGCATGTGGTTCCCTTCGTGTGACCGTTGCCGCATTTGCTCAAGAGCTTCGGGGTTGCGCAGCAATCTAGGGATCAGCTCGCGAGCGTCGTTAATCTCAACGTCTGCAGGCGGTTGAATAGCCAGCAGCGTCCACTCCAAGTCCTCCCACAGAACGATCAAGACATGAGCGCCAGACGAGACAGCCAGATCACGAATGGAGCACAGTCGGCGGCGCGCTTTCACAGCGTCTTTGGATGGAAGGCCCGTTTCAATTACGCCGAATAGATCCATGGCCTGGTGGTGAAGGAATATTGGCGTCATGCGGCCACCTGATCGCGTGCTTCGATACGGCCGCGTGCCCAGGCTTGAACTTCAGCAAGAACCCAAGCAACTGGCGCGCCACGTGCGGTGCTCATACTGAGCTTCACCGGCTGGGGGAAGCCGCAATCAGGACGCTGCATCAATTTGTAGATGGTGGATCGCTTCATGCCGACGATGGTTTCGACTTCGCGCATGCGAATCAGCGTTGAGGCAGGATCAAACAGGGTGGGGGTATGTGTCGTAGTTTTGCTGGGAAGGTTGGTTACATTGATGTTCATAGGCACTGCTCTCGCTTGATTTGGACTGGCGAGAGCAATGTTCTAGAGATTTAGATGGTGTGAGCAGTTCACTTCCACATTGAAATTTTGGGTTATACGACTTGATAACGATCAAGGATCGCATCCACTTGCCTACGGGTCAGTGCTTTCTCAACTTCGGGTGGTAGCCAGTTTGGCCTTTGCTGCGATGGAAGGGCCACTTGATTCTCCAGCCAGCGATGAACCCGGGTAGTCACGTTTCGGCGCGGTAACCCTTTATCTCGAAGGTCGCGTGCGTGTTGCACAATGGCTGCGTCGCGGACTGAGATTTCTTCTTTACGATCCATGCCGCTCAGAATGCCGCCCTTCCGTTTTGTTGCACTTTTCATGGCTGCGGCTGAGAGCTCGGTTATGTCATTGTCGTAAACCGAAAGCAGAGATGTGATGACCTCTAGGTGTGCGACATAGTTGTCTAGTGCCTCAATGCGTTCGTAAGGGCTCACTTCTGCCACAACAGCGGTTTCGAACTCCTCCCACGGCAGCTCAAGAATCTTCCAGTTAGTTGATACGGCGTCCTCTGCGGTCGCCTGCATCCAGTCGTTGAGTGATTCAATTG
>ERZ1673734.1453-NODE-1453-length-15455-cov-176.311688_pt1 | contig 15455 bp, 13 predicted proteins | sample MGYA00580199_ERZ1673734 | MGnify/ENA primary metagenome ERZ1673734 (study PRJEB41218, sample SAMN15661742) | gut metagenome | host: Homo sapiens | place: Canada: London | collected 2015-08-20/2019-03-30 | study: EMG produced TPA metagenomics assembly of...
CGTTAGCATCAAAGCAGGAAGAGTAGAGAATCGCATCTTCCATCCCCAGGAATGCAGCCAGCTTCTGCTCAAGCTCTTTGTGGCTGTCCTGAGTGCCACAAATAAAACGCACCGAAGCCATGCCGAAACCATGAGAATCCATTCCCGCTTTTGCTGCCGCAATCAGTTCCGGGTGGTTCGCCAGCCCCAGGTAGTTATTGGCACAAAAGTTAATGACGTGGCTACCATCCGCCACAGTGATATCCGCTTGTTGAGCGGATGTGATAATGCGCTCTTCTTTAAACAATCCTTCCGCACGAGCGGTTTCCAGATCGTTGGCTAACTGCTGATAAAAATCTCCACGCATCGCGATTCTCCAGACTGGGCAAATTTCAGCACATATTACCGAAAGCCATAGGTTGATACGAGATGAAGCATTTGTACTTGTCAAAAAATAAGCATAAATCACGCTCAGGCATACCACTTTCGGTGAATGGCTGTAGCCAGCGCCGTGTAGTGATATGATAGAAGTATTCGTGTCTGAGATTGTCTCTGACTCCACAATTCGAAGGTTACAGTTATGATCATCGTTACCGGCGGCGCGGGCTTTATCGGCAGCAACATCGTTAAAGCCCTGAATGACAAAGGCATCACCGATATTCTGGTGGTGGACAACCTGAAAGACGGCACCAAGTTTGTGAACCTGGTGGACCTGAATATCGCAGACTATATGGATAAGGAAGACTTCCTGATCCAGATTATGGCTGGCGAAGAGTTCGGCGATGTCGAAGCGATTTTCCACGAAGGCGCGTGCTCTTCCACCACCGAGTGGGACGGCAAGTATATGATGGATAACAACTATCAATACTCCAAGGAGCTGCTGCACTACTGCCTGGAGCGTGAAATCCCGTTCCTGTACGCTTCATCCGCAGCCACTTACGGCGGTCGCACTTCCGACTTTATTGAATCCCGCGAGTACGAAAAACCGTTGAACGTCTACGGTTACTCGAAATTCCTGTTTGATGAATATGTTCGTCAAATTCTGCCGGAAGCAAACTCACAGATTGTTGGCTTCCGTTATTTCAACGTTTATGGACCGCGTGAAGGCCATAAAGGCAGCATGGCGAGCGTCGCTTTCCATCTCAACACCCAGCTTAATAACGGTGAATCACCGAAGCTGTTCGAAGGTAGCGAGAACTTTAAACGCGACTTCGTCTATGTTGGCGACGTGGCAGATGTAAACCTGTGGTTCCTGGAAAATGGCGTTTCCGGCATCTTCAACCTCGGCACCGGTCGTGCGGAATCCTTCCAGGCAGTAGCAGATGCTACGCTTGCTTATCACAAGAAAGGCCAGATCGAATACATTCCGTTCCCGGATAAACTGAAAGGCCGCTATCAGGCATTCACGCAGGCAGATCTGACGAATCTGCGCGCGGCGGGTTATGACAAACCGTTCAAAACCGTTGCCGAAGGCGTAACGGAATACATGGCCTGGCTGAATCGCGACATCAACGTAAATTCACAAAATCATTCGAGCGGTATCAAGGCAGCAACTAAGTGAATCTCCGGGAGCTTACAAAAGTAAGTGACCGGAGTGAACGCAGGCAGCCGCCGCAGAGACAGCTTGAAGGATGAAGTGAATGAAAATATTGGTGATCGGCCCGTCATGGGTTGGCGACATGATGATGTCGCAAAGTCTCTATCGCACGCTCCAGGCGCGCTATCCCCAGGCGATAATCGACGTGATGGCACCGGCATGGTGCCGTCCATTATTATCGCGGATGCCGGAAGTTAACGAAGCCATTCCTATGCCGCTTGGTCACGGGGCGCTGGAAATTGGCGAACGCCGCAAGCTGGGTCATAGCCTGCGCGAAAAACGTTACGACCGCGCCTACGTTTTACCCAACTCCTTCAAATCCGCATTAGTGCCTTTCTTCGCGGGTATTCCTCATCGCACCGGCTGGCGCGGCGAAATGCGCTACGGTTTACTCAACGATGTGCGTGTGCTGGATAAAGAAGCCTGGCCGCTGATGGTGGAACGCTATGTGGCGCTGGCCTATGACAAAGGTATTATGCGTACCGCACAAGATCTGCCGCAGCCATTGTTATGGCCGCAGTTGCAGGTGAGCGAAGGTGAAAAATCATATACCTGTAATCAATTTTCGCTTTCATCAGAACGTCCAATGATTGGTTTTTGCCCGGGTGCGGAGTTTGGTCCGGCAAAACGCTGGCCACACTACCACTATGCGGAGCTGGCAAAGCAGCTGATTGATGAAGGTTATCAGGTGGTTCTGTTTGGCTCGGCGAAAGATCATGAAGCGGGCAATGAGATTCTTGCCGCTTTAAATACCGAGCAGCAGGCATGGTGCCGGAACCTGGCGGGGGAAACACAGCTTGATCAAGCGGTTATCCTGATTGCAGCCTGTAAAGCCATTGTCACTAACGATTCTGGCCTGATGCACGTTGCGGCGGCGCTCAATCGTCCGCTGGTTGCCCTGTATGGTCCGAGTAGCCCGGACTTCACACCGCCGCTATCCCATAAAGCGCGCGTGATCCGCCTGATTACCGGCTATCACAAAGTGCGTAAAGGTGACGCTGCGGAGGGTTATCACCAGAGCTTGATCGACATTACTCCCCAGCGCGTACTGGAAGAACTCAACGCGCTATTGTTACAAGAGGAAGCCTGACGGATGCGGGTTTTGATCGTTAAAACATCGTCGATGGGCGATGTTCTCCATACGTTGCCCGCACTCACTGATGCCCAGCAGGCAATCCCAGGGATTAAGTTTGACTGGGTGGTGGAAGAAGGGTTCGCACAGATTCCTTCCTGGCACGCCGCCGTTGAGCGAGTTATTCCTGTGGCAATACGTCGCTGGCGTAAAGCCTGGTTCTCGGCCCCCATAAAAGCTGAACGCAAAGCGTTTCGTGAAGCGCTACAAGCAGAGAACTATGACGCAGTTATCGATGCTCAGGGGCTGGTAAAAAGCGCGGCGCTGGTGACGCGTCTGGCGCATGGCGTAAAGCATGGAATGGACTGGCAAACCGCTCGCGAACCTTTAGCCAGCCTGTTTTACAATCGTAAACATCATATTGCAAAACAGCAGCACGCCGTAGAACGCACCCGCGAACTGTTTGCCAAAAGTCTGGGCTATAGCAAACCGCAAACCCAGGGCGATTATGCTATCGCACAGCATTTTCTGACGAACCTGCCTACAGATGCTGGCGAATATGCCGTATTTCTTCATGCGACGACCCGTGATGATAAACACTGGCCGGAAGAACACTGGCGAGAATTGATTGGTTTACTGGCTGATTCAGGAATACGGATTAAACTTCCGTGGGGCGCGCCGCATGAGGAAGAACGGGCGAAACGACTGGCGGAAGGATTTGCTTATGTTGAAGTATTGCCGAAGATGAGTCTGGAAGGTGTTGCCCGTGTGCTGGCCGGAGCGAAATTCGTGGTATCGGTAGACACTGGGTTAAGTCATTTAACTGCAGCACTGGATCGACCGAATATCACGGTTTATGGACCAACCGATCCGGGATTAATTGGCGGATATGGGAAGAATCAGGTGGTTTGTAGGGCACCAGATAAAGATCTTGCTCATCTGACTGCAGAAACGGTATTTAATAAAATCAATTCCTGATTAATACGTTATATATTATTTAAGATGGTGGAGAAGCAATGTTAACAGCCTCGCTGGCGCTACGTAATAAAGAAAAGTGGAAACCGTACTGGAATAAAGCGTTGGTATTCCTCTTTATTGCAACCTTTTTCCTTGATGGTATAACCCGTTATAAACACATCATATCTATACTAATGATTATTACGGTAATCTATCAAGTTTCTCGTGCTCCGGGAACATTTAAAGTACTCTATAAAAATAATCTTTTTTATAGTGTCCTGGCACTATCACTCATTCTTTTATATGCTACTTTTATATCACCTGATCTGAAAATCAGTTTTAAAGAATTCAGTAATACGGTACTTAAAGGATTTTTGGCCTATAGTTTACTTATACCTGCATTATTAAAAGATGAAGATAATGAAAGCATTGGTAAAATTGTACTATACTCATTAGTTACCGGACTTGGCTTACGTTGTCTTGTTGAACTTATTCTTTATATTCAGGATTATAATAAAGGAATAATGCCATTTTCCACCTATGAACACCGTAGTATTTCCGATTCAATGGTGTTTCTGTTTCCAGCATTATTAAACCTTTGGCTTATCAAGAAAACCTCTTATAAAATAGCATTCGTAATTTTTAGTGCAGTTTTCTTATTTCTGCTATTAGGAACGCTGTCTCGTGGTGCATGGCTGGCAGTATTCATAGTGACTCTGCTATGGTTAATCTTAAATCGTCAGTGGAAATTATTGATGCTGACTTCCATCGTTATTTCTGTTGCCGCAGTGGGTGTATTTACCTATAAAGGTGATCATGCTGGTAAAGACAGGCTTATTTATAAACTTCAACAGACCGACAGTTCTTATCGCTATACCAATGGTACTCAAGGTACGGCGTGGACATTAATTATGGAAAATCCTCTTAAGGGATATGGCTACGGCGATGATATTTACCATGCAATATATAATAAGCGTGTTGTAGATTTTCCGTCATGGAAGTTCAGGCAATCCATTGGGCCACACAACGTTGTTTTGTCAATTTGGTTTGCAGCGGGTTTGGCTGGACTACTCGCTTTACTTTATCTGTATGGCTCTATTATCAAAGAGACAGCTAATGCAACGTTTAAAACAGTTGTCGTCACTCCTTATAATGGTCAATTACTACTATTTTTAACGCTTGTAAGCTTTTATATTATTCGAGGTAACTTCGAGGAAGTTGATCTCAAACCAATTGGCTTGATTGTTGGTTTACTGTTAGCAATGCGGAATAAATAAAAAAAAGCCTGCCTGACATTAAGTTCAGGCAGGCTCTTCAAATCCAATAATTTTTAACCAAACCAGTCTTGTATTTGTGCTTCAAAACGCTGAGTAACATGTTCCCAGCTATATTTTGAGAAAACAAAATTTCGGGCATTTTTAGCAATTTGAGCTCTGTCAGCATCCGCCAAAACGCGCTTAATATCCGCGAGAATACTTTCAGATGTCATAGGCTCTGCAAGGTGATAGCCTGTAATTCCTTCCAGAACAAACTCACTAATTCCACCTTTTTGACTGGCAAGCACTGGTTTACCTGCCGCCATCGCTTCAACAGCTACCATACAAAAAGCTTCTTCTACCTGAGAAGGAACAACAACTAAATCTGCTAAACGGTAATAGTTATGCATCTGCTCTGGAGGCTGTCCACCCGCCATAATGCATTGCGCTCCAATAGCTTTCGCTGCATCCAGAACTTTTTTCTGATATTCAGCTTTTTCGCCTTTTTTACTGGCAAAAGGATCTCCGACAATCACCAGTTTGAGGTTATCTTGTATCTTATTCAGCTGATTAAAAGCCTCCATAAGCATCAGGCAACCTTTATCTGGTGATATCCTTCCTGCAAATAATAACACGGTATCATTTGCATCAATGTTCAGTTTCTGCCTCAAATCTTCAGTATTATTTTGTTCATACGATTCAGAACAAAAACCATTAGGCACAATAGCAATATTTGCATCAGGCATTTTTTCCGAATAGAAATCGAAAAGAAACTGGCTAGGAACAATTATCTTTGCATTTTTGTCTAACTCACCTGGCTCGAAAGCATTATGAAGATGCATAACTAGCTGCGCGTGAGGGCTTCTGCTACGAATCTGTTTATACAGCTTCATGCTATTGTGGATAACAATAACAGAGTCTTTCGGATCAGTGTTTTTAGGTTGGGTATTTAAAATACGCTGAGAATATGGCACAGGATCAAGTCGAGTCCACTTTTGGAAAAGTCGTTTATAGACTCGACTAAAACCAATGTAGTGAATATCACAGTGATCATTTACTTTTGTGTAGGTTGGGTAACCTTCGTTTCGAATACAGGCGATAGTTACTGGAATCGAAAGTCTTTTTGCGACCTGATAAATCCATGTTTCAACCGCTGCAGCTCCTTTTGGCGGTATAGAAAATATTGGTGTGACGGTAAATATTATTTTTTTAATCATTATTAGCCAACTCCAATATAATTTATAACACGTAATAAACACATATAAAATATTAGCTTATTTTTTCATAAACACACGGCTCTTCAATTTCGGATATTTTCATATAGGGAATAATATCATATTGAATTGCAGTATCGTCGGATAAATTATAAATATTGATATCTTCTATATTTTCACGCATAAAACGGAAAAATGGTAAAATTTTGAATAAATCCCGAGTCAACTCTGAGGGCATAGGATTCTTATCTTCATCATAGAAACGCGAACAGCTACCCGTTAAATCAAGGCCTGAACAGATAATACGAGCATACTTCAGCGAATAGGCTATTTGGATTGCAGCAAAAGCAACGGTATGGCATGAACAATAACCGAGGTTAATATCCTTGCAAAAGCCAACCAGACGACCTTTTTTAGAAAAAGGTACAGAGATCAGGAGCTCTTTATGAATTCGGCTCAAAATATTAAACTTGATCTTCTTGATCAATCCACCTTTTTCTCTGCGGTAAAATGAACGTAGTACCAGGCAGTTTTGAAGGATGTTCATAAACGTCAACATTTACGATGGTATAACGACTTCTCTGGCTAAATTTATAAAAATCATCACGCCGTTGATGTAAAAAGCGAACATCGGTAAGTACATAAATATAGGGAATAATATTATGACTTAATAGATATTGTGCAGAACCATTGACAGCAATAACATCCCTTGTCTGCAGCACTGACAATGGTGTTTTTTGCGATGTGGGGCCGGAAAGAAAAATAATAACATCATCAGACGTTTTACTTTCTATCAGGTTTTCAACATCTTTTTTGTCAATGTATCTAATATTCTTCATGATAAACCTGTGAAATAAGAACTCCGCATAGAAATGTCCTGACGAAGACGTTTAAATGTAAGACTTTTACTTTATCGTGCTGGCTTCCCTTTCAAACGCCGCATAAGATTACGTATTTTTTTACGATAAACTAAAAGATAATAACCGAGATCTTTAACCTCATTCTTAATACCATAATGTCGCTCTAAATCAATACGATCTTTCGCTTTACGTTGTGCAGATGCCCGTTTTCCTGAAAGATCAATAATGCGTACTTCACCATTTTCAATAATAAAATTACCGCGGTGAGGATCACCAGATACCATACCGTGTTCGTGTAATGAACGAATTGATTGTTGAATTTTATTTTTTAAAGTTTCATCAATATCGGGGATATCACACAACTCTACGCCATCGATATATTCGATAAGCATGATATAAGTATGGACAAAACGTAATGTTTTCCGTTCTGCCAACAAATAAAAATCATTGAGAGAATGTAGCCCCTCGTTACGCACTTTTTGAGTATGCTCAAAAAGGCGTTCATAATAATCTCCCTTTAAAAGAGATTTAAAGAAACGTTCGTTGCGTTTTACTTTAGGCGAAAAAACTTTAAGTATCAATTTACCGTAATCGGTATCAATAAGCATGACTTTTGTATCATCTATAGAACGAAAAACTTTGATGATATTAATATCATAAGAAAGAAAGTCATTTAATACATTGAGATACTTTGAGTTATTTTCATCGGTAAAAACAACTAAATCTTTGATTTTATTCTTCTGAATCATGTTAAACCAGTTAAATGTTATTTACGGTAATATTTTCGGCAAAGATAACACACTCCTGCAATGAGTCCTGAGATATAATGATGTTGCACTAACAGATGTTTATATCTTTTTTTGAATTCAATAATTGATTTTGCATCTCGTGGTGAGTCATCTTTCCAGGGGGATCTTTCTAAAGCTATTTTATAGTATTTTACCGATGGATAAATTGCCCATTTGTGCCACGGCTTGGTGGCCCCAGTATAATGAATAAGAAGAGTATCCTCTTTTATCAACTCTTTATATTTTTGATGCGTTTTATCTTTTAACTCACTTTTTATTGTATATATAGTATTGAACTCACGTGGCAGGAATATTGTCATCCCTTTTAGTAGGACATTCATAACGTCCTGGTCAGGATACTTATAAATACTATCTTTACTCATAAGAATAGACAGTGCTTTTTCGGTTAGTTTTGCTTCTGTCCATTTTTTTAGGTCTAAGTAAACGACACCAGAATTAAAATACTGCCCCCGAAGTTCAGGATCAGATAATCTGACTACCGCCTTTTCCTGCATTGGGTCTACATCCCTGACTACTGCAGCCACCGCTCCATTAAACTCTAAATGCAATAGTTGACTAATATTTCCCTTACAAACTACATCGGCATCAAGATAAAGCAAACGATTAAGTGTTACTCCCAATAATTGAAAAGCAAATAAACGGAAGTACATTGCTCTTGACCAGACTTGTGTACAAGGCAGGCACTGAAGATTATCAGTATTTATTCTATAAAGTGTGATTCTTAATTGGTATTGCTCAGCAAGTTTCTCAACTTTTTGAAAGAAATCGTCGTTATAAACATCAGCAATAATATAAAAATCAAGATTAACATGTCGATTATTAATGACAATTGAAGTAATGGAAACACCTACACCATCAAGATAATTGGAATCGACACCATAGGCAACATTTAAACTTTCAGCAGTATTTTCATCAATAAGCCTAAAATCCCAGGCTTTAACTTTATCTATCTCTATGGCAGGAAATGAGTTCACAAGGCTATCCTTATATCATTACTTTATATACTCGTTATACTTCAAGTTGCATGTGCTGCATCGGCGAGTTACTCGGCATTTCAGGGCCAACGCAAGCGTTCCTCAAAACGCCACTGGCTTTTTGTCCTGCAACTCGAATTATTTAGAGTATAGATTATCAGTATTAATGCTTTAGCTTTTTTATAAAATACAAAAGATAGTTGCCAAATCCTTTGATATATTGCTTTTTTTTCAACATATGTTTAGCACTGTATCTTAATTGATTACTATTAACCGGTTTCAATAACGCAGTATCCTTCCATGGTGAAGCATTTTTTGCCGCCATAAAAGCTTGTGATATTGGATAATCCCAGGCCCAGTCATGCCAGGGTTTAGTTGGACCAATATAATGAATAAAAACTGTATCGTTAGTTACTGGGTTTTTAAAACTTTCTTTTAGTTGATAATTTAAACTAAACTGAGTGTTATATTTAATATCAGCATAAACAAGTTTGTCTGCCAATAACATATTTAATACATCCTGATCAGGATGTGTTATTTTTTTGACTATCTCTGGATCACTTAACATTGCAATGGCCCGTGCAGAAACCCGCTCATTCGTCCATTGATTAGTATTAATCAGTAAAAAACCGGAGTTAAAGTAACCATTAGCAATCCCAGCAACACCTAACGAATGAGCACGTTTTGCCCACCAGTCTTTTTGTCCTTCTGTAACAACCATTGCGACTGTATGTTCAGAAAACGTGTAATTGATAAGTGGTTCTATAGTTCCCTGACAAATAATATCTGCATCCAGATAAAGAACTTTGGGTGCTTTATTAAAAAAGTAATCGGCGATAACAAAACGAAAATAAATAGCATGAGTCCAGTTCTTGGTGCAGGGTAATGAACGGAGTCGATCACCATTAATTAAATATATCTTAATTCTTGTTTTATATTGCCTGGCCAGGGCATCAAAATATTTGCGATCGTCATCACCGAAATAATCAGTAAAAATATGAAAGCATAATTGATTTCCTTCATTATATTTTAATATTGAAGCAATCGATATTCCGCATCCAAAAAGAAAATTTTTGTCAGTCCCATAAGCAATATCCAGACAAAGATTTTCTGCTTCTATTTTATGATTATAATCAATAACCGAATTGAGAAACTCAGTCTCCTGGAAAAAAACCTGCTGCATTATTTCCTCCGGGAAATAACAGAAATAATTATCTTTTGCAATCTGTCGTAATATTTCGGTTGATAAAATTTATCGATCGACGCCGGAATTTTTTCATGTGCGATGTGAATTTCACCGGCTATGTATTTATTGAGAAGAGCAACAAAACCGGTCATATCCCCCGGTTGATATAAATGACCATTAACATCAGGCTGAATGATATCAACAGGCCCGGAGACACAATCTGCACTGATACAAGGGATCCCCCACGACAAGGCTTCAAGTAGAGTCATTGGGAAACCTTCAAAAGATGACGTGAGTAATAATGCACTCACTTTTTTAATATCTTGCTGAACTAATTTCCAGGGATGTTGTTGCCAACCATACCAGACAATTCGATCATCAATATTTAATCCTCTACCATAAGCCTGGCATTTTTCGAAATCGGAGCCATCTCCCAATACATGAAGTTTCCAGTTACCTTGCACTTGTGATAAGCCATCAAGCAGATCTTTTACGCGCTTTTGGCCTTCAAATTTCATGCGCCCAACATAAATGAATGTTGCCGTTTCGCCTTCCCCGGGTGCAGGAATGACTGAATTTTTCGCCTCAACGGGATTAAAAATAACGTTTATTGTCGATTCTGGTACACCCCGGCTAATCATTTGCTGTTTAATACCAGAGCTGATGGCTAAATGATAGTCGGCACAGGTGATATATTCGGCATGTTTTTTATGATCTAAAGAAAAATGCGGCCATGAAAATACAGGTACATCAATCCCCGATTTTTTACGAGCTTTGGCCGCATACAAACACGAGATCACGTCAATACAAATAACAACATCTGGCTGATAATCATGAAGCCATTTGCTTAAAGCATGAATATGTTTCGCGCGACGCAAAAAACCTAAGCGAATATTGGAAAATGAACACGAGTACTTAATACCTTCCAGCCATCCCTTATCCATTTTGTCATTACGACAAAAGAAAAAAATTTCACTTTGGATATGTTGTTGCCTGAAGGTAGTAATAACATCACGAATGACTGTTTCCATGCCGCCAAATCCAGAAACAGCTTCGCCAATAAAGGCTATTTTCATAATTTCATTCCAGCTAAATCTTTAAGCCAAATAATTTAACAAGTAAATACTTATAATAATAAGAAATGGCTTTACAATATTTTCCTTCTAGCCAAAAAACTTTAGACTTTAACCTAATCTCACTTGATGATGGAGCTAGATTTCTTTTATGGTTCTTCCAAGGAGAATTTGAAAAATAATGATCAAAATTTTGTGCTCTAAATATTTTGTACCATGGTTTATTCTGGGTAACATAATGCATTATAATTGTGTTGGGCAAGTTTTTTTGTTCTTCATCACATCGTACTGACAATGTTGTCTTATTATTGTACTTCTTATCAAGGTAATGCACTCGTCCATTAAGTAAAATATTGAGCACATCCTGATCTGCATACCTATATACTTTTCCACTGTTGATCATTTCTAACGCTTTTTGTGTTATATTATTTTTTTTCCATTCGCTGGTATTAATAAACATAACCCCGGCATTAAAATAATTAATAAACTCAATGCCATAGTCTAATTTTTTTACACGTTCTTGCATTTCTGGCGAATCTGGAATTACACATGCAATATCAGCATTTAAATTATAATCAACCAGTTCATCTAAAGGACCATTACATATGACATCACAGTCAAGATAAAGTATCTTATTTATTTTATCATCAATAACTTCTGGGATTAAAAAACGTAAACATGTTGATAAAGGAATACCAAGAACTAATATATCCGGATTAATGTCAAATTTATCAGTTATATAATATACAGATATTGATGTATTAGGACCTTCTAGTTCGTAAAAAGCTGAACACTCCTTTTCTTCTATGCCTGATATAAGAAGGTGAAAATGAAGGTTAATATGTCTATTGTTGGATATAATTGAATATAATGCAACACCCGCTGGCATTATGAATTCACGGTCAAAGCATAGTGCAATATGTAAATTTTTAACATACGACACTTCGTTTTGGTATAAATTTTTCTTCTTAGCAACGAAGTTTCTATATTTCAACAATTTTAGAATCCCTTTTTGTAATAAAATACTATTTACAAGTTTTTTCTTATTGTTCTTGCTTCTATTTTTCCTGCTTTAATCCTTGCCTTTTTAAGTAAATCAATCTCAAGTCTATAAATATCGCGTAAAGGCATCCCAAAATAAACCTTCATAAATCGCCAGATATCTCTCTGCGTCAGACCAATATTCATTGATGAGAAATATAAACCAATCAAATCTTTATCCCGCCAACGACGTGGTACTTTTGCACGTATCTGTGCCCGGTGCAGATCGATAACCGAAATTTTTAATTCATCTTCCCGGCCAGTAAATGGCAAATGGAGTAAAAAGTGGCAAATATAACAATCACGGTGATTAATCCCTGCTGCATGCATTTTGCGCACCATGGTTGCCACACGCGCGATCAGCATACGCTTAATATGTACATCAGGCGGGTTGACCGCCCAATCTGCACAATAATCTTCAAGGCTAATTGTGGGAGTGAGATCTTCGGTAATAATAAATGATGTGCGAGTTAATGGATTTAACCCTTTTTCACCAAATCCTATTCCGTGCATCGTATCAACACCGACATCATGCAGTCGATGAATAGCGTGCCACTCTCTGTCTGCACCTAAAACGGGCATCCGCAATGAGAGCAGATTTTTTATAATCTCCTTTAGGGTCGTCCCTTTGTGCCATTTGAGGAAATAACTTTTGCCGGCCAGTTCAAAGCGTAATGTGCGACGCGTCTCCAGTTCACGGAAGACCTCGCCATTCAGTTTTTTAACTTCTGCAAAGGCATCTTTACCACGCCAGAGTGTGGCAAGTGGCTCTTCTAATTCAACCATCTAAACCACCTGTAATGATATCTGCCGCTTTCTCCGGCAGGCTGTATAAATCCTGAGTATCGGCGTAATACCGAGCATTCTCCGCCCAGGCCATGCGCAATGGAGATTGAGTTAACGCTTTACGTAAAACGTCATTTAATTGTTCCTGGGAGAAAGGTTCAGCGATGACCGTTCCACAATTAGCATCTGTGATATAGTGTGCGTATCCGCATACCGCAGTCGTCAACACAGGTAATCCCGCGGCAATTGCCTCAAGGAGAACAATACCTGCAGCCTCCTGATAAGCGGGATGCATTAATAAATCAGCGGCTGCCATTAATTCAGACACATCATTCCGCCCGGAAAAGAAATGCACTTTACTACGCACACCGAGTTTTTCTGCCAGCACTTCAAATTTACGCGGTTTATCCTGGCCAACAACAAACAACAACGTATTATGGCGTAACGATTCTGGTAACGATGCCAAAGCTTCAATTGAGCGATCCACACCTTTACGACCAAAATCTGAACCAACCTGCAGCAATAAGTTTTGTTGTTCAGTGATGCCATTTTTCTGGCGATAAATTTCACGACTGTTTGGGATTTGCGCGTTGTATTTTCTGTCAGGATAGATACCAGGGGGAAGAATTTGAAAACGTTCTGGTTCAGTTTGGTAATGCTTCTGAAAATCGGCGATTTGCTTATCGGTCAACATCATAAGTTTCGTCGATTTACCATGTTCGAAAGTCGCTCGCTCGAATGCAGCATAATGGCGATAGCGCGATGTTAAACGATAGAAAAATCCCTTTTCTTGCGCCACTTTCTCGGCATAACAGACATCGGCGGCAAAATAAACATCCAGCCCAGGCATCTTATTAAAGCCAACAACGCGATCAGCGGGATGTGCCTTCAGATGGTTTTGAACCCAGGCATAATATTCTGCATTACGTCCATGGTTAGTATGGGATTTAACCGGTACGCGAATAAGCTCAAATGCTTCCGGGCAATCGCCTTCCCACGACTGTGTATATACCCGAACATGGTGGCCCCGTGCGGCAACTGTTGAGGCAATACGCATAAAGTCACGCTGTAGCCCACCAAATGGAAAATATTTATATAAGCAAAATGCCACGATCATAATTGCGCATTCCTGTCAGCTGAAGGTGCATCTTCTGGCAACAGCTTTTCCGTAGCGGCAATGACATCTTCCGCTGGAATAACAGAAAGATATTTTTTGTTGCGGTCAAGTTCGTGCCGGGTAGGCATTTTTTGATAATTCCCCGCCCAGAACTGAATAATATTCTCGGTCCATGGACGCCAGAATACATGATCAGTGGCCCCAAACAGGCTAATAACTGGCGTCTTCACAGCCGCTGCAATATGCCCCGGCGCAGAATCCACACCAATAAAGAGCACTGCATGATCAATTAATGCGCCCAGTTCAGGAAAACGTGTTTTACCGGCAAGGCCGGTAATAGGTTTTGTTTGGCAGCCTCGTGCAATTTCATCTACGCAAGCGAGATCATCTGCCGAAGGGCCACAAGTCAGCACAACCTGATAACCACGATGTTGCAACGCATCGATAACCATAGAAAATTTATCGTTGTCCCAGCACTTAAATATCTGTCTGGCTGTCGGCTGGATGACGACATAATGATCTTTCACGCCCAGTGCATCTAATTCCTGGCGCATTTTCTTCCAGCAATCCTCGGCGTAACTCATGGTTGTTTCAGTATAAAAATCGGTAATACCTAATGGCTCAAGGACCGACAAATTACGCTCAACAATATGTGTACCGTGTATAGGCGCTAAGTGTGTAAAGCTTTTTTTCCAAATGCCATGCTGCCGATGACCATAAAGCTGCGATATTTTCATACGAGCAGGTAAACAACGTACCAGCAGGGCCACCATCCACTGATCCGTAAGATTAATGACCAGGTCGTAATTATTCGCACGCAGAGTTTTTATCAGTGAAAGTGCATTTTTAATTTTATCGAATGTTCCCGTACCTTTATTGCTTATACCATAGAGTGCATTAATTTCTGGGTTTTCAGATAAAATCGGAATTGTATCCTGGTAAAGCAGCATATCGATTTTTGCGTCGGGATAATTCTGCTTGAGTGTACTGATTACAGGAGTAGTTAATAACATATCTCCGTGATATCGCATCTTTATGACCAGGATTTTTCGAAATGGCTTTTCCACTAGCGACTCTTTTGTGTGATTGTCTGGTTAAGTTAAGCAGAAAAAAGCACGCTACCGCCCCAGGCTCAACAGCTACCCGAATACTGATAACGCACTTACTTTGACGCGCTAGTGTATCATTTCTTTCGCAGCAATCCGACCCGAATGATTTTTATACACAAAATATGTTTTAATTATAAAAATCATAGAGATAAAATTTTGCATACTCGAGAATCCAGATATTGTCGATGTAAAGCTGCAATCCTGGCTGAAATTCAATGAATCGCATAAAAATACAAAAAAAATGAAGATCTAGCGGCAGATCAGCTCAAACAGAGGCTAATTAAGTCAAAAAAAGGAAAAGTAATGGCAAACCCGGTGCTAAATACATAGAATCCCCAGCACATCCATAAGTCAGCTATTTATTATGCTTGAATTGCTTTACACCGCCCTTCTCTACCTTATTCAGCCGCTGATCTGGATACGGC
>ERZ1673734.1464-NODE-1464-length-15410-cov-11.641224_pt1 | contig 15410 bp, 10 predicted proteins | sample MGYA00580199_ERZ1673734 | MGnify/ENA primary metagenome ERZ1673734 (study PRJEB41218, sample SAMN15661742) | gut metagenome | host: Homo sapiens | place: Canada: London | collected 2015-08-20/2019-03-30 | study: EMG produced TPA metagenomics assembly of...
CGCCGCGCTCAGACCGCGCTCGCAGCTTTCTGTCCAAGATCTTGCAGCACTGATAAGCCCGCAATCGGCGCAATGGAAGCCGGATGCTTTGAACACATCCGGCTACCTCGTTTACTCACACTCCGATACCGCCTGCGTTGCCGCTTGTAGCGCATCGGCCAAATCACTGGCGTTGCGGCTGGAGTAAATGCTCCCGCCGGTGTTTTCAGCAATGCAGTTGGACAGCGAACTGTCGCCGATATTGACCACGTTGACGTGCAAGCGTGGCTGCTCAATGGCGATGTCCTGCGCCACTTTGCACACGTTTTGATCACAACCATCGTCGCCGTCGACGAACATCACAATCACCGCATCCCGGTCACGACCATCCACCTTGCGCGCGGCTTTTTTCAGGCTGGCCGCCAAAGGCGTGCCTTCGTTAGCGTGCAACCCTTGGATACCTGCAATCAGTTGTGGCCGCTGAGCCGCGGTGAACACGCCATGATCCGGCTGTTGAAAACACCCGGCGAAGGTCATCAGCCGCGTGTCGATGTCCGGGTGCAAGTTGTTGATCATCCGGGACAACGACGCCTTGGCCACATCAAGACGGGTGTTCGGGCTGAAGATTTTGACCGTACGCGGGTCGTCATCGTCCGGTGTCGGCCGTGTGCCGAAGTACCAGTCTTCATCGGCTTTGGTCGCGTTGATGTTGAGGTTCATGGAGCCCGACGTGTCCAGAATCACCACAAACTCAGGCGGCAACTCCTGATGGCTCGGCGCTTTGGCGCGGCAGGCGTAGCTGCTTGAGTTCGACCACAGGTTCATCGGCGGCAATCGCCAATGCCACAGCGCCCACAGCAACAGGCCCAACAGCAACAGCCCGAGAAACAGCCACGGCCAACCGCGCCACAGCCGTCGCACTACCACGGGCCGCGGGCCAGCAGCGGGCGGTGTAACCGCAGCAGGCGCAGGCGGCTTGAGGCCCCAACGCACCACCACCGGATCACCGTTGATGCTGTACAGGTTGTTGAGGTCCGGCGGGCCAATCAGCCCGCGCAAACTGGCCGCTTGCTCGGCCTCACCGCGCGCAACCAGCTCATCGGCCAACAAGCCCAGGCTGGCTTGGCGCTGGTGATAACGCGCCAGCAAGGCCGCCTGCTGAGCCTCGCTCAAGTCATGAAAACGTGTGGGCTGGCCACCCAGCTCGCTCCACCACTCCAGCACTTGGCCGCTGCCGATCCGCGGGATCGCGTAAACGCTCGCCACCGACGGCGGGAAGTGCTTGAGGATCAGCGCGATTTTAGCTTCCAGCGCGCCTGGCCCCGTGGGGCTGGCGTGCTCATCCCGAGTAATGCGCTGCATCGTTTGGGTTCCTGAAAACAGTGTCGGCGGCACTGGGCCGCCGACGGTCTGGCCGGCACGGCTTACTCGTAACCGAGGCTGAATTGCAGCTGGTTAACTTTCTTATGCAGCGCATTAAGCTCCTGCTGCTTGGCTGCCATCTGCGCCGGGTCCGAGGTACTCACCGGTGCAGCCTGCGCGGCCTTGAGCTGTTGCTCCAGGCCTGCAATCTGCTGCTGTACCTGGGCTTTGTTGCCGGTGCGCGCCTTGAGCGAGCCGAGCAATTTATTCAGCGACTGGTTCAACGTCGCCTGGGCCTGTTGCTGCGCCTTCACGTTGGCCCGGGAGGCGGCTTGTTGCGCGGCAATGTCCTCGTAGACCTGATGGAACATCGCGTTTTCTTGCTGCGACTGGGCCAATGCGAGTTCGTTTTGCTGAATCTGCGCACGGTAGCCACCGCCCGCATCACAGTTCACCTTGGTGAACAGACCGGCGTCGCGGTTACCGGCATCGCACTCACCCGGCTGGGTGGCGCAACCGGACAACGCCAACACCGTCCCCACCACGCCTAACAATCGTACGTTCATGGCTTCAACCCAAGGTGATCGCGGAGCGCTGGCTGTACAAGCCATCGACTTCTTTTTGCAGGCTGGCGACTTTCTCGTTCATCTTGGCGATGTTGGCGTCGATTTGCTGGATCTCAGGGCCGGCGCCCTGGCTGCGCTCAACTTTCATGGCCTCGTTGTAGCCGGTGACTTTGCTCTGCATGTTTTTAACTTCAAGACGCAGTTGGTCGATGTTGCTGTCGATGCTCGCGATCTGCTTTTGCGCCTGGGCCTGGTCGATTTTCTTGCTCGCCAAATCGCGCTTGATCTGCTCAACCTGCGCTTTGTCATCGTTAATAACTTGCTGCGCAGTGGCGGTGCGCATCACGACTTTTTGCGTGTCCAACTGCACGTCGCTGTTGTACTTCTGCAAACGCTGATTGGTGTCGGCATATTCGCTGCGACGCTGATCCACGTAGTAGTTAGCCCCCATCGCCACGCCACAGGCGGCCACACCCGCCGCGATCATGCACACCGCCTTGTTGCCGGGGTTGCCCAGCACACAGGCCAGCACCGCAGCGCCCGCGCCCATCGCACACGCCTGATAGCCCGACTTGCTAAAGAACTGGGCATCCGTGCCTTGGGTCAAACGCGGGTCCGGCGCCGGAGCACCCATGCCCAGCGAGTTGCTGCCCGTGGACGCACAGCCGCTCAACAGCACGCCGGCTATGAGCATGAAAGACATCATGTATCGAGAAGAGGCCAACAGGCTGCGAATCATCGTATTTCTCCTTGTTGAAGCATGTAGTGGGCTTAGGGGGTGACCGATTTGCAGCTCTTCAACCAGGCGTCAGTGTCGATCTTCTGCTTTTGCAGGTAGGTCTTCTGATTGGCCCAATGAGTGCGCAAATACGGTTTGAGTTCTTGCAGTTGTTTGTTCTGGCTGATGATTTCTTCCATCACCGGCACTTGCGCCTCCAGCAGCGGCTGGCCGTACAAGGACGCTGACTCCACCAGGCTGCTGGCGTAGTAGCGGCTGAGCTTGTGCAGGCGGTCTTTCTGCTCATCGAGCTTGCCCTTGCGCATGTCGCAGCTCGGGTCCTTGTCTTCGGACTCGCAGTTGAGGCTGTAATTTTTCTGCAGGAAGTCCAGGTACTGGCCGTCATCGAGCATCTTGGTACACAGGAACGCCCCCAGATTGAGGCTCGCGCGGATCGCCTGATCGCGGGTTTCTTCCTGTTGCTGGTTGCTGGCGCGCAACTGGTTTTCCAGGGTTTGCAGCTTCTCTTTGAGGGCCTTGTCTTCAACCCCTTGGGCCAGCGTGTTGAGTTCCTGCACGGTGCCTTTTTCGCCTTCCTGGGGGCCGCTGCCGAGCTTTTTCCAGCTCTGCTCGATGCTGCCCACCCGCTCACGCGAGGTCAGGGTCGGGGACACCATCACCAGCCGCAGGCCGGTGGTTTTGTTTTTCACCTGGCCGTCAGCGTTGTAGTACGGCTCTTCCTTGCGCAACGACGTGCGCAAGTCGGCTTGCGGGGTCAGGTAGTTGCCGCCGCGCACCACATAGCCGCCTGCCTGGCCGTGCTGGCGGTCCAGTTTGTTCAGGCGAAAAGGCTCAAACATCATCTCGTCGGCGTTACCGAGCATGTCATGCAGGCCCAGCGGATTGGGCTTTTGCAGACCGCTCAGTTGCAATTTGCCGTTGGACGACTGGGCGCCACCGAACCACTCATAGGCGTTCAAGCCTTCTGGCATCGGGTAGCGCGTGTCACTGAATTCAGCCGCGCCCACTTCCAGCCCGCCACGGGCAGCGAATTCCCACTCGGTTTCAGTCGGCAGACGCAAAAAGCCCAGCGCACCGTCTTCCTTGGGCAGTTTGGCGGCCGCGTTTTTGCGCAACCACAGGTTGTACTTGTCGCCCGCCTCGATGGCCTGCACCCAACTGATCGCCACCTGCGGCAAGCGCAGTTTGTTCGACGGCGTGGGGCAGGTTTCGTCGGTCAGCGCCTGGTACTGCAACTGGCTCATCTCGTACTTGGCCATGAGGTAGTAACGCGACTTGTCACCCTTGGCGCCTGTAAAGCTACCGGCGATAAAGGTCGGGCGCTTTTGCTCCACATAGCCCCACTCGGCGCTGTCCTGGCCGATGTTGATCGGGTAGTCATCCAGCGGCCCGGTGACCGGGATGAATACCTTGCGAAACACCATCGCGCCGTCGCACGGCATCGGCAGCACCACGTCATTGGCGTCAGGGGCCGGGTTGTAAAACTTCTCGTCCCAGCTCGCCGCCGACGCGTTGAGCCAAAAACCACAGCTCAGGGATGCGAGCAACAGCACACGTTTATAGCTCACGCAAACTCTCCGCAGGTTGGATGCTGATGGCCCGCACTGCGCCGATTACGGCGACCAGTGCGGCGACCAACAAGGCGATCAGCAGGGCCGCCAGCCCGTGCCAGACCGTGATGTGACAAACAAATGTGCCGGTGGCCTGGCTGCTGCCCAGCAGGTGGTCAAACAGCAGGCTGCCCACGCCATAAAACCCCAGCCCGCCGACATAGCCGACCAGGCTCAAAAGCATGGCCTGGGCGATGACAAAACCGGCCACGGCCGGGCTGCTGAAGCCCAACAGGCGCAGCACCGCGAGGCTTTTGCGCTTGCGGTCGATGTTGGCCAGAAACGCACCGATCATCGACGCGATGCAGCCGATCAAGGCCGCCCCGGCAATCACGCCGAAAATCAGCCCCAGCACATGGTTGATGGCTTTTACATTGTCGATCTCCGCCAGGCGGCTAGAGGTTTCGATGTTCTGCTGGTTCAGCCAGCGCTCCAGCGGCGCCACGCTGTCTATGTCGCGGGCATACACGCGGGCACGGGCATACAGCGATTTGAGGTCGACCTGGGGTTTACCGCTGTCCAGGCCAAACGCGGGCACCTGATAACCATCGCGAAAGCGCTCCAGCTCAAGCAGCAACGGCGGTGCGACAAACCCGGCAGCGCGGCCAAAGCGGGCCGCATCAAGTACCGCCACCACCACCAGATTCAACTCGCCTCGCTCATTGATGCCTTCCAGACGACGCGGCGCGCGCAAGCGCACGCTGTCGCCGACCGTGGCCTGCAAACGTTGCGCAGCGCGGGCGCTGAGGATCACTTGGTTGCCACTCAAACGGCTTTGCGCCAGATTCAGCAGCGGATCGTGGGCATCCGTAGGGATGATTTCGGCGTTTTCGACAAAGCGTTGCAGGCCCATCAACAAGTCGGCCTGAGTGTTCAGCGAGCGGGTTTGCCCAATGGTAAAACCGACCTCGGGCTGCTGGCGCAAGCGCTCGATCCACGCGGTGTCGTAATTGCCGCTGCTGAGCATTTTCACTTCAAGGTTGCGCGGGTCGCTGAGCAGCTCGTTTTGCAACTGGCTGACCACACCGTGCTTGAGCCCGAACAGCAGCAACAGCGGAGCGATCACCGCCACCAGCGATGCGGCGATGCAAAACGACACCTTGCGGTCATGCCAGAGGTCTTCGACCGCCAGCGAGCCGAGCAGGCCGAGGCGGCTAATCCATGGCTTCAAAGCGTGTTTCTCCCTGACGACTGATCGCCCCCAGTCGCGGCAAACCAAAGTCGCGCACCAGCGCCCAGTCGTGGGACACCACCAGTGCGCTCAAGCCCAATTCGTTGACCAGGCTCAACAGCAATTCAAACAAGCGCCGGGCGCTGTGCGGGTCGAGGGATGCCGTGGGCTCATCGGCCAGCAGCAATTGCGGTTCATGGGCGATGGCCCGCACGCAGGCCACGCGCTGGCGCTCGCCAATCGACAAAGCCTGCGGCAATTTACCGAGCAACCCCGTAAGGCGCAGCGCGTCAACGGCGCGGTCTACCTGCTCGCTGGCAGCGGGCATGCCGAGCAAGCGCCGGGGCAAACTGATGTTGTCGCGCACGCTCAAAAACGGCAGCAGGCCGCCACTTTGCAGAATGAAACCCAAGTGCCGCGAACGCACCTCTGAAAGGCCGGGCTGGTCGTTGCTGGCCAGTAACCGGGCAATGTCCAGCGGGGCGGCGTGGGGTTCGTGCCGGCTTGGGCCGAGGGTGAACTGACGCAATTCCACAGGTTGCAACAACAGACCGATGGCTTCGAGCAAGGTGCTTTTGCCACACCCGCTCTCGCCAGTAATGGCCAGGATCTCTCCCGCTTTCACCTGCAACGCGGGCAAACGCACGCTGTGCGCCTGAGCGCCGCTGCCACGGCGCACGAGCATGTCCTGGATATCGAGCATGGGCGTCTCGTTAAGGCATCATTTCCAGCGGCACCGGGTACACGTTGTCCCGCGCGTCGCTGTCATTGGCCAAGGCCACCCAACGGTCCACGTCAGCGTTGTAACGCTGGTAGTGGCGCAGCTTGGTGCTCAGGTTACGAATGAATTTCTCTTGCGCCAGACCGTCCCAGCTTTTCCAGGTTTCTTCGTCCAGGTTGAGCACTTCGCTTTGGTACGGCAGGTCTTCGAGGTACTCACCGAGCACGCCCATTTGCGCCAGCTTGGCGTTGCCGTTCTGCTTCAACTGATTCGGATCGGCGCCCATCGTCGCGGCCACCGCACGCAGGCGATCAAACATTTCGGTCGGTGAGATCAGGCCTTCGTTGGCGGCATCCAGAATCTGCTTCATCACGTCGCTCAAGTCGCTGAGTTGCGACTTGGTCAGCAACACCCGCACATCCGTGGTCGGGATGTTTTGCTTGATCAGGTCGCGGTCGGTGATCCAGGCCTGAAACACCGGTGGTGCCTGGCTGTTGGTTTTTTCGCCCAGGTACGCCAGCTGCATGGCATGGCCGATCAAGGCGGCGTCATCGAGCATTTTCTGCTGGGCCGGGTCTTTGGGCGTTACGTCCTGCTTGGCGTTCAGCGCGCTGCCAATGGCGTCTTCACCCATGTAGGCGGCTTTGACCTGCGAAGTAATTGCGCTGGCCAGGGCGTCTACTTTTTGACCAAAGGCCTGCACGTCACCGGCGTTGACCGGGTAGTACAGCGAGGTATTGGTGCCCGGATAGGTCGACAGGTTCTGGTACTGGCTCTCAGCCTTGGCGTGGTCCTTGATGCCCGCCGGGGTCTTCAAGTGCAGGGTGTAAATCGCCACGCCAGGGTTGGCCGCTTCAAGCCGCACCTGGTCGGCGCTCATGCCGGTGGTGCTGAGTTTGTCATCACCGTCCAGCGCACTGGCGTCGGTGATCAGCACCACGTAACGGGCGCCAAATTGCGACCAGTCGACTTTGTCGATGCTGTGCATCACGCCCGCGTAGGCGTCTTCATCGAAACTCTTGCTCGACACTTTGGCCTGCTTGAGGTCCGCCACCTTGGCCAGGAAGTCTTCGCTGCCGGTGACCTTGTTCGGGTCGGCGTACATTTTGCTCACGTATTCCAGGCCCGGCACGGCCTTGGTGTTGGAGCGAAATGCGACCAGACCGAACTTGACCTGATTGCCCAGGTTCTCGTTTTCGATCTGTTTGTAGACCTTGCGAATCGCTTCGCGGGTGCGCTCGATGTACGGGTCCATGGAGATCGTGGAGTCGATCACGAACACCACCGCCGCGCTGAACTCATTCAACTGACCGGCCTTGGCCGCACCCGCATCGGGTGTTGCGGCGGCGCCTGCTGGCTGGGCTTTGTCGTCTGCCTTGCTCACCGACGCGACATTGAGCAGGCGCGTGCGAAAGCCTTCTTCGGTCATCACTTCTTCACCGCTCAGCACCGGCAGCAGGTAGAACTGCTTGTGCAGGTCGACAAAGTATTCCGGCTCCTGAGCCAGCACGCCGGGCGCCAGCGTGCCTTGCTTGAGCTTGGCCCGCAGTGGCGCGACCTTGCTCACCGGGTCTGGCGCATCGAGGATGCCTTCCAGGGTGGCGCGGTCTTTGAAAAACATCAGCCGGTCGCGGTTCGCCGGGTTGGTGAAGGCCAGCGTGAGCTGCATTTTCCAGTCAGTGGTACACGCAGCGGGTAGCCAGCCCACCGTTTTGCCAAAGCTGTCCGGGCCGACCTTGAGCCACTCGGCATTCGCCGCCTGGGCGCGCTCGTACACGTAAAAACGGCTGAACGTCGGCTGCGCGGCGCCCGGAGCACCGCCCGCGCTGCTGCTGAGTGTGCAGCCCGGAGTGGTCAGCACGCGCTGAAACAGGGTTTTCTTGCCTTCCTGAATCAGCGGCTTGTCGTCCGCGAGGGCCAGCGAACTGCCCATGCACAACGCCAGCAAGGTGCTGGCAGCGAATGCAAAACGGCTCACGGTTTCAACTCCTCAAAACGCGCCTTGGCTTCAGCATTCTCAGGCTCGTGGCTGAGGATGGTTTCGTACCAGTACGCGGCCGTCGCCTTGTCAGGCTCAGCAAAGCATTGGCTGGCCTGATGGAATTTCGGATCGTACTCATGGGCGTAGGCGGTCGCGATTTGCATGTCCCCGGCTTGCGCACGGTTGGCGTACAGGCGCTGGGCAATGCCGCAATGGTTATTGGCCTTGGCGACGTTGATGATTTCCAGCAACTCGGCGCTGCCCGGCGACTTTTTGATGCAGGTCTGAACAAAGGTCAGCTCAGGCAACGTGCTCATGCTTTCCAGCGTGCAGGCTTCGGCGCCCGTCGGCAGCGCGGCAGGCGTCGGGGCCGGGCTTGCGACGGTGTCGGCTGCCGGATTCTTGATCCAGAAAAAGACCCCGGCGGCGATGATTGCCAGCAGGGCGATGATCAACGGGATCAGCCAGGCCTTCTTTTTGCCCGCTGCCGCAGGCTTTGGCGCAGCCGGGGCTGGCTCAACGCGCACGGGTTCAACCACCGCCGCCACCGGCTCGATCACCGGCTCCGGGGCAGGGGCAGGCTCTGGCGCGGGTTCAGCAACCACCACCGGCGGCGCTTCAACGGGCGCGGCCGGTGCAGGCACGCTGCCCACCACATCGGCCAGAATGATGCCTTTCCATACCGGCGGCGCAGCCTTTTCATCGCCAGCGGCTCTGGAGGTCACGTCGCGGCCGGGCAGCACCACGCCGTGATCCTTGGTCCCGGTCGCGGGTTCGTTGAGCACGAAACTGAACGTGGTGTCGACGCTGCCTTCCAGCAGCGTGTCAACGATTTGCGGGCCAACCAGCACTTCCAGGCTCTTGCCATCGGCGGCCAGCGGGAACTCCGGCACCTGAAACCAGAAGGGGTTGTTGCTCCACTTCTGGCCTTCGTGCAGGTAGTGGTCGTCGCTGTTGCGCTGGAGGGTGAACTCCAACTGCTGCTGCGACCCCTTCCACCCTTTGATCACCAGACGGGCGTAACCGTGGGCGTGTGGCTCTAACGCGAGCAAATTGACTCGAATCGGCATTGCTTAAATCGCCTTGTAGGCTTTGAGCACGTGGCCCAGCCGTTCATTTTGTTCAGGGGTTATTTCACTGCCCGCGCCATGCCCGGCATTCGCTTCGGTCATGGCCGCCAGGGCCGACATCCAGTCCGTCAGAAAGGTCATGGCGGGCATGCCCACCTGTTCGGGCAGTGTCGGCAGGTAGTGTTCAGGCTCAGACTCGTGCGATGCCTGCGCCGGGGCGGTGTTGACCGGCGCGTAGAAACCAAACACCGGGTTGCCATGGCGGGCGCGGCTGGCTGGGCGTTCCGTGGCGGGCTGGGTGAAATAGCCAAACCAGGACACAAAGTCGCGCAGCACGATCTGCACTTCGAGCACTTGGCGCTCGGCCAGCCGTTCGCGGCGCGCGTTGGTTTCTGAGCACTTGGCGACAGCCGCGCTCAGTTGCTCCAGCACCTGGGCGCGATAGGCCCCCACGATCACTTCTGCGACCACGGCATCCATGAGCTTTTTGTCGAAGCCCAGCAGCGCCAGCAAACCGGTGTTGTTGCTCAAGTGGCGCAAGTGCGCGATCCACATGTTGAACGCGGCACGGGCGAAGCGTTGGGCACTGTTTTGCGGGCCTTGGGGCTTGGCCAAAGGCGCATCGGCCTTCACGGCCTTGCCGCTGACCGGCTCATCGTCGTAGCCGTCGTCAAACGCCCAGCCACTGCTGACCGGCGCAACGGGCGCCGCGTCTGGCTCGACCTCGGCCGGGGCGACGAGCGCCTCGTTATCGTATTCACCGCTCAGGTACAACTCACGCACGGCGGCCACCGGCAGTTGCAGATGGCTGATGAAATCACCCAGCTTCTGGCCGCGCAGGCGCAGGCCCGAATAGATCATTTGCGCTTGGGCGCGCTTGGCTTCAATGGCGCCATCACCGTCGGGCATGTGCCATTCGGACACGCCCTGGGTGGTGAACGAGGTCAGCAATTCTTCGAGCCGCTCACGCTGACGCTGGAGTTTGAAGTCCAGGCTGGCAACCGCCCGGATGCCCGAGATGATGCGGGTCATGCCACCGTCGCCGCCCAGCACCGCTTGCCAGGCTTGGGCCGGTTGGCTGAAGTGTTGCTTGACCTGTGGCGCTTCTTCAAACGCGCCGCCGATTTCATCCAGCACCGGCTGATACTCCGGCAGGATGCCGGTTTCGAGGCGGTTGTTGTCGTAGCCCACACAGACGAAATCTTCGTGAGGCTTGCGCACCAGGTAGGTGTTGTTGAACGGCACGCCATCGGCCCAGTCATTGAGCCAGTCATGACGGCCAAAGCGCTCGGTCATCGCCGACTGGATCATCCCGCCCCAACTGTCGGGACGCAGCCCCGGTGCCATCTTGACCATGGCGTTGATCCGCAGGTCGAGCATGGTCATGGCCCAGATCAAACCGCTGCTGCGGGTGGCGCGTTCCTTGGGGGTCGCGCCTTGGGTGTTTTCAATCCAGCGGGTCAGGACCGGGCCGATTTCGTTGATTTCGATGCCTTTGTTCGAGTTGGTGCACAGCACCAGGGCGTTCATTTCCTGGTTGTCGGTGTAGCGCTCGAACAGGTACGCGACTTTGCCGCGCAGGATCAACTGCGACACCGGGTTGTCGCCTTCTCTCAAAGCCGGGTCACTGATCTTGGAAAAATCGGTGAGCGACATGCGCCCGCGATAGCCGGGGAAGTCGAGCAGGTCGACCTCATTCACAATCGGGTCTTTGGGGGTTTCAACCAGCCGGAAGGTCATCTCCGAGGTCAGCGCCGCCAAGTGCGACACCAGCACGCTGCGCGGTGTTTGCAACTGCCCGTTGAGCAGTGGGCGCACGTCGATCGGGTGGTCTTTGGCGGTGCCGAAGCGGGCTAGAATATCCACGCTCATGATGCTGTCGCTCTGCACTTCACGGCCCTTGTCATCCAGGCGGAACAACGCGTGCAGCGGTGCAAACACGGTCGCCGGCAGCCCCAACTGGTGCAGGCTGCCGGCCAGCGAGGAATAGACGTCTTTCAGGGCGGGCTCATTGCCCCACAACAGCGAAAACAGCTGCGTGCGCTCTGCCACCGTGAGGCGCGGCGCGAGCTTGAGCACGCGCGGCCAATAGGCGTGGTCGAGCAGGCTGACAGCGTTGGCAAAACTGGTTTTGAAGTAGTCCCACAGCGAGACCACATCGTCAGCGCTGATGCCCGGTAGCACAGGCCCGTTCTCACGCCCTTCGAAGGGTTTCAATGCGGCCTGGATCACCTCGTCGGTGATGCGAAAGGTGACCCGCGACTGATCAAAGTCCTTGAACCAGGAGTTACCCAGAATCTTGATCAGGTCGGCTTCGCCCAACAGCTTGAGTTCGACGGGGTACTGATCGTCATCCGAGGCCTTGGCGTGCCGACTGAAGCGCGTCACCAGGCCCGTTGCTTCCTTGCCCACACCGGCCGGGTTGACGTGCTTGAGGAAGTCGACACGGCGCCCGCCCATCATGGTTTCCAGGCGCTCGTTCTGGCCAGCGGCCAGCGACAGGATCAAGTACGACTTGCCCGCTTGCGAGATGCCAAAAAAGCCGAGGGTCATCGGCCGCGTGGCGGCACGCTCATGGTTCGCCGCCTCGTTGCGCACGCGGTGCAGGTCGTAACTCAAATCATCGGCCTGACCGTCCAGGCTCGGCGCTGTCGGGCGGGTTTGCTCAATCCAGTCCAGGGCGCTGGCTGCACCGGCATGAACGGCTGCCCAACGAGCAGACAGGGCTTTTTGTTCCGGGGTCAGTTCGTTCATGAGTGCTTCACTGTTCCGCTGTCGAGCCAATAGGTGTTGTCCCCCAGACTCGACACCAGCAGGGTGTTGAGCTGCAGGTGTACGTCATTTTTGTCCAGGCGCTCCGCCGTGTTGGAGGTCACGCTGCGCACCTCCAACTGGTCGCTGACCAGCCCGGCGTTGGCCGTTTCCGGGTTCTTCGCAACCTTGAAGCGCACGCTGGCGACGGCGCCGCTGCCATCCCGGGTGCCGGTGGCCATTTTGCGTTTGCCTTCATCGGTGAAGCTCAAGCTGTACAGCGGCGAGGCCGCCCAGCGCTCAACACTCAACTGGCGAAAGCCCAGGCGGATGGCCGAAGGCATGGCCAGGGCCGGTGTCACCGCCTGTTCTTCTTCGCTGTCCCCGGCCAGCTGGATGCAGCCGCGCTCGGTGCGAATATCGCGGAACAGCACGTCGCGGTCGCGGATGCTGTTTTCCAGGTCGATGACCCCGATGTGTTTGATGGTCGAGTACGGCACCAGCTTGTCAGCACGGAAGTAGAAGCCGTGAACACTGTGGTTGGCACACAACAGGCAGAGCATCGCGCCGACCGCTGCGGTGCTTTTCGGGTCGTCGATCAAGCCGTTTTTGTGGAACGGGTACCAGCCGCCTGTGCGGTAGCTCTGCATCGGTACGATGCGCCCCGGTACCAACGGCAGGTTTTGCCGGATAAACGCCTGCACGCCGGGCAGGCGCGAAGGCCGACCGGTCAACAGCAAGACGTCGCATGGGTAATGCGCGATCACTTCACACAGCGCACTAAGCGGCTTGCCAATGTTCACGCCGTCATTGAGGAACATGTCGTGAATGGCGCGCAGGTTGAAGGTGATTTTGGTGTCCAGCAGGTCGAACACTTCGCCGCCGGTGTCACGGCGCACCGCGCCACTGACGTAGTTCAGCACGCTGAGGTTGATGTCACTTTCGGTCAGCAACTGGCGGTAGGTGTAGGTTACGGGAGCGGCCGGTGCCAGCGGGTCGAATTGCTCATAGGCCCTGAGCAGCGCCAGCCCCAGGGGGGTGAGCACTTGCAGGTTGAGCTGCTGGCGCAGCACCTCGTTTTGCGTGCTGATGGTTTCGCTGCCGCACAAGCGTGACAGCAACGAGTCCGGCGACTCGACCCTGGCCTCGCGAAAGCCTTGCTCCAGGCTCGGCAGCACGACGCGGTGAATCATGTCCAGGAGGATGTCATCGCCCGCGATTTTGAAGCTGTCGCGAAACAGTTGCTTGGGCACGATGTGTACGTTCATGCCGTGCACCGCACGGGCACCCGGATCGATTCGGTACTCGGTAATCACCAGGTCCGTGGTACCGCCACCAATATCAATGCTGGCCACGGTAATGCGATCGCGGTCGGCTTTGTCAGGGCGCGCCAGGGTGGCAAAAAACTCTTCCGGGTGACCGGCAAAGTTCTCGGCAATTTCGGTGTAGAGGTACACCAGTTGCCCGCACGAGGCCTCATCCCAATCAATGTTGATGAGCGGCAGCGGGGTGGTCGGGCGCGTCGTTTGATCGGTGTAGGGATCATCGTCACTGTTGTGCCAGCCCATGCTTTTCCAGACCAGGCCAATGGCTTGCGACATACGCTTGCCCAGGATGCTGCGTTCAGCCTGTGGCATGCCGGGCGGCACGGTCAGGGTGATGCTGTTGAGCTGGCGCGGGATACCGGTTTTGCCCTGGCGCGCACGCTGGGCCGGGCTGTTGATCTGCGCCAGCGCCTGGGTCAAAACCTCGGCCAGCATGAACGTCATCAACGAGCTGCGCGAATAGAGCGCCTTGAACACCGGCATCTGGTCGTCTTCGGGCAGGCTGTACAGCGCCTCACCGAGGTTGTTGATCAGGTGCGAAAACGGGGCGGCCGTCGCGGGTGGCTCGCTGTCATTTTTGATGTAGGAGTTGTTGAAGCGCCAGCCATGGTCGTAGGCGTTTTCATCCCACAGGTAGCGCTTGGGGCTGGACAGGCCGGTTGAGCCTTCGGTGCCACGACGCAGACTGGCCAGGCGCCCGGCTTCGTTGCCGACTCGGGCAATGGTCGGCCACTGGAACGCATCGTGGCGCCCGCTTTTGCTCGAAAAATGATCTTTGCCAAACGAAGTCTTGGAGAACTCGACGCGGCTTTCAAACGGTTGGTTGTAGACCTGCTCCGGGGCCAGCAGGTCGCGCAACTCCAGCACGTAGTTATTCTTGAGGCCCATGCGGTCCACGCCCTGGTTCTCAATCAAGATCCCGCAGGTACGCGAGTTGCCGACGTCCAGAATCAGGTCCACCGGTATCGGTTTGGTCTGGCTCTTTGCACCGTTGGCGATCACCGTCAGCTCTGGCATCACAATCACCGGCTGCGCCGGGTTCGGCCCGATTTGCTCGACCCGCTCAAGCAGGCTCAGCAGGTTAAGGTAGTGCGCTTGCGGGTGTTTTTCGTCTTCCTGGTCTTGCAGCAGGTCGCGGTCGACCCGGACGCTGGCGTCACGGAATGCTTCCAGCAACCACTCTTTGACCCACGGCAAATCCTGGAACCAGCGCATTTGCGCCAGTTTGGACGCTACGCGGAACGACACCCCGGAGCTGACGTCTTCGTCATTGGGCGCCAGGTAGGCCATACCGTCTTTTTTGCCGATTACACGCGTGTCGAGGGCCAGTGTGAGGCGGTGCGTGTTGCCATCAATGTCCGGCTCCGCCAGCTTGACGAAGCGCATGCGCGCCCAGTTGCTCGGGCCTTGATCAAAGGTGTAGGGCGGCATGTAGCGGAAGAACGGCAAAGGCAGCCAAAGCCCGTCCAGCAGGGCGAGGCTCTTACTGATCGGCAGCCAAAAGTCCGGCTCGGCCTTTTGCCGTTTCTCGTGGTCAATTTCGTAGAAGTACGACTCGTCGGTGTGCACCTGCAAACGGCACAACACGTCACCATCGATCAACGTAAAGGCGCCATTGGGGGACGTTATCTGGTCCTGACGGAAGGCGAAATCCATAAACTGGATGCCCGTATCACTGACCAGTTTTACGACGTCTTCAAACTGGGTAACTTCTGGCAACATGTCGAAATCTTCCCGTGCTTATTCGCCCATCTGCCGCATGGAGATGGGGAACTGCTTGTCTTCATAAATTCCGCTGCAGTCAGCAATGCTCTTGGCACCCTGACGGCAATCAACCTTTGGCATTTCGTAACGGCTACCGTCGCCGCAGGCCGCCTGGCCCAAGCTATTGATCGACAGGTTGCCGCCGTGCATGGCCGCCGTGACCGGGCCTGTGCAACTGATGCCGTCAGGCTTGCGCACCACGACCTGGCCCTGGCCGTCTTTAAACTGGTACTCAAGGCGCAACGGCTTGCCGGTGGTTTTGTCCTGAATACCTGCCCCGGCGCGGAAGCGGCCGTTGAGGAAGTCTGCCTGGCCGTCCGCGGCTTCAGGCGGAATGCTCAACGACTGGCCGGGCACCTCGGGTTTGTCTG
>ERZ1673734.1470-NODE-1470-length-15367-cov-18.660789_pt1 | contig 15367 bp, 20 predicted proteins | sample MGYA00580199_ERZ1673734 | MGnify/ENA primary metagenome ERZ1673734 (study PRJEB41218, sample SAMN15661742) | gut metagenome | host: Homo sapiens | place: Canada: London | collected 2015-08-20/2019-03-30 | study: EMG produced TPA metagenomics assembly of...
TTGCTGGCCTTCTGCGCCAGCGGCAGCCAGTCGGGATAGTCGATAATTGGCATCAGCCCTGCCCTCTTGGCGTGCGTTTAACGTTCATGTTGCTGGTTATGGCGTTACTGATTGGCCCGCCGTTGTTCAGGTCAGCGACAATTACATCCACAGTCACTCCACCATTAGCATCCTTACCAGCCTGCGCATCGACCGAGGATGACGTGTAGTTCTGGATGTTGATTACCACCCCACCACCTCCACCGGCTGTCATTTCTTTATTGCTGATCACCCTGCCGTTGTCGCCCGGTATCATGTACTGCTTACCGGTACTGGCCTGGTAAATCTCCGGCTTCCCTCGCTCACCGACCTGATACATGCTTCCCGCTGACACAGGTCCGCCATTGTATCTGGCCCCAGCCAAAGCCAGCCCTTGAGCAAGCCCAACGGTAGATGCAATACCAGCCATCGCAGGCGCTGAGTTTGCGCCAAAGGATGCCAGGCTGGCCAGCGCTGCGGCTGGAGCCCATGCGGCCGCCGTCGTGGTAGCCATACCGACAGAAGCAGCGGTAGAAGCTGCGCCCAATGTCTGACCGATAATGAAGTTTTTGAGAGCCTCAACCCCAACCTGGACTAGCGCATTTACCACGCTATTCAGCATCGTGTTACCGAGTGAGCGCATAGCATCCTGAGCTGACATCGTTCCGGTGATCAGTCCAGTTATGACGTTTGATGCGTTTCCGCCAAAGGCATCCACGGCACTCGTTAGCATGCCGAAGCCGATATTCATTTGGCTTAATTCTTGCCACTGAGCATCGAGTCTTTTTTGGCGATATTGCTCCTCAATGCTAGCCCTTACAGCCTCTACCTCAGCTATTTTCTGAGGGTAGAGCGCAGCGTACTGGTTGAGTTGCTCAATCTGCTGCTGAAATTGGCTTTCAACGCTAGCCACAGGAGAAGCTTGGCTTTGTAGGCTGCTGAAGTTGGACTGCGCAGCTTGCTTATCTCTTTCTGCCTGGGCTTGCTTTTTCAATGCTTCAGCAGTATCCAAAGCCTGTGCTTTGTACTCTCTTGCCTTCTGTCGCTGTTCATCCGTTGCATCGGCACCAAGAGACATCTCTGCCCTTAGTAGTTGCTGCTCACGTGTTAATTCACTGGTTGAACCTGCTGCAAGGACAGATTCTTGCCTCATGGCTTCCAGCTTTTCGTTTATCGACTCCTGCGCTTTAGCGTACTGCTCTGCTTCTTTCTGTGCCGCAGACTTTCCGCCCTTCGCTTTAGAACCACCTGTAGTGGCAGTGGCTTTTATTTCGATAGGTTTAGTGGCTGCGGCTGTTTTCTGAACCGCATCCCAACCGGCGCGAGAGGCCTTCTCCCACGCTTCAGCTGTAAGTTGCGCGGATTTCTCCTCGTTCTCTTTCTGCCAGTCACCAAAGCCAAGCCAACTCCATGTTCTCGCTCGCTTAGCGTACATTTCGGCTTCAGAGCGCAGATCTGCTATTTGCTGACTGGCGGTAGCGGCCTGCCCGGTAAGCCTGCCAATGGCAACAGCGAGAGAATCGATAACCAGAACCATCCCGTTGCTAGCCCCTGTAGCCTGGTTAATATTATCAACCATGGTCAGGAAAGAGTTGGTGAGAGCGGTATTGGCCTGTGAAAGCGTGCGAGGGAGTTTCTCGAACTCTGCATTAACTGAACCGGTTTGCTTCTGAATTGCGTTGAGGGCATCTTCTGCCGTCAGCTTCCCGTCCAGCATGAGCTGACGAAGCTCTCCGATGCTTACACCCATCCCGGCGGCAATCTGGCGCGCCAGTTCCGGCATTTGCTCAAGGATGGAGTTGAACTCTTCCGCCCGGACAGTACCGGATGAAATTGACTGACCGAACTGACGAAGAGCATTCGCCATTTCTTCGGAAGAGGATCCGCCAATGCGACCTATTTTCTGAAGTGTTTCGGTGAGCTGGATGACCTGGCCGTTCGTCGCGCCGGTATCGCGCAACGCCGTGCTGAGAGTCTCCCACAGCTTCGCTGTATCCTGTAGCGAACCACCCGTTGCCGAACTGATGCGCATCAGACTTTGCATAGTCTGCGATGCTGTCGCTGCGCTGCCAGTAAGCCTCTCTATACGCGCGTTGAGCTGGCTCATGTTGTCAGCAGCAACAAGGAAAGCACGCCCCCAGTCTACAACTATCGATGCTGCTATGGCCCCGGCAACTTTGTTTATGCTGGTCTGGAGCTGGTCAAACTTACTGGCTGCTTTTGACGCTCCGCCACTCATCTTCTCAAGGCGCTCATTTACTTTGCGCTGGGCCTCAATCAGATTCGCAACATCCATCTGCACCTGATAGACGATATTGCCTACTTGTTCCTCACCAGCCATTGATATTTCTCCTGTGGATTATCCCACGCAATAGCCGGGAGTTATTTCTTCGCTGCGGCCCTTCTTGCCGCCTGTTTAGCCAGAAAATCATCAGCAACTGCGCTGTATTCTTCTTTGGTTAGGCCTTTCTGGTCCGGATATTTCTCTGACAGCAACGCCTGAAATTCCGTCATGGTCAAACAACGCGCCTCATCAAGGCTTATGTTGAAGTGGATCCTTGCTGCGTTGATGTATTCAATGGCGTTAAATTCTGTAGTACCGCCTGATGATTCATGGCGCTGGAGTTTTCGCGTCTTGGCTTTCCCTGTTACGCCATGCTGTAAAAGATGCTGAGCAAAGATGACAATATCTGACTGAGGCATGAGGCCGGGCGAATAAGAAAACTGTCCTTCAACCTCATCCCATTGACCTACAATCGGCGTTAAATCTTCGTCTGAGCACGCCTGTAAAACATCCATGGCTTTTGTTAGCAGGCGATCTGAAACCCTGCGCATCGCTGACCCCATCCAGCCAGGTAAACCTCCAAAAGCATCTGCGCATGCCGCAATTAATAATTCCGCCTCGCGACCATGAATATCAGCGTATATCTCAACAATTTCATGCGGCTCGCCGATCCTTGTCATTGCCTCGAAAGACGGTCGTAACAAGTAATCTTTTCCGCCTTCACGGCTGTCACTTATGCCTATTTCGCCAATTTCTCTTAAAGCGGCCATGATATTTCCTGATCAACGGTCATTATCAAGGCTGCCAGTAGACAGCCTTTGTAATGTTCGCTATGCGGTAACAGTGAGAACGCAGGTAGTTGAGATGACTTTATTTCCGTCACTATCTGTGACTTCACAGCGATAGCTACCGCTCGAGGCAGTTGTAACGCCAAGCAGCAAGAGCGTGGCTGTTGCCGCCGTAGGGTTTGCAGTTGAATCGATCTGAGTGCTGCCAAGGAACCATTTGTAGCTGTAAGTAGGGCGACCACCTGTTACGTCAACATCAAGAACGACGTCGTTGTCTGCATCGGCAGCTTTAGTCGCTGGCAAATCTTTGGAGAACGCCAAAGGCGTTGAAGGTGTAGCGTCCGTATTAACAACCTGAACAGTAGTGCCATCAGATACTTTGAACTCAACGGTAAACGTGATGATGTCGTTACTTCCGCCATCTGCTGGCGTAAGGTTAGAAATCACCATATAGCCCGAGAACTCGATTGGACCGATAGCGATACGCGCCCACAGCGTCGGCTGGCGCTTGGCATTGATCTCGTCAGTGAAGTACTTCACCAGATTTCCATAACCGAACTGGTCCAGTTTGTCGTGTTTCCGCACTTCACCATCAAAACTGATTGTCGCGTCAGCATTGGTGATGATGTTTTCTACCCATCCCGCAGTATCGTCTGCATCAGAGGTGACCGAGTTTGGAGCGAAATCCAGCCCCTTACTGGTTCCCGCACCGAGAGCCTTCCAGTCGTCTTCTGTTGGCCGGGCATCTGGGCAACCATAGGCCAGCTCCAGCACTGTTGCCGAGCCGAACACCCTTTCGTTGGAGTTTTGGCAATTAGCCATCTTTGACCTCTTTTATGTATAAAAAAAGGCCGCCAGATGGCGACCTTGTGTTGATGATTTTTCTTCAGTCCCCGAAAGTGCAGGCAAACTGTAATCTCAGGACAATCCTTCCCTCCTCCGTCGTCACCGGAGTTGGGTAAGCACCCATGTTTTCGATCTTACCCACGCATTCGTCTGCGTGGGGATTTGCCTGAACGTAATCAAGGATTGACTGAGCTGCCGTTGCCGCAACCTGGTTTTTGTCCTTTGCACCAATCACATCGACCAGGACATAGTTATCGTTCCCGAGGTCATTTCTGATGGGGGTTCCGCCATTTGGTCTGAACACCATAATCGCTTTCGAAAGGTCATTCGGGTCATTGAAATTAAGAAGCTGAACCAAGAAACCGTTAGTAAGCCCGGCATCGCCAAACATGTTCCTGACTCGCTGATACATAGGAGGATTCATAGAGACATTTCCTTGGCGATCACAGCATCAATCTCTCGCTGCGTGTCTTCAAAACCTTTGGTTAAAAACTCCTTCCTTGCCGTCGCCCGGCGGAAGTTCTGAGGTACGCTTGGGTCATGGACGTATGCAGCATAGTTAGCTGAATAGCCAACCCGGCCCGTCACGCGATTTCCATTTACACTGATCTCGCGGAATTGGCTATTTATGAGGGTTGATGTATCGATCGGGGTATAGAGCGCCGCCTGAGATCCGCCGATAATCAAAGCTGATTGCATGGCTCTGACGACCTTTCTCCCCTGAATATTACCTACCAGAGCATTAAGGTTTTTCTTCGCCTGGCTGATGCCCTTCACTTTTACGCCCATGGCTAAACTCCCGTAATTATCGCCCAGTCATCTTCCAGACCGTCGAGAGTATCGTTCCAGCGCGTCACGTGACGAACCTCATCGGCACCGGCCACGACCGGGTCTTGTTCAGTGCTCACACCAATCAGGATGTAATCGCCCTCATCAGCCAGCGCAAACGCAGTAAAGAAGGTGTTTTTGACGACAACCTCTTTACCGATGGAGCCGAGCTTTGCAGACAGGCCGCCGATGTAGTCGCACATGATGGTTTCAGGCGGTTCGTATGGGTCGACAGGATCGCCCCACTCGTCATTACCGCCCGCGCCTTTACGCCATATCGTGCACGGCTTGTTGTATGACCATGAAGCAGTAGACGACATCAGCCCTCCTTCCAGCGCAGCACCTTCGCGCCAGTAGCCCGTATGCGCGGGCAGTTGATGAACCACTCACCATCCGATTTCACGTAGCCGGTAGTCTCACGCCCGGTGTCGGTTTCGACCCATACGCGGGTGAGCGGCTTCGGCTTGCCTTCAGTTACTGATTTGTACTTCATCACTTACCCCCGCACATGCAGCCGCCCTTCCCGATCCAGATACCAGCGAATGCCGGGGCGGCGGTAGGGTCAGCAGGAATAAGGGCAGTGGCGCAGCCGTACTTATCCAGCCCGCGCAGCAGATTCACTGATGCTTTCCAGCGATCGGTGAACGACTGGTACCTGAAAGAGCGCGACGCCCCGCTTGGAGCCGTCTGGCTGGAGATGTATTTATCCCCCTGCCCGAGCCCCATAAGCGCCAGCAGATAGAGCTGAATCAGCAGCGCGGTCGACGCCGGATAATGCGCATCGAGACACTCCTGAATGCTGTTAGCCTGGTCGACGAGAGCCTGAAGAACAAAATCGGGAATGGTAATTCCCTGGCTCTCCAGATACTCCTTCGCCTGTTCGAGAGTTACCATTATCGACTCCGTGAAATACCCCGCCGGAGCGGGGCATAAAAAACCGCCTTAGCGGCGGCTGTTATTCAGCAGGGAAAAGCTTTTCGAGTTCGCCATCCGGCAACAGCTCACTGAGCTTTTCAGCGCCCAGGGTGCCTTTGAACTCAATACCCAGCTGGGTCAGGCGGTCCTGAATAATCTCCTTGCGAGATTTCTCACCGGTGCCGGCATCAGGTGTCGCAGGTTTCAGCTCACCACCAGCCTCGCCTTTCATCAGCCTGACGTTAGACTTCAACGCCGGGTGAAGCTCTTTCAACTCCACCACGTCGCCAACCTTCACGCCGAACCATGGGCGGACAACTTCGTATTTAGCCATGCTGTTTCCTTACGCCAGGTTAGCGCCGTAGACAACGCCGGACAGGCCCTGATCGTCTGCGGTAATTTGCAGACCTTCAGCAGACATGATCTGGAAGTTGTAGTTAACGTTAGGCATTTGGCGCGGCAGCGGAACAACACCTACGGCCATACCCACCAGTGGAGAGATCACGTCACGGCGACGAACGTACGCGATAAACTCGTTACCGGTCAGCGCGAAGCTCATGCGGATTTCTTTCACCGGCGCGAACGGCAGCACCGCCTGCAATACAGTACCGCTTACAACGCCATTCACCACGTACGGCTGCGCCAGGTTTGCCCAGATTTCCGGGGAAACCCACATCACATCGTATGCGGCGACTTTGTTTGTGCGCGCGGTTGTACCGAATGCCCCTTTACCGAAGAATGCGAAGATCGCAGTCATGTCAGCCGTGGTCAGGTCGATGTTGGCGCCACCAGCACCGGAACCGAGGTTGATCTTCTTAGTGTTTCGGTGGTTCTTAATGCCCTGCGCCGGGTAGGACTGAACCTGAATTTTTGAATCGCCGTTGAGGTAGTAATTAACGCGCTTCTGGTTGAACTTGCGCATCTTCGCCATCTGCGAGTCCAGCACCAGATCGATGCCCACAGAGTTCAGGCCAGCAGCATGACGCCAGTTAACACCGTAACCAGCAGTGAACACCGGAATCGGGTCGCCGTCGCTCGCGTAGTCAGTGTGGTCGAAGGAGAACGGCGCCTGACCATCGATGCTTACTGACACGTCATCGGCGATGTCGCCAACCACGTTATACAGCTTGGCGGTTTTACCGACCGGCAGCACCGTCTGAACGCCGATCAGGTCGTTCACGATTTCCATGCCAACTTCCTGATCCCGCAGTTGCAGCACCTGGTTGTCAATCTCAGCCCAGAAGTCACGGGAGAAACCGCCAACGGCGTTACAGGCCAGCATGTCAGCGGTCATCATCGCGCGGTTAGCTGCAATGATGGAATCGTTCTGTAGGTTCCACATGTTGCGGTTTGCCCACAGCTCACTCCAGTGCCCGCCAAGACGGGAGTTAGTCGCCAGCGTCTCTTTTGAGAAGTACATATGTTTTTGTCCTTTTGTTACGCGCCAGCAGCGGCGGCAGTGCCAACGCGCATGCGCACGCGGATGAAGTCGGTGGTGCTGGCCGCGATGGTGTATTCATCCTGGCTGTATCCGATCACTGAATCAGTGTCATCGGTTGCCAGGGTAAACTGACCGGCAGTACCCAGCTTGATCGGGCTGTCTTTTTTATACGCACCAGGCAGGCAGCGCAGCGCCAGTTCACGACCTTCTTCGACGTAATTGCCGACAGCCGAATCACCGGCAGGGATTGATTCGGTGATGGTCAAGCCCTGGTGATAACCGACATCGATGATGTACAGGCGGCCGGTCAGCGCAGTTGCCTGAGCAAACTTATCTGAGGAGTTGATGGTTGCCGCAGTGCCTGGAAGCAGCGCGGCGGCCGTGGTGCGGGTTTCGGTCTTGTACAGAGACTGACCATCGATATTAACGCGACGATAACGTGGCATTATTCCGGCTCCTTACTTGAAGTGTTCGTCTGCGGCAGGTGCGCCGGTTTCTTTGTGCTGCTGAGCATTGTTGGTGCCCAGCGGAGCAGCTTCGCCCAGCGACTTGAACATTGCGTCCAGGGCATCGCCAGAAAGCGCGTTGGCCACGATGTCACCATGGACCTTAGCAACCGCATCACGCTTGGCTTTCTCTTCAGCGCGTGAGTTGGCGGTCAGGGTGTCAGCGAGTTGCTTCTGGTTGGCCTGTAGCGCATCAACCTTTTCCGCGAGAGGCTTAATAGCCGCTTCAGTATTGGTCGCAACAGCCTGGCCGATCATGCTGCCGATTTGTTCCAGTTCTTCTTTGGTTAAAGGCATGTCGCCCTCCGTTTTGTGGTTTGGTGCAGGCTGTTCCTGCGGTGTGAATAGAGCTTTGAATTTGTTAGCGACGACTGCGACCCACGACTCCTGGCGCGCTACTACGGTGCCGGTATCGTCGAAGGTTATTACGCCGCCCTCAGACTTGTAGCCAAACACCTCAGCGCTGCCGCCGTTGCGGATGATTACAGCTTGCGAGTCAGTGAAATCAGCAACCCATGCGTATTCATCCGCGCCCGCCGCAAACTTCGCTTTGGCTGCGCGATCGAGACGCTGCTCGCGCTCCCGGTAGGATTCACCCACCAGCGCGCCCGAGTTAGCCTTGAGCGGTTGAGCCAGATCGGCATTGACCATCAGGCCAACTCCCTGCTCAGGGGTTGCCGCCCCAACTTCGTGCAACAGGATCGCGTCGTGGTCCATGCGATGGATGTCGGCAACCCACTCCGCACCTGTTGCGCGCTCCTGCTCGCTCGGCTCAAGCTGATCGAGGAAAGCGGCCACGCTGGTATGAATCGGCGGAACGTCTTCACCGCGCTCAATGGCAGCGACACGTTCAAGCAGTTCCCTGCCACCTTCAGACTCTCTGGCCTTGGCCACATCAACCCACTTTTCGAGATAGATGCGATTACCGGACTTCTTAACGTTTCGGTTCCACGCGCCGATATGGCCTGCGTTAATCCCCTCAGGTGAGAATGCAGACACGAACTGACCGTTCACCTGAGGATGACCCAGCGGTGCCAGGGTGCCTTCCAGGCCCTGATAGTGGGCGTCGATTTGCTCTTGCGTGTACAAGCCGCCATTCATGACGACGTTCGCCGGAAGTGTGTAACTCGGCAGCACCAGGTGCTCGCGATCGTTGTATGTTTCACGACGGATAGACTGGCTGTTCACCTTCGTGGTGATGTTGACCTGCATAGGCATAGTTATTTCCCCGCCCAGGCGTAACCGCGCGCCTGCATCGATTTATATTCCTGTTTGAGTTTCGTGATGGTGTCCGGGTATTCCGGGTTACCGTCCTCATCCACCAGCACCGACTGCTGGCTACATTTGCAGTTGATGGAGTTGCCATCCTTGCTGTACCAGTCACGAACCTCTTCATTGGTATAGAGGTGGGCATGGCGCACTGCATGGGTATGTCGGGTTGTCGGAGACAGCGCTGAGATGTGAACCAGAAGCGTCTTCAGGCCGTAAAGGTCATTCGCCTCCTGGTCTTCATCCCATTTAGCCCGGCGCAGCGCGGTCGTCACTTCAGTGCGTGCTATCCGGTTCGCCCGGCGCTTCTCGATACCGGTCTGGTCCGTCAGGTTGCGGGCAATATCCAGCGGATTGAGACCACGACCAACGCCATCAGTCAGCACACGCGCCATGTCGCGCTTAACGTCAGCCGTCAGCCCCTTCATTTCCTCAAACACACGGGCATGCACCAGCGCCATTCGTTGCTGGTAAGGGTCGCTTGCGAGGATGGACGCTAACGACTCACGACCAGCGGCGTACACCGGCGACTGCTGGCTGAGGTTGTAGAACGACTGCCCGGTCCCTTTCTCCGAAGCAAGGTCGACGTACTCGTAAAACCACAGGTCGTAATCGCCACCTTCAAGCAGCACCTGATCCACCAGGTAACTGGCATCGTTCAGGATGATGGAGAGTAGCGTCGGGTTTAGTTGGTATTCGTATCTGGCGTTTACTGCGAGGGAGGAAGGTATTTTGTCGAGTGCTGATTTGTACGCTTTGCCAATCTTATTCATCCGCCTGGCGAAGTCTTTCATTGCCCGGCGTTCCAGCGCATCTGCCCCGGTCGGATCCTGATAGTTACGCGGCAGAATCGGTGGCTTCGTCTTCTTCGTCGCCATCCTCTTCTCCTAAAGGCTCTTCGTTGTCATTGTCATAGCCCGCAGCCGTGCGAATCTCTTCGCGGGTGAACGCTGGTGCATCACCGCCGCCCAGCATGGTCTGGTTTATCTCGCCCATGGTCTTGGCGTTAGTGAGCTTCTCAGTACCGGTCTGTTCGTTCAGGTCATCCCAGATAACTGCTTTCTGGCTGACTGAATCGACGATCTGCAAGTCAATAAGCTTGTCGCAGAAGTCCTCTATTTCGAAAGCGAGGTCTACTCGGCGCGACTGACAGCGAGCATTAAAGTATTTCTGGTCTTCAGTGCTGGACCGCTCAGCCTGCTGGTTACCAACCAGAATACGCGTAGGAATATCAACTCCTGCGGCGGCTGTTTGCAGGTTTACGTTATAGGTTGGAGACGGATCAGAAACCGGAGAAACGAGGGAGGTTACGCTGGCCCCCTGGAGCGAAAGCAGCACATCATTGCCGCGATTCATCTCGCGAGCAGCGTCATTAAATTTATCCTGCAACTCATCTACTTTAACGCCGTACATAGATGCAATGCTGCCAAAGTCGATTTCCTTGTCGAAACTAAGTGCTAACTGGCGAGCGGCGTTCTTCAGGAATGACTCACCAGACCCGCCCTCTACCTTCTCCAGGCTCACAAAGGCGTTATAAGCTGGCTCAAGGAAGCCAATAGCATCGTCTGAGTAATCACCAAGGATGAAAACGCGATCGGGGTGGATATTGACGCGGCGACTTGAACCATTCGGCAAGCGTTCGGCGTACTGCCACATTTTCGGCTGACCGTACGTCTTCGAGTTCAGCCCAGTGTCCCACTCGCTCACCGTTAGCGATCCGGCCCACGCCACGGAAACCTTCTGCAACCCTCGCCCTTTGGTAACCGGAAGGTTCCAGTCTTTTTCATCGCGGACGTGCAGAAGGATGCCTGCATAACGACCGACAAGGCGACGGCGATCCGCCTCGGCAAATGAGCGCCAGAACCGGTTGTTGAATACCTGCTTTGACTTGTTTTCCCAGGTGGTTTCGTTTTCGCTCTCGTCGGCATCGTCACCCTCGATGATTTCCGGGTTCGTCTGCCAGCACTTGCCCACTAGCTTCTCAACTGCACCGTGAGCGATACCGCCACGGCGGTACAGGGCATAGAGGTTTTCGTAGGTTACCTGCTCAGGGAAGCCATATTCGCACCATGCGGAATGGCGCTTATTGTCCAGCCCCATCGTCGGCGCCATCAGCCCCATACGGGCGCGCGCCATCCGCGCATCGTTCAACGCATGGTTGACGGCGAGAGTTAATTGGTCAGTCATGGTTTATCCGTTTGGTTAGCGAAGGCGTTTCGGAATCATCATCCCCACAGGTTGAGATCCATTCAGTTCAGTCAGTGCGTAAACCATCGCATCGAGGCGGTCAGGTGATTTCTTCGCGGTGGCGGGGATGTATTCCATCATCTGGTTCTCCAACACGTAGAGATTGCCGTGATTTGCCACTCGCCCCTGTTCGTAGAGCGCCGATATCGGCTCCGCGCGGGCATACTTACCTTTGCTGGCATGGACACGAATGATGCGACCTTTGAACCCGGCGTTGCGGAGTGTCTCCTCCGCCATATCTCCACCCTGGTTCGTCTCAATAACTATCGCGTCAGCTTCGTGTTGCTCATAAGCCGATATGGCTTTCTTGGCCCATCCAGCAGGTGAATATTTACCGCTGTAATCGCCATCCACAGAGAACTGCTTTTTATCACCAGCACCATATGAGCTGGCAGCGACAATACCTGTTTCATCGCTTTCGTCGCTGTTTGTTGCCTGCGGGTCAATGGCTACGACAGTGCGAACCTTATCGTGATGAATTTGCAGTTCGCGAGCCGCGCTGATCATCGCCTCTGTCCACAGAGCGCCTTCTGCATTAAACCTGCGAGGCTTCTGCATATACTGCGCTTCGGCAGTGCGTCTGTGAGAGAACAGCGATACGCGGTGCGATTCATTGTGCTTGAACGGCCACAGCCAGCCGTCAGGTAAGCCATGGTCAATCGGTATGGCGTGGGTGTTTTCAGGGTACTGAGCAGCGTATGGCTGACTATTGTCGATAATCACCGGCAGATTCAGGTGATGCCATTTCTCACCACTCCCGCCCCGCAGAAGATAGCCGCTCAGGTCGTGGTAATGGATCCGCTGCATGATGACAATCATCGGCGTCGTCTCAATAGCCAGACGTGATTTGATTGTCTCGTTAAAGCGGTTGTTAACGCCGTCGCGGACGATCTCAGAGTAAGCGTCGTCCGGCTTAACCGGGTCATCGATAATCAGCGCGCCCTGCCAGCCCGGCTCCATGTGTCCGGCACGGAAGCCTGTAACCTGTCCAGCAGCTGACGACGCATAAACGCCGCCGCCGTGCTCAGTCCACCACATGGCCTTGCTGTCAGCGTCATCGCGCAGCGCCATCGGCCACATGGATTGGTATGCCTGCGACTTAATCATGCCGCGCGCTGTGGATGAGTTCAGCAGCGCCAGATTATGCGAATAGGACAGGTGCATGAAACGGGCCCGGCAGTTCAGCGCCAGCCCTCGGCCCATCATATTGATGGTCGCCAGTTCCGTTTTCGTGTAGCCAGGCGGAACATTAATGATCAGGCGTTGAATCTCACCATCAATGACGCGGTCCAGCGTTTGCTGAATCACCTTATGGTGAGGCGCGACAATCATCTTTCCGCCGGTGCGCTGCTTAAAGAAGTAACGAGCGTAATAGAGCCCATCCTCTTCGCATTCAACCTTACGGGCAAATGCCCTTTGCTCAGCAGTCGTCATCCTCCATCATCTCCTGCCGTGCGGATTTGTATTCCTCTTTGCTCATGGTGATCGTCTGGATGGCGCCACCATTCGGGCCGGAATGTTCAAACTTGTGCTTATTGGTGTAGGCATCGCCGCACTCCTTCGCCGCCTGCTCAATGATTTCGGCCGCCAGAGCAATGTTTCGCATCTTCTCGGCGTTATTCATCATCCGGTCAAGCGCGCGGAGACGATAAGCTTTGTTGGCGATCGGAATGTCGCTAATTTCTGTCTGGAAGCGCTTGCGGGTCTCGTGGAATAGATCAACCCATTTCTGAGCCAGACCTTTCCCGCTTGCCTTTGTCGGATCGTGCGATTCAATTTGCTGAGGTGTAACTTTGATGCCGAATTGTTTTTGGACAGCCTCACCAACAATTGCCAGCGTGTCAAAGCATGCAAGTGATTGAATGATGAAGGCTTTGACTTCTGGTTTTAACGCAGCCATATATCACCACTCTTCCAAAGCATTCTATATTCAAGCCAGCTTCATCAGGCACGTCCCGCATGCTCTGGCTATGTTAATTTTCGCCACTTCGGCGGGATTGTTTGCTGCGTCGACGAGTTCCTGCACATCTGCACTCGCTCCGTAGCGGCGAACCACGCCGATAAACTCTTCAACATCGTGTCCGCGCATGCACAGCTTCGGTAATCCGCTATCACGATAGAATTTCGGGGAGCCGAACTCATCCACCTCTTGCGCAATGTGGTAAAGTTCATGGTCAACCAGTGCGCAGAACTCGAGGTCACTGCATTGTGAGCAGTAATCGGCTGCAAGCGTGATGATGAACTTCGGGATGCGCCCGAACCATTCATACATCTGCTGTTCCATTCTGGCTTTCTGCCAACCACCGGCACGGAGCATTACCTGTTCGGCCTGACCGAGGACTAAACGCCCTTTCTTAGCGAATGAGTCAGACGCCCACATGAAGCAGAGGTCAGACTCTAACAGGTGTTCGTGGTCAGGGTTATGGATGCTGCCGGAATCGCTGAGGATTTGGCGGCTTACCCACTCATGCACTTCATTTGCGGGAATGAGCCGGGTGTATGGCTGCCAGCTCTCGGAGTCGATGAAGTTAACTGGCGGATATGGCCTGCGTTCGTCATCGTTAGCCATGGATTACTCCGTCGTTTGTTCTGCTGGCTGCTCTACAGGCTCAAACAGGAAGTCATCAATGCTGTCCTGGCTGAAGTAGCGCCATTTGCCGTCATCCATTGCCAGAGCGACATAGCCATTGACGATCTCAGGCTGGCTGCGGGTCATGAGCCCCGTAAAAGACTCTTTGGATTTTTTGGTGATTGTGATTCTGTAAACGGTAGCCATTTCGTTCTCCACGTGTCGCAGCTGTTGCCCTGCTTCTCAGAAGTGCTTAGCCACTTACGGCTTACCCGTCAGCAAGATGTGATCACCATCCTTGCGGGGTTACACAGATCATTATCGAAGCCCCTCAGTGAAGAGTTAGCCATTGCAGCTGAACTCTCCATGCAGGCTGTTTCGATGAGCTTCCAGCCATGAGGCAAGAGCATCAATATCTGTCGATGACTTCCTGATTTTTGAATTTCCAATACACACCTGAGCAATATATTTTCCGCCATACCCTCTGGATATCCCCTTCGGTAGTGGCTGATGTTTGCTCTGCACTTTCCTATTGAAAGAATTTTGCTGACTTGTTGCTAATCTCAAATTTTCAATAGAATTATTGCTTGGGTTTCCATCAACGTGATCGATGAGCATGCCATCTGGAATTGTTCCAAAAAACAGCTCATACACAATGCGATGAATCTGTAATCTTTCGCCATTCAGCATCACTTGATAGTGCCCTGTATGGTTTCTAGTGCCCGCAGGCATATCTGCTTTTGATCTGGAGTTGCGAGTTACTCTGTTTCTCAAATAGCTCGGAGATGACTCGTCATAATAGAAATAGCTTTCGAGACCATTCATAGCGTATTTACCTTTTAGAAAGTGAGCCTGTCTCACAGAAAAGCCGCCCGAGAGAGGTCGCCACCTATAACGGATTTTCTCAGGCTCGCTTACTGAAAGGCTCTCGTTTAGTTGCGCGTGAGATGCACATAAAAAAAGCCCCGCGGAGGCGAGGCTGTGAGAATTTGCTACGGTTAAAGTCCAGAGGAGAGACTGTGTCAGAACCTCAGGTATGAGGCTCTATTTCCCCTGGGTCTGCTTATCCCATTCCTCGCGGAACTTGGATGGGTTGTCGAAACCTTCACTGCACTGGTTGGTTTTCATCACTTTTCCCCCGATTATTTTATTTCTGGCAGTTCGCCTGCCACGATTTGTTATGTGCCAGGATGTCACGCTTCGTCTGGCGGTCAAGAACATCAATGTCGTGATCGGTAAGGTAAATTGGTCTTACCCAGTCACAGGCTGTATCAACCACCACCGGGACGCTTCCACGTGTCACGCAGCTCGCGATCAACATCGTCATCAGGCATGCGGTTAACATTCTGCTGTACATTGCTGGCCTCTTTCGTTGCTTCTACACGGCGTTCGGCTACTAACTCAATGGCTGCGGTCTTTTCTTCTGTGCGCTGCTGTTCGGCTTTTTCTTCAGCCTCTTCACGCCCGCGAAAACGGCCCAGACCAAAGGCACCAAGCACCATCAGGATCGCAACCCCGATTGCCGCCAGTACAGATTTAAGTGTCGTCATAGTCTCACCCGCTCGCGCATCCAGCCATAAACGAATGACTCGTTAGCCGGTCGCTGTTCTGCCAGCTCAAGATAACGCTGGCCCTGGCTACAGTTCAGTGCGCGAA
>ERZ1673734.1478-NODE-1478-length-15262-cov-13.663576_pt1 | contig 15262 bp, 20 predicted proteins | sample MGYA00580199_ERZ1673734 | MGnify/ENA primary metagenome ERZ1673734 (study PRJEB41218, sample SAMN15661742) | gut metagenome | host: Homo sapiens | place: Canada: London | collected 2015-08-20/2019-03-30 | study: EMG produced TPA metagenomics assembly of...
AAGATCGCATAAAGGAAATCATGACGTTCATCGACCGCCACAAGGGGGCCAAAGCTTTTTTGTGGGTACCGCCGCTTGGCGAGTTGGGGCTTTACAAGTGCGCCGGATACAAGCCGGTGCACCGCGGGGGCCGGGTTTACTCTCTCACCGCTACCTTTGAACAAACCTTCCATCCCTGAGACAACCTCCCATGGCACTGATCACGGACATCCAGAAGCTGGAGCCCGGCGACGAGATTCGTCTGTTTGAAATTGACGGGAGCGAATACGGCGCCGATATCTTGCGCTTCCATGGGCACGCGGTACCGCACTCGGCCGAAGAGCTCGATCCGGACGGGCCTTCTCTGCTGCTGGACTTTGTGGGCAATCACTACGGCATTGACGACCAGCAAGGGCCGTCTCTGACGCTTGACTTTGCAGGCAATTATTACAGCGCCGACAACGGGCTGGAGCTGGCCGCCAAGTCCATCTGGTGGCAGGGTAATGAATACGCCGCCTGGCCCGTCAACATTGAAGGCATTGGTGCGGACAGCAACGGAACAGTCGCGCGCCCAACGTTTATTGCGGGTAACGTCAACGGGCGAGTGACAGCGTTGTGCTTGGCGTTTGAAGACCTGCTCAAGTTCAAACTCACCGTGCGCGAAACCATGGCGAAGTACCTGGACGCGAACAACTTCTTCGGCGGCAACCCTGATGCTGACCCAACCCAGGAGGCCCTGGAAATCTGGTTTATTGACCAGAAGACCGGCGAAGACGGGGAGCAGGTGCAGTGGGAGCTGTCATCACCGGGCGAGATCGACAACCACGGCTTGCCGGGCAGGCAGATGACGACGTTTTGCCATTGGGCAATGACAGGCGGTTACCGAGGCCCTAACTGCGGCTACACCGGCCGGCTGATGTTTGACGATGAAGACAACCCAACGGACGACCCCAGCAGAGACATCTGCAAGGGGGGGCTGTCGTCCTGCAAATTGCGCTTCGGTGAAAACGAAGAGCTCGGCCATGGCGGATACCCCGCCGTCTCTCTCATCGCACGGAGCTGATCATGCGCAAACACATTTTGAGTGCCATTCAGGCGCATGCGGCCGCGGAGTACCCTAAAGAGTGCTGCGGGCTGCTGCTGGCCGTAGAGCGCAAAGAGCAGTATTTCCCGTGCCGCAATACAGCCACGGAGCCAAACGAAGAGTTTCGGCTCGATCCCGAGGATTACGCCATAGCGGAAGATCTGGGCGAAGTCATCGGCATTGTCCATTCACACCCTGACGCCACCAGTCGACCGTCACCGCATGACCTGGCCATGTGTGAGGCAACGGCCTTGCCCTGGCACATTTTGAGCTGGCCCGAAGGGGATTTGCGCACGATCACCCCGATCGGACATACGCTGCTGCTCAAGCGCCCGTTTGTGCACGGCGCCTGGGACTGCTGGCAGGTATGCGCGGATTGGTACCAGCGCGAGTTGGGGCTTGAATTTGAGGCTTTCAAGCGCGAAGACGGTTGGTGGGAGAACGCGAATAACGCCAGTTTGTATGAGGCGAACTACGAAGCTGCGGGCTTTATGCGGGTCAACCAGCCGCAGCGCGGCGACATGATCGTCATGGCGATCGGTCGAACGGCTCACCCGAATCATGCCGGGATTTACCTCGGCGGAGATCCGGCGTTACCAGGTGAAGAGTCTGATGTGTATGGGGCCGGGCCGTTTTTGCTGCATCACATGTACGGACGGCCGTCTGAGGTCATCGTTTATGGCGGCCCCTGGCACGACCGGACGCGCCTGATCCTCAGGCATAAAGATGCAAAACAACCAATATGACGCGGCAGGGCCGCAAGAGGTTAAGTATGAATCAGTGCTCACCGTCTTTCCCGGACACGAAAGATGCCGGGAAAGTGCTCGATTGGATTGGTTGCCTGATTAGCGGTTCCGCTCTGGGGAAATGTTTTGAATCAGCGCTTCAAGAGCAATATGGTGTTCAGATCGACCACCGATTAACGAGTGATCAGCCGGAAGCGCGCTGATAAGCTGTTTAACCGTTGTCTCCATTATTTCCCTTTTTTCCGGAGCTAATGCGGCTAGTGATACGCCAATTACTGAAAGGGCTGCACATACACTTGTCTCAAATGGCGTAATTACACGCTGTTCTTCACTCACACCGACCTCCTAGGTCATAAACGCGCCGAAATTGGCGCAATCCCAGTCCTTGGGCTTGCAGGCTAAGGACTGGGGAAGTCCTTTAGCCTATTGTTTGAGTTTTGACGATTAGGCGCCATTCTACTTTGGCCCCGAAAAAACCAGGGTGTTGATGCGTATTTTGCGGCGGGAAGGGGTCCCCCTTGTTTGAGGTGATCTCGTGACCACAGCCTTCGCAGCGATATATGCCTGAAACAGGGACAATGCTGCCGATCTGATGCAGCTTGTGCCATTCCGGATTTCCGAGAAGAGTCATCTTCTCCTTGGAGAGGTATTCGATTGTCTCATCTATAAATAGCGCCAATTTCGTCCCTAGCTTGGTTAGAAATGAGGCATAACGCTACTACGCAAGAATCCAGCCTTGCCACTGGCTTTTCATCCACGCTGGATGCCCGGCCAGGTTCTGACAGGGCGTTATTCTTGATGGTGTCATTTTGATGCTAGAGTTGCTTTTTTTTCAACGGAACTGAGTCATGGCCCTCAGAATCAGGAAGAGCATCAAAATTGCTCCGGGTGTGAAGATCAACCTAAGCAAGAGTGGCATCAGTACTTCCCTGGGGGTGAAGGGGGCGACAGTAAACCTCAGCAAGCGCGGTACCCGGGTCACCACAGGGATTTCTGGTACCGGTATTTCAAGTTCGAAGCTTTACAAGTCGAAAACCAAGCAAGCTGCTCCAACACAGCCGCGGGAGTACTCGACGGCCGAGTGGGTGTTCGCTTGGATCATTGGGGAAATTCTGTCACTCGTTGGGTGGGCCAAGCTTGATGGGGGCGCCCGGGTATTGTGCGCGATCCTGGCGATAGCGATACCGGTTGGATTGTTTCTTTACTATCGCTCGAAGCGTAGCCTCTAGAGTTTTGGACAAACTGAAGAGAACGACATGCGAATTTTGATAGGTGCGCTGGCGGTGGGGTTGTTGGCGGGGTGTTCGACTCCTGGTGACCTCAAAAGCGGTAAGCCGAGCATCAGCGCTTCAACGTCGAAGGCGCCGAAGCATTATGCCCTATGCGTAATGCCTAAATGGCAGGATGCCCGCACAGGGGCGACGATGTCTGAAACCGAGACCGGCTACAGGCTGATCGTTGCTACCGACACAACCGCCGAGGAACTCCTCGAAGTTAATCGCTCTCAGACCGGGAGTAACGTAGCGCTGTACCAGCGATTGTCTTGGGCTCCTGGCTATGGTCGTGCCGCTATAGAAAAGGCTGTCCGCGACTGCCTATAAAAGATCAGAGTTTAATCAAACCGCCTTCGGGCGGTTTTTTGTGTCTAGGAGTTATCAATGGCTGCGCTTTCAATCGAATATCAACCGCTCACTACAGTTCGGCTTTTTGGCCAACTGCGAAGCTTTGGGAGGTCCTATCGTCTATCTGTCCGGACTCCAGCCGAGGCCATTAAGGCGCTTTGCGTCCAACTCCCGGGGTTTGAGCGGTTCATTTCAAATGCAAAGTCCAGAGGCTTGGTGTTCGCGGTGTTTAGAGGCAAGAAAAACATCGGCGAGAGCGAGATTGGGTATCAGGGGGAGGGTGATATCATCATCGCTCCAGTCATAACCGGCAGCAAGCGCGCAGGCCTTCTTCAAACCGTCATCGGAGCGGTTCTGATAGTGGCTTCTTTTTTTGCTGGTCCTGCAGGACCTGGTTTAATGGCGACCGGTATTGGCCTGACTGCTGGCGGCGTAATCCAAATGCTCAGCCCTCAAGCTGGCGGGCTGAAAACCAGCGCAGCACCCGAGAACACCCCCGGCTATGCTTTCGGTAGCGCCAAGAACACTACAGCCTCCGGCAACCCGGTACCGCTCTGTTACGGCCGTCGGCGCTGGGGCGGGGCGATCATCAGTGCCGCGATTTATGCTGAAGATCAGATGTGACGGTTATGTCTCCCTTATTGGTGGAAGTAGAAACCCTCACTAAGGCTGCCCAACAATTCGATAAGGGACGTTTTACTGCGTAGCAGCACAGAAACCCTCACATAAACAGATAAGCAAAAACCCCGGACGTCGCAAGCGTGCCGGGGTTTTTTATTCACTCTCCAAACTCGGACTAAGGAGAAGAACAGAATTGGATTTTAAACCACTGGCGGGAATTATGAATACCTGCATACACAAATATGGACTTTGGCGGACAGTCGGCGCTTTTTGCATCTGCGCTTTGGCAATAGGCATTGCCGGATTCATTTGGCATTTGCCTGCGCTTCTGGTTGCACTGATCAATTAATTCGTCACAACAAAGAACTCCCGACCGCCGCTGGCGGTTTTTTTTCGCCTGGAGGAAAGTATGGGCGCAGCACAGTTAATCGACATCAGCGGCGCCAAGGGCGGATCAGACAAGCCAAAAACTCCCACAGAATCGCCGGACAGCCTGCGTTCGATCGCCTTGGCGAAGATGCTTATTGCCGTGGGCGAGGGCGAGTTTGACGGCACACCCACAGCCAAAAACATTTTTCTCGACAACACCCCGCTCCAGGATGAGCAAGGCAATTACAACTTCCCAAATGTGAAGTGGGAGTGGCGCACCGGCTCTGTCGAGCAGCCCTATATCCCCGGCATCCCATCGGTTGAGAACGAAACCACGCTGGGCATTGAGTTGCGCAGTGGCACACCGTGGGTGCGGGCCATCAGCAACACCCAGCTGTCCGCTGTGCGTCTTCGCTTTGCCTGGCCGGCGCTGCAATCGGTTGATGCCAGCGGGAATGTCAACGGCTACCGGATCGAGTACAAGGTTGAGGTGGCCACCGACGGCGGCGCCTATAAGGAAGTCCTTAGTGAGGCAGTGGACGGCAAGACCACCAGCACTTACGAGCGCACACGGCGCATTGACCTGCCCAAAGCCAAAACCGGCTGGCTATTGCGCGTTACCCGGATCACCGCCAACCAGAACAACAACAAAATCGCCGACACCATGCAGATTGCTGGTTTCACCGAGGTCATCGACGCCAAACTGCGGTATCCAAACACTGCGCTGCTCTACATCGAGTTTTCTGCCGAGCAGTTCCGCAACATCCCGGCAATCACGGTTGAATGCGATGCGCGCAAGATGCCGGTGCCGAGCAATTACGATCCTCGCACCCGGACCTACATTGGCGTATGGGACGGCACCTTCAAACAGGCGTGGACCGACAACCCGGTCTGGATGACCTACGACATCACCACCAACGACCGCTTTGGCCTGGGTCGCCGCATAAAGCCGTGGCAGGTCGATAAGTGGGAGCTGTACCGCATTGCTCAGTATTGCGATCAGTTGGTGCCAGACGGTAAAGGGGGGATGGAGCCGCGCTTCATCTGCAACCTAAACCTGCAAAGCAAGGCAGACGCCTGGATACTGCTGCGGGACATTTCAGCGATATACCGGGGCATGACTTATTGGGCCCAGGGCCAGGTGTTCTCACTGTCGGATATGCCGCGCGCGACTGATTTCGACTTTGCCTACACTCGGGCCAACGTCATCGATGGCAAATTCACCTATGGCGGCTCATCGGAGCGCACCCGTTACAGCCGTGCCTTAATCAGCTACGACAACCCGGCCAACAACTACGACACTGACGTCACCCCGGTGACCGACAGCAAGTTGCAGCGCCGTTACGGTGACAACCTGCTGGAGATTAGCGCCATTGGCTGCACGCGGGAGTCTGAGGCGCAGCGCCGCGGTAAGTGGGCGCTGCTCACCAACGCCAAAGACAGGACGGTTACATTCAGGACGGGGTTGGCCGGGCGCATTCCGCTTCCGGGTTATGTGATCCCAATCGCTGATGAGTTGATTGCAGGGCGGCCGGTGGGCGGGCTTGTGTCAGCGGTTAGTGGCAAGATCATTACCCTAGACCGCGACACCTCGGCCAAGCCGGGCGATCGCCTGATTCTCAACCTGCCTGACGGCAAGTGCGAGGGCCGCACGGTCCAACTGGTCAGCGGGCGCAAGCTCATGGTCACCACCGCGTACTCCGTCGCGCCTGAGCCTGAACTGGTCTGGTGCCTGGACGCCGACGATCTGGCGGTGCCGCTTTACCGAGTCACTGGTGTGTCCCGGCCTGAGCCCGGCGTCTATGAAATCTCAGCCGTTCAGTACGACCCCAGCAAGTTTGCGCATATCGACACTGGCGCCCGACTGGAAGAGCGCCCAATCAGCGTGATCCCAATTACAGTTGTACCCGCGCCGGCCAGCGTGACACTGACGTCGAACTCGGCTATCGCGCAGGGGCTGGCCGTAACCACCATGACCATTGCCTGGGCATCGGTACCGGGTGCCGTCGCCTATGACGTGGAGTGGCGTAAGGACAGCGGTAACTGGATCAAGATGCAGCGCACCGGGGCGTCGAGTGTCGACGTTACAGGCATTTATGCCGGTGCGTACTTGGCCAGGGTGCGCGCGGTCAGCTCGTTCGATATTTCTTCAGTCTGGAAGTCATCGCAACTGACCAACCTCAAAGGCAAGGTGGGTTTGCCGCCGGCAGTCAGTTACCTGACCGCCCAAAGCAAGCTGTTCGAAATAGGCCTCAAGTGGGGCTTCCCTGCTGGCGCGGAGGACACTCAGCGCACGGAGATCTGGTACAGCAAGTCGAACAGTCTCGGTACCGCCGCCAAACTGTCAGACCTGGCCTTTCCGCAGAGCGATTTCAGCCTGCAAAGCCTGTCGGCGGGCGCGCAGTTCTTCTTCTGGGCGAGACTGGTCGATCGTACCGGTAACATCGGGCCGTTTTACCCGGTGAAAGACGGCGTGATGGGGCAGGCCAGCGCCGAAGCGGGGCCGATTCTTGAAATGATCGCCGGGCAGATTGGCGAGACGGAACTGGGCAAGCACTTATTGGATCGGATCGATCTCATCGACGGAAGCGGGCCAGGCTCCGTAAATGTCCGGCTCAATGAAACCAAGAAGGAATTGGAAGGCCTGATTGACGAAATCACCGACGCTCTGGAGTACGACAACACCAAGGCCTATGTCTCAGGTGAAGTAGTGCGCCTGGGCAACAGGCTGTTTCAGGCGATCGCCAATACAACGGGTCATCCTCCGCCCAACGCGACTTACTGGCTCGACATGGGCACTCTGGCCGAAACCACCAACGCGCTTGTCCTTCAGGTGCAAAAGAACTCAGCCAGTATCATCGAGCAGGACGGCAAGATCACTGCGCAAGGCAAGCAGATCAACGCAATCGACGCCACGATTAAAGACCCGCAAACCGGGCTTGAGGCTACGGCACGCGGGCTGACTTCGCTTACCGGCACCGTGGAAACTCTCGACGGCAAGGTCACAGCCACCGCTGAAAAGGTTGACGGTGTGTACGCGTTTATAGACTCGGGCTCCGCGGGGGATGAGCGCGGCAGTGCTGGCGATCAGCGTTCCTCGGCCGGGGCTGAGTCGTTGATGTCGGTCATTGCTGAGCGCGACTTTGCGCAAGCTGTGCGGACAGATCGGGTTGTAGCGCAACTGAACGAAGCGTCTGCTGCCGTGGAGGTTGTGAGCAAGGCCCAGGTTGATTTCGAAGGCAAAGCCAGCACGATGTGGTCCGTCAAAATGCAGGTCAATGCCAACGGACAACTGGTCACAGCAGGTATTGGGCTGGGCATTGAGTCTAATGCCGAGGGCGTTCTGCAAAGCCAGTTCCTGGTCAGCGCAGATCGGTTTGCTGTCGTTGGGGCGCTGGCGGGTGGCCAGGTGTTCACGCCGTTCGTGGTTCAAAACGGCGAAGTGTTCATGGCGTCAGCATTTATTCAGGACGGCACCATTACCAACGCAAAAATTGGTGACTTCATCAGCTCCACTAACTATGTGCCAGGAGCTTCAGGGTGGAGGCTTGATAAGTCTGGCACTTTTGAAATTAACGGCAACGTGCCTGGCCAAGGCAAGATGATCATGACAAACCGATCTTTGCGAGTGTATGACGCAAGCAACATTAAACGCGTGCAACTGGGAGATCTCTCGGAATGAGTTTTGGCTTAAGAACGTGGAATGAAAACGGTGTCGTGCAAATGGATACCGATTCATTTACATATCAAGTTATTTATAATCAATTGCACTCAGTGGATGGTGCCAACTCTTACACAATTCAAATTCCGGGGTTTACTACTGAAAAATGCGTGGCCTCATTATTGCCGCTTGGTACTGTCGCCTCTGAGTCCGCTTGGGAGGCAATGCCTTTTATATTTCAGAATGAAGGGTCTGTAGTGATAAGGCCTAGGCCTGAAAACTCAACTAGCGTAGGTAGCATGATAAGTTTTAGATTGCTTGTAATGAGGTTTAAAAACTAATGGCTTATGGGTTGAAGGCGGTAAATAATGATAGCTACATTCAAATTGATTCGGATACCCCAAGGTTGTGCGCCATCCATAATGGAAAATATGCGGCAAGCAATAGTAATACGGCTACGGTGCTGTTTCCGACAGCAATCACAACACAAGAGCCGCCCTGCATATTTTTAAGGAACTCTCCAGATAGAAACCATGAGTTGTATGACATGCTGTCTATCCTCGGCAGTGCTGGAAACTGGACAGGTTTTAGTGTCAGAGCCAACAACGTGACATGGAGACCTGCCGGGAAATGGTTTGCTGCTGTTTTCGCGTCACAAAGTCAGTCCAGCTATGGGTTGCGATTATGGGGAGGCGCAGGAGAGGTTATTTATGATTCGGCTGCCGTAGCAGTAATCGTGACAAAAGCTAATTCTATTTGGGATTATAAAGGGTCCGTTCAGTTTCCAACTATTGGCGCTGGCTACTTTTGGTCCAATAGATTGGTTGCTCCACTCGCTGAAGATGAATATTTCCTAATGAATCCTTTTGCTAGAGGTGCAGTAAACACATATGGTGCCTATCACTGGCGGGGCGTCAGATTCAACTACAGCACCAATAATCTTGAAATGTATATCATCGCATTTCCGCAAAATCCTCCCGTGATAAACCAAGGCAATCCAGCAGGTTTGTTCGCAAGACTACCTGGGACTTAAGTGGCTCTTGCCAAGGTTTCTAAATTTCAACCCGAACTGTCGCGGGTGCTTTTTCGTTTGGAGAACAATATGGCACGGCAAGAAATTATATTAGGCACACCGCCCACAGGGCTTGGTGGCGACCCACCGCGCGTGGCAAGCATGAAAATCAACGCAATGACGCTGGAGTTGTACGAGCAGAGCTCAAAGTTGGGGGCTGCGGCGTTTGCAAATATCCTTGGATCCATGGCGAGCGGGGCGATAATTGAGCGGGGCTCCAACGCGAACGGCGAGTTTACCAAGTGGGCCGATGGCACCATGATCTGTTGGGTTCGGTTCACGGGATACACCGCCGGTCAACGCACAGGAAGCTGGCCCGCAAACTTTACGACTTCTCCCAGCGTGTCGGGCAGTGTGCAACCCAGCACAGCATTGGACTACCAATGGATGACATGGGGTACTCCCGGTAATTGGGGGTTTTGGCCTGCCAGTAGTTTCAACAACATCGTCTGCATCATAGCTGTAGGGAGATGGAAGTGATGAGGATTTTACTTAGCCCGCAGCGCAGAGAAGATAAAGCGACTTATCAAATTGCCGGAGACTTGATTATTGTTAATGGCGAGCCGTTTGACCTTTCAACAATTGAAGAGGGGGACGTATTGCCGAGGGAGGCAATTAAATCAGAATGGTTTTCGGGGGATGTGACTCGTATCAACGGAGAGCTTCAACTAAGCCTGATACTGCCCAACCCATGGAACTACAGTCAGGCACAGGCATTTCCATCCCCGATACGGGTAACCAAAAACGGCCTGCTTGATCTGCCGAAGCCTTTGCCGCTAATCCGTCAGGAGCCAGCTAATGAATAATATTGACTGGTCACAGTTGCGCAAGGCTGAAGACATTAAGGCTGAGGCAGAATCTGCACGATTAGCGCCCTTGATTGCGGCAGAAACCCGCTGGGCCGAACAAGAGCGCAAGTTTGTGGTCGAGCAGCTTGAAGCTATTGAGGACGGCGAGAGTATTGTAGGGACAGAGCGCCAGTGGCGTGACTACCGCACTCAAGTGCGTGCCTGGAAGGAAGGTGCTGCGGGCTATCCAGATTCAAGCGAACGACCAGCGCGCCCGAGCTAGCACTCGCCATCACACAGCACCCCGCCATCGAGCGGTTTTTTTTCGCCCGGAGCAACCCATGCCCATCACATCGCAGCAACTGCTGCAGATCCTCCCGAACGCCGGCCAAGTTGCCGGCTTTTTTACGCCTGGAGTTTGAACATGCCAAGACTTACAGAGCAGCAAGGCATTAGCCGAAACCTGCTTGCTTTCCTCGATATGATCGCCTGGTCCGAGCTGGGCAGTGATTACCTAAAACGATCGGACGATGGCTATAACGTCATCGTGACCGGGGTCGACGGCAAGCTTGAGCTATTCAGCGATTACTCAACTCATCCGTTCTCTGGTGGCCGCAAGTCCAAGCAGATCAACAGCCGCGGCCTGACCTCCAACGCCTCAGGGCGCTACCAGCAAATGCTCAAGGACTGGCCGCATTACCGCGACCTGCTGAAACTGCCTGACTTTGGTCCAATCAGCCAGGACAAGCTGGCGATACAGCACATCCGAGAGTGCCGAGCGCTTCCCGATGTGAATGCCGGGCGTATCGAGTCAGCCATCGATAAATGCCGGAACATCTGGGCCAGCCTACCGGGCGCGGGGTATGGCCAGCGTGAACACCGACTTCAGGACCTCATTACGCAGTATGAGCGAGCTTTACAGGTGCAGGCATGAGTCCCGCAGCGGGGAAGCTTGCCTGTATAGGTCTGGCACTGGCTTTATTGTTGGTGCTGGGCGCCTCCGGCGGGGTTTGGCTCGCTGCCAGCCACTACAGGCCATTGCTCTATCTCGCTAACGCCGACCTGGCCAAGGCCAAACTTGCCCGCGACAACCTTGAAGAATTGGCGGGTGAGCAGGGCCGCAAGCTGGGCGAGTTGGTTGCTGCTGGTGAGTTGCGGGAGCGATATGCAGCTAAGGCGATCGCCAGGGCCAAGGAGGAGGCCGCGGCCGACTACGCCGCAGCCAATAGATTGATGCAGGAGCGAACCGGCGGCGATCCGGTCGAGGCTACTGTATCAATCATTGATCAGGAGTTGGGATTATGAAGTGGTTTCTGATAGGCCTTGCTGTTCTGCTGGCCGGGTGCGGTACCCGCGAGCCAGAGGTGCGCACTGTGCGTGTCGAAGTGCCGGTACTGGTTCCTTGCAAGATGCAGGAGGTCGCGGTGCCGCCTTGGACGGCAGCCGGATTACAGAAAGCTGATTCTCTCGAGGTGAAGGTAAGGGCGCTGCTCGCGGAACGCCGTCAACGGATCGGCTACGAGCGAGAGCTGGTTGCAGCGGTAAGTGCTTGTGAGTAAGAGGGCCGTCGCCAAAGCGCTTACAAAGAGGTCATATCGATCGACTTTAATGTCTAAATCGCTGATTAGTTTTGGAGTGAGACACTGCTCTATCAGACTGGCTAGGTGACAGTCTAGTGCTGTGATTGTACGCACCAATGTTAGTTCCTAGAGCTAACCCCGCCTTAACTTCCAAAAAAGGAGTTTTTCGCATATTTACTCTAAGGTTACTCGCTAATGTCAGATAGTTGACTATCTTTTCTGTTGAAACGTAAGCATGTGCCTTATACCCACCCTTTCTCTACGGATAGAGCAGACCATAATGATCATACGACATACCGTGTTTCATCTCACAGCCTTAGCTATTGCCATATCAAGTGCTCTTTCACTCTCTACTGCGTTTGCAGATGGTGGAGCTTACGGAGCTGACGGGGATGACGTCCAATACGGAGGTATTTCACTCGGCAAACCAGGTATTGATGGTTATAGAGTAGAAAATGGTAGTGGAGTGGATGGCACAGATCTTACAGGCCATATTCTCAACATTGATAATAATTTAACAGGAACTGCCGGGAAAAACGGTGCTGCTGGTAATGACGGCGGTGCTGGTGCGGGTGGGCAGGGCGGCAGCTCGGTATTCGGTGGCCTTAGCTCAGGCGGTGCAGCTGGGACTTATTACTATGATGCATCCGCATCTCCAATTGTTAGCTTAACCTCTGCTGGAGGGAGTGGTGGCTCCGTCTATGGGAACAGCGTGTCACTAACCAATGTTACGTTAACAGGGGCTATAGGCGGCAATGGGGGCGATAGCTTCGATCTAGGTAAAATCGGTAGCGGCGGTGCCGGCGTTGGTGGTCAGGGCGGCGGCTCGGTATTTGGTGGACTCAGCTCAGGCGGCGCCGGGGGTAACTCTAGTGCAGATCGGTCTTCAACCGCCGCGACATCCTCTTCTGGAGGAAACGGCGGCAACGTCTACGACAACATTGTGACGCTGAGTAATGTTGCGTTAATAGGGGGTAAAGGCGGCAATGGCGGTGACGTCTTAATTGGTGTGGGGGCTGGTGGTGGTGCTGGTGGTCAGGGCGGCGGCTCGGTGTTTGGTGGACTTAGCTCAGGCGGTGCTGGCGGCTACTCCTCCACAGGAACCGCTACTACCCACTCATCCTCTGCTGGCGGAAACGGTGGTTCCATCTATGGCAACAGTGTGACGCTGACCAACGTTAGGTTAACAGGGGCCCTCGGCGGAAATGGCGGCGACGGCAGTAGCGGTTGGACTGGTTTGAGCGCTGGTGATGGTGCTGCTGGTCAGGGCGGCGGCTCGGTGTTTGGTGGACTTAGCTCAGGCGGTGCTGGCGGCTATGCTAGCGGCGATGCTAATGGGGGAAAAGGTGGTGACGTTTTCGGTAATAAAATCACTCTTTCAGGTGCGTCGTCTCTGACAGGAAGTATTTATGGAGGATTCAGCCAAGGTGGAGCGGCAGGTGTTGTCAATGGAGGTGGAGTGGCCAGGTCCGGTTCAATTGGATTAGGCGGACTAACAAACAATAATATAGTGACCCTTGAAGGCACTGATTTAACGATAGGCGGCTCGGTCTACGGAGGTTACAGCGTTAATGGTGATGGTAGTGTTATCGACGATGCGAATTTCACGAATCATTACCAAGGCAATACACTGAATCTGCATGGTTACCGTGGAGCGGTAGATGGGGTTTATAACTTTGAGAACTATAATTGGGTATTGCCGAAGGATGTGGTTAATGGCGATACGCTGATCACGATTGCGGGGAATAATTCGGTTGCTTTAGATAATACTAAACACAGTATTGCGATGGAAGACGATGGGAATCGTCTGGACGTTGGTGATGCAGTTACGTTGATTAATAAGGCTGAAGGAACTCCGACGCTGACGACTAAAGAAATAAGGCAGGGTCAGTTTCTTGTTTATAATGTAAGTTTGGCGGTTGTTAATAAAGAGTTAATTCTGAATGTTGATGGTGGTACAGATACAACACCAGATGACACGCCTGCCGGTGAAATAAACCCTACTTCAAAGGCGTTCCTAGAAGGTCGAATTGCGATGGCCTCGTTGGTTAACGAGGGGGCAGATCTGATTAGTGACCGTGCAATATCAGCGGCCCGTATGAATTCTCTTACGAAAGGCTCAGGATTATTTCTAGTGACAGACGGAGGTTCTAGCCGCTACAGCACAGGATCTCATGTCGACCTTCGAAGTGTGAAGTTGGCAATTGGTTTTTCGCACGGATTCACGTTGGATGATCAAAACGTGTTAACAGCAGGTGTATTTATGGAGCATGGAAGTGGCAGCTATGACAGTCAAAATCACTTTGACGGAGTGGGGCGCATCAAAGGCAATGGCGACGCACGTTATACCGGGGGGGGTGTTTTGGCTGATTTGAGCGGCTTGGGCGGCAATGGGGCTGCGGCACCGTCAGGAGCAGAGGAAGGTGGTTATGTGAGTGCAGCCTTGCGTGCAGGGCGAACGCATCACTCATTTGAAAGTAGTGATCTGGTTGCCTTTGCTGATGGAGCGAGAGCGGATTACAGCTCCAACTCAAACTATTTCAGTGCAATGGCGGGCGGTGGCTATATCCTGTCCCTAGGTGGGCGTCAGACATTGGATATGTATGGTCGCTACACGTGGAGCAGTCTTGATACGACCAAGACTAACGTTGGTAATAGCACGTTGAAATTTGATACGGCGCAAAGCTCGCGAGTGCGTGTAGGAACGCGTTACAACTACACAATTTCTGAGACGCTGACGCCATTTGTGGGAGTTGCGTATGAGCATGAATTTCGTGGCGAGGCGGGCGGCAGTGCGTATGGGATGAACATTGATTCGCCGTCGACCAAGGGCAATATTGGAATTGTAGAGACGGGGATTACAATGAAGCCTTGGAAGGACAAGGAAGCCTTGAGTATGGACACGAGCTTGCAGGGCTTTTTTGGCAAGCGTGTGGGGGCTTTGGGTGGTTTGACGCTTAAGTATGCGTTCTGAGATGCTTGTATCATGAGTAATAATAGTATCCTAATATGTTGATTGGGAATAGTTGCTTGATTGATGTATATGGCTTGGCCTCATATTACCCTATCTGGCCAAGCTCCCCCCGTGACAACCTTGAGATAACAGCGGGCGAGCAGGGATGTACTTTGAGTGAATTGGTTCCTGCCGGAGAGCTAAGGGCGGGAGGCGACGCGCAAGCTTATGTTCTTTGGAGGTGAAGGTGAGGGCTCCACCTTGAAGAGTGCCGTCTGCGAATAGAGTATGACAAGGTATTGGTCGCGGCTACTGTTGCGTGCCAGTAGCTGCTTTAATAGACACAATATCGAAGTGCACTAATTGTTATTTAGTTCTTGTAATTAAAGAATCAAAACCATAGTTCTGGCTTGTGCTGCTGATTCAATAATCTGTCTGACTTTAAAGGTTTGCTCTGGCTTTAGAATGCGGGCAGATTCTAAGCCGTCAATAAATCCCTCTGCTCTTTCTGTGGTTAAGTTAATTTCTGATGTGCTGTTAGAGGATTTAATGTCTCGAATTTTCTGATTTAAGTCGTTGCGAATTCTGTATGTTAAACTGAATTCTTGTAAAGGGTCAGCGTGACCTTCAGTTCTCATTATTATAATTTCCTGTGAGGTGCTGTTTTTTCTTCGATGTTCCTATGCTTATCTAAGTTTTAGCTTGTTAATTATTGTAAAGGTGTTTTAATTATTTATGGCTGCTTGATAAGCTTAAAGTAGCCAAAACACATGCATGCTGACTCTAG
>ERZ1673734.1490-NODE-1490-length-15176-cov-5.843661_pt1 | contig 15176 bp, 15 predicted proteins | sample MGYA00580199_ERZ1673734 | MGnify/ENA primary metagenome ERZ1673734 (study PRJEB41218, sample SAMN15661742) | gut metagenome | host: Homo sapiens | place: Canada: London | collected 2015-08-20/2019-03-30 | study: EMG produced TPA metagenomics assembly of...
GATGAGGTCGGTCTTGCGGGCAACGTCCTTGAGCACAAAGGCGGCGTGGTAGATTTTATCCAGAGTCAACATGACGATTCCTTCCCTTTTTCGTTTCCGTGATGTCATCCAGTATATGTTACCAAAATTGTTTTGTCAAATGAATTTCATTCACGATAGAAGCACATAAAAAGAGAACTGCCGCAGACGTTTCGTCCACAGCAGTTCTCTGCCTTGTTTTTTATGCGGTTATGTTGTTGGCATCAACGGCCGCGTCCGCCGCCGCCGCCATGGCTGGAGCCGCCGCCCATGCCGCCGAAGCTGCCGCCGCCGAAGCTGCCGCCGCCAAAGGAACCACCACCGAAGCCGCCGCTGCGGGGCGGAGTGCTGCGGGGCGGGGTACGGCGCGGCGGCGGAGAGCTGCGCGGGCCGCGGCCGCCGTAAGGGCCGGGACCGCCAAAGCCGCCATAGGGGCCGCCCGGCGGAGGCGGGGGCGGGTTGCGGCGTCCGCGCGGCGGACGGGGTCCTCTGTGCCAGGGGCCGCCAAAGCACCAGAACAGGCCGCTCAGCGGACCGGAGAAGGTGTACACGATCACCGACACGATGATGAGCAGCAGGATGATCGTGAACAGGATGGTGACAAAGCCCAGCAGAATGTCGCCAAAACCGCCGCCGCTGCTGTTGTCATCATAAGCAGGCTCGTTGTAGGAGCCGTTGTTCGTGTTCCCGCCCGAAAGGCTCACGCCGTAGATGTCCGCGATGGTCTGCGCCACGTTCTGGGCGCAGGTGGTCACGGCGTCGTCATAGTCCTGCCGGACGAAATCATCCTCCATGGTCTGGGCAAGGGCACTGGCCTGACTTTCCAGCGTGGTGTTGCGGAAACCGTCGCCGTAGGTCAGGTAGTAGTCGCCGTCCTCATACTCCTGCGACTCCATCACCAGCAGGATCAGCACACCGTTGTTTTCCGACGACGAGCCGATGCCCCAGGTGTTGAAGGCCTGCAGGGCGTAGTCCTCGGTGGTCAGGTTTCCGGTGTAATCCACCGTCAGCACACCGATCTGCGCCCCGCTGCAGCTGCTTTCCAGCTGGGCGTTCAGGTCGGTGATGGTCTGCACGGTGCTGCTGCTCAGGACATTGGCATCGTCCACCACACACTGGCCGCTGGGCAGCGAGGGCAGGCTGGCCGAGGCCGCAAAGGCCGGGCACAGGGCCGCCATGCTGACCACGAACACCAGCAGCAGTGCGCTGAGTTTTCTTGCAATGTTTTTCATGCGAAGGGCTCAACCTCCTTCACGCCGGCAAGGCCGCCCAGCACATTGGCCGGAAACCCGCCGACTTCGTTCTGATAGTTGTAGACTGCTTCGTTGTATTTCAATGTGCCGATGATGGTGCCTGCGCTGTTGAACTGGCCATACTGGCCCTGCACAGCGCCCATCTTCATGGGGTCGGCGGCCTGCTCCTGCAATTTGGCATAGAGCTGGTCGATGGCCTTGCCCAGCGTCTCGTTGGCCTGATACAGCGCGTGCATGGAACTGCCGTTGTAGTAGCTCAGGGAGGTCAACGCCTGACTCTTTCCGCCAGACTGCACGGCGTCCAGACAGGCCGAAAAGTCATCCAGCGCCGCCTGCGCGGTCTGTACTTCCGCATTGTCGGCCCCCAGCGTATTGCCGGCGGTGGTGATGACGTTTGCCGCCGTATTGGCCCGGGCGGTCAGTTCCTCGCTGAGGTTGTAGCCGTTGTCGGCAGACACGCCCACCGTGAACCACTGCCGGGCCGTGTTGTATTTGCTGCGCACCTTGGCACTGCCAAAGCCTGCAAAGGCCGCCAGCATCACCACGATGCTCAACGCCAGGGCCACGGCCTGCCGGGTGAGGGCGGCGGGCAGTTTTGCTTCCAGCCCGGCCAGCTTCTGCTGCAGCGGGGTCAGCTGCACGGCCTGCTCCGGGCTGGCCTTTTCGCGGTAGCTGCCCGCGTCAAAGCCGCCGGGGGTGCCGGTCTGCTTGGGGTTAAAATCTGCGTTTGCCATTTCAGCTCCGGATCTCCATCATTTTGGATTTCAGTTCGTCCTCGATACGGGTCAGTTCCTGCTCGGCGGCAGCGCGCTTTGCGCGGCCCTCGGTCTGGATCTTGTTCAGCTCGTCCAGCGTCTCGATCAGGCTCTTGTTGGTCTGCTGCAGGGTCTCGATGTCCACCACACCGCGCTGAGACTCTTTTGCCGTCTCAAGGGTGCCCATCTTGAGGGCGTCAGCGTTCTTCTTGAGCAGCTCGTTGGTCATGTCGGTGACGGCGCGCTCGGCCTGCATGGCCTTCTGGCTGTGGGCCAGGCCCAGGGCCAGCACCATCTGGTTCTTCCACAGGGGGATGGTGTTCACGATGGTGGACTGGATCTTCTCGGCCATCATGGTATTGTTGTTCTGCAGCAAGCGGATCTGGGGGCCCATCTGCAGGCTGATGTTGCGGGTAAGCTCCAGATCGTACAGCTTCTTTTCAAAGCGCTCGCACTGGTCGGCCAGGTCGCGGGCCACCTGGGCGTCCTCCGGCAGGCCGGAGGCCTTGGCCTTGTCCATGGCCTGCTGCAGCTCCCCTGCACGCACCTCGGCCAGCTTCTTTTTACCGGCCAGAATGTACATGCTGAGCTCCTTGAAGTAGGCCATGTTCAGGTCATACATCTTGTCCAGCATGGCGATGTCCTTGAGCAGCTGCACCTGATGGGCCTCCAGCATGCCCTGGATATTCTCCACGTTGGTCTCGGCCTTGTTGTACTTGGTCTTGAGGGCGTCGAGCTGGTCGCCCTTTTTCTTGAAGAAGCCCAGAATGCCCTTCTGCTGCTCTTCGCCTGCGTCAAAGCTCTTCAGCTCGCCGATCAGATCGGTGATCATATTGCCCACTTCGCCCAGGTCCTTGGTGGACACCTTGGAAAGAGCTGCTTCGGAGAAGTCACCGATCTTCTTCTGGCAGGCGGAGCCGTACTGCAGCACCTGCTGGCTGTTGGTGATGTCGATCTTCTCCGCGAACTGATCCACCATGGCCTGCTCTTCCGGGCTGAGCTTGACCTGTGCCTCGGGGGCAGCGGCGGGTTCCGGCTGTTTGGGCTGGGCCTGCTCCTGTGCCGGAGCCGGGTCCAGCGTCAGGGTAGGCACAGCGGGTGCGTCGAGGTCAAAGTTGAACGTGTTGTCTGCCATAGGAGATTCCTTCCTTTCCAGTATATCCGTTTATTTACTCAGTCCCTGCCCTTTGAGCATGTTCTGCAGCACGGTCAGGTCTGCCGACAGGTCCATGCTTTCTGCGGCGTACAGTGCATCCAGCTGGTTTTCAAAGGCCGTGGCAATGGAGGACGCATTGTGCTCCACCTCGGCACGGATGGCGGCGGCGTTCTCGCCGCGCACCCCCTGCCGGGCCAGCTGCGCATACTGCTGCAGCACATTCACGGCGTCCGGGAGATAGTAGTTGGCAAAGCGGCGCACCTGCTTTGCCTTGGCGGGGTTGGCTTCCACCACTTCCACAATGGAGCGTCCGGCCTTTTCCATGCGGGTCATGGCGGCGGACAGCTGCGGGTCGGGCAGGGATTCGTTCAGGCTGTGCAGAGTGTCCAGCTTCTGCTGGATGTCTGCCAGCATGGCGTCCACGTCCTCCACACCCGTGTGGAAGGGCACCTCGGTTTCCACCACACGGGGCGGGCAGACCTTTTTGGCCGCCAGGAATGCCGCCGCAGCGGCTGCCAGCGCCGCCGCAAGGGCCCACAGCCGGTACACCGGCAGCACCGCGCACAGCACCACGAACACCAGCGCCGCCGCGTAGTACGGCAGGACACTGGGCTTCCGGGTGCGGATGATCTTGCTCATGGTCGTTCTCCTTTTCCGGGGCAGGTGCCCCTTGTAGTACCCATAATACAACCCTTTGCGAAAAACGCAAGCGGATTCATGAAGAATTTACAGCTTGGCAATTATTTGGTGATCCAGTCTATCAGCGCCGTGCCCCACACCTGCCGCAGCATCTCCGGGCGGCAGGCCGCATTGGCCGGGCTGGTGCTGGGCAGTTTGACCGCCGCAAGACCGGTGACCGGCTGCAGATACTTTGTATAAATGCGATAGGCCGTGGCCCCGTTGCAGAACACCGCCTCAATGGGCACCTTCTGCAGCAGAGCGGCGATGTCGTTGGGCACCACGTCCCGGATGGAGGCGTCCGACGCCCCGGTGATGGTGCAGCTTTCCAGCGTGTCCCACAGGGCCAACCCATGGCGCAGGATGATCTGCTTTTTTGCTTCGATGTCCTCCCGCTTCGGCACCGGCTCCCCGGTCAGGGCGGCCATCATCGGCCAGAAGCGGTTCTGCGGGTGGCCGTAATAAAAGGCCATCTCCCGGCTTTTGGGGCTGGGCCAGGTGCCCAGGATCAGCGCCCGGCTATGCTCATTGTACACCGGCGCAAAGCTCATTGGCCGCCTGCGCTTTCGATCTGTGCCCAGGCCGAGCCCAGGTCCCGGCCGGAGGGCTCTGCTTTCGGGCCATCAAACCAGAGTTCCTCGATCAGCGCCGCCAGGCCGTCCTCCCGCACATCACCGATGACCCGGTCAGCAGCGGCCTTTGCATCCTCGGTTCCATTGTCCATGCACACGCCCAAGCCGGCCGTGCGCAGCATACTCAGGTCGTTGGCCGAGTCTCCCGCCGCCACCGTCTCTTCCAGCGGCAGGTCCAGCCGGGCACACAGGTCGGTCAGGCCCACGCCCTTGTCCATGCCGCCGCGCACGATGTCGTAAAAGCCATAGCCGTCGGCGTTTTTCGCGCCCACCTGCATCCAGTTCAGGTTCAGATGGCCATATTTTGCCATGAAGTCTGCTACATGTTCCGGCGGCACCGCGGCAAACGCCGAATGCGGCATGTCGATGAGGTGCCGATCCTGGTCCTCGCCGTCCACGCAGGTCAGGCCGCTGCTGCCCATCTTTGCGTAGTTGTTGCGCAGGGCCTCGTACTCACAGTACACATAGCAGGCATCCCGGAAATTGAACTGCAGCGGGTAGTTGTAATCCTCGCAGAAATCCACCAGCGCGTACATTTCCTCGTTGGTGAGGGGGTGTTCCGCCACCACGGTGCCCTTGGCATCGGTCACGCAGGCACCGTTGCAGGTAACGATGTAATCCGGCCGGATGCCGCCCAGCTGCTCCCTGTGCACGCAAGGATAGGCGCGGCCGGTGCTCAGCGCAAATTTCACCCCGGCGGCCTGCAGTTTTTTCACGGCCTTTACCACCGCCGGGCGGGGCTTCGGCTCCCCAAAGGGCACCAGTGTATTGTCAAAATCGCTTACCAGAAGTTTGTATTGCATGCTTTTCTCCTTCACGGGTCCGTGTTTTCTACCAGTATACCACAAATCGGCACGCCGTGGGGACTTTTGGCATACAAAAAACGGGAGCTGTCTCTCCCATGGGACAGCTCCCGCTTTTTGTGTTACAGTACCTCGCCCCGGAACAGTCCTTCCAGAGTAGGCATCCAGCCGTCGGCCGTGCGCTGGGCCAGGCCGTTTTCCACCGCCTTATCCAGCAGGGTGGAAAATTCCTGCGGCAGTTCCTGCCCGAACCGCTCCCGGAACAGCGGCTCCACCACGCCGTCGTTCAGCTTCATGCGGCCCCGCAGGTAGCGCAGCATCAACGCGTTCTCGTCCAGCTGCGCGGCCTGCGCCGTGAGCTTTTCAAAGTCACCGGCATTCTTGATATAGAGCTTGAGATTGTTGGTGTTGCGCACGGCATAGCCGTCGTACACCGAACCGCCGTTGACGCCCATGCCGATGACGTCATCCCCGTTCCACTCCATGGCACGGGCGCGGTACTCGTAGCCGGGGCGGGCAAAGCACCCGGCAGCATACATCTTGTAGCCGTTCTCCGGCAGGTACTCGCAGGCATAGCGGAACATCTCGAACCGCTCCGCCGCGTTGGGCATGCCCTCGGCGTCGGTCACGGCCAGCGGCTCTGCCGTGATGTGCCCGGCCTGCATGATGACCGCCGCGTGCAGGCTGTTGTGCCAGCTCTGCATCGTCTGCCCCGGGATGCCGTAGTTCAGGGTCAGGCCCACATTGTTCAGGTGGAACTTTGCCAGAAACAGCATGGCGTTGCGGATATGCTGCGCGTTGTGGGTGCAGCCCAGCGCCTTCAGCTCGGCGTCGTTGTCCGAGCGCATCATCAGTTCGGTGCGGTTGGGGTGGCCGGACGCGATGCCCGTGAGGGACGGCGTGCCGATGGTGACAGGCAGCGAGTCGTAGCTGACCTCTGCCCCCTGCGCCACCGGCAGATGGGTGCGCACCGTGCGCAGCACATCGCCCAGCAAGTCCGGGGCCATCACGCTGGCGCTGCCGCCGCTGAGGTGCACGGCCCGGATCTCGTAACCGTCCAGTTCTCCCTCATAGGAGAGCACCTCCCGCTTGAGGGCGTCCATATAGGCGTTTTTTTCCGCATTGGAGCCCACCGCGTTGAAGTGCGCGAGGTAGTTTTCCGGGCGGATGCAGTAAGGGATGTGCAGGTCAAGCACGAGCGGTTTTGCCATGGTGATGCTCCTTGTCGTTTTTTATAAAGTATACACGCATTCATGCAAAAGGGGAAGCCCTGTAACGGGGCTTCCCCAGAGAAGAAGAGAAAGAAACGCGTCAGAAGAGATCAGTGGTGACCGCCGGGGCCGCCGGGGCCGCCAGGACCGCCGGGGCCGCCGGGGCCGCCTGCGGGTGCCTCCATGGCCTCCACGGGCTCACCCAGGAACTTCTTGTCGGAAGCCACCTGATGGCCTGCGGTCCAGCCGTGGGTCATGGCCATACCGACCGAGTTGCCGGCGAACGGAGTGCTGTAGCCGAAGCCGTAACGACCGCCCAGGCAGTTGCCAGCCACATACAGGCCCTCGATGGGCTCCCAGTCCTTGTTCAGGACGTTCTGGGTCTCGTCGGTGATGACGCCGCTCATGGTGACCATCATCGGGTTGGAGGAGTGGCCGGTGGAGCTGGTGCCGCCGAAGAACGGAGCGGTGTCGATGGGCACCATGTACGGTGCATCCTTGCCGTAGTCGCTGTCCACGCCTGCATAGCACAGCTCGTTGTAGTGTGCGATGCTGTCCAGGAAGTTCTGCTTGGCAGCGCCCTTGTAGCCCAGCAGATCTGCCAGCTCCTCCAGAGTGTCGGCACGGTAGATGGTACCGGCCATCTGGGTGCGCTCGGCCAGGTTTGCAATGGTGATGGTGTTGGCCTGACCGGACACGGTGTTGTTCATGTCCTGCTCGATCTTATCCCAGTAGTCCTGCATGCCAAAGTTGGGTGCGCCGTGGTCCAGCGGAGCAGCCTTCAGGGTCTTGGCCCAGTTGGCGTCGGTGACGTAGCAGGCCAGACCGGCGGGCTGACGCAGGCAGGTGGCCTGCATCTGCGCAATGGCGCCCTCGTTCATGAAGCGCTTGCCGCGGCTGTTCAGCATCAGCATGGGAGCGGTGCCCCAGGGGCCGGAAGCGCCGCCGCCGATGGCCATCCAGCCACGGGGGGTGGGCTCGATCATGCCGCCTGCCCAGCAGGCCATCTTGTGGCCCTGGCCGTTGCGGGTGCCTGCAGAGGCCCAGCTGTCAGCGGTCGCGCCGCTGCGCTCAGCCCACTCCATGCCCTCGTTCAGCAGCGCCCAGCACATCTCGGGGTTGCCGATGAAGTCGCCTGCGCACAGGATGACGCCCTTGTTGCAGTTGTAGCGGTAGTAGGTGTCGTCTGCGCCCTTGGCGTACACGCCGGTGACCTTGCCGCTCTCGTCCTGGATGAGCTTGATGCCCTCGCGCTCAAAGTCCCAGGCACAGTTGGGGGTCTCCTGCACATACTTGACGATGTACTTGTGGATATACTCGATGTTGTTGCCCTGATAGCCGTAGAACTGGGCGTTGCAGGGCCAGGTCAGGTAACCGCCGCAGCTGATGGGGTAGCTGGCCTTGTGCTGGCCGTAGGCTGCCTGGGTGTTGCACAGCGGGTACTTGAACATATCGCTCAGGTCGTAGTGGCCGGCACCGCCTGCGGGCTCACCGTCCACCCACTGGTCGCCGGTCTTGCCGTCGCCGGCAGCCTTGGGCACGATGACAGCGGTATCGGCCAGATACACATCGCTGTCGTTGGCCTTGCGCTCTTCCTCATAGGAGTCGTAGATCTCCTCGTAGCGGTCGAACATCTGGCCGGAATACTGCACGAAGTTCTTGATGATCTCGGGGTTCACACGGCCTGCGGCACGCTTGCAGAACTCGGAGGTGATGGCACCGGTGTCATAGGGGCCATAGCCGCGCTCGATCAGCAGCTTGGAGTTGACGTGGCCGATGTCCTCGCCGTACCAGCCGCCCATGTTGGTGCCGGTGCCGTCCAGGTCCACAAAGTTGCCCCATGCCTGCTTTTCAATGACCGCCACGGTAGCGCCCTCGTCCACAGCGCCAAAGGCTGCGCCCACGCCTGCATGGCCGCCGCCCACGATGACCACATCATAGGTGCCTGCATCCTCGTACTTGTCGGGGTCAGCCGGAGCCTCACCCAGCCAGTCGCCGGGGCCGCAGTAGCCGGGCACACGGCCGGTCACTTCGGTCGTCTCAGGCTTTTCCACCTCAGTGCCGGTAGCCTGTGCGATACAGTCGGCCACGCACTCCTGGATGGCGCCCACGGAGGCCACCAGCGTGCAGCTGGTCACAGCGTCCACATCGGCGCTCTGGCCCTCCACGATGGCCTTGGCCATGGCGGTCTTTTTGTCGTCGGTCAGCAGGTCCTGCTCACCGGAGGAAGTGATCTCGCAGGCGGTGATGCTGTTGGCATCAAAAGTCATGGAGACACCGATCTCGGAGTAGGAGATGGTCTTGGAGGCAGAATAGGTGCCCGGGGTGTACTTGTCCTCGGCGGCTGCGGTGCTGCCGGAGGATGCGGCGGTGCTGCTGGAACTGCAGCCTGCCAGCAGACCCAGCGCAGCGGCACCGCTGCCAGCGGCAGCAATGTTGCGCAGGAAGCTGCGGCGAGAGATCTTGCTCTTCATTTGGTTACCTCTTTTCTTCTTTTGCACCGGTCTTGTGTAGGCCCGGCGCTCTTGTTACAAGTTTAACAGGTTTCGGCAAAGATTTGAAATACCAATAATTTGCCCGCTTATAACTTAAACGCATAAGGCGGTTGAGTTTGCACAAGAAATTTGTTATACTCTTGGCAAGGTTCCACAATTTTTGATGCAGGCAGGAGAAAAAGCGTATGACATTGCAGCAGATCTTGTACTTTCAGCGGGTAGCCCGCTCCGGCAGCTTTACCAAGGCGGCGCGGGCCTGCTTTGTGTCCCAGACAGCCATCAGCCGCCAGATCTGCGCGTTGGAAGAGGAGCTGCACGTCACCCTGCTGGAGCGCGACACAGCCCATGTCAAGCTGACGCTGGCCGGGGAGTATTTCTTCCAGCAGGTCAACGAGCTCACGGCCCGGCTGGAAGAGGTCGTGACCCGGACCCAGACCATCGCCCAGGAGCAGCAGACCCACCTGACCCTGGGCATCCCCACCATCCTGGAGCAGCACGCCATCTCCCAATTGCTCCGTCAGTACCACAGCCTGCACCCGGAAGTGCAGCTTTCCACCGTGGCCGGCTCCCGGCAGCAGCTGGTCAGCCAGCTGGTGGACCGGAAGATCGACCTGCTGGTCGCCATGGATTTTGACCTGCCCGATCTGGAGGGGCTGGACAGCATCATCCTGCAGCAGGTGCACGCCACCTGGCTGCTGCCGACCGGCCACCCCCTTGCCGGAGCGGAAAAGATCGCGCCGCAGCAGCTGCAGGGCGAAACGCTGATCCTGACTCAAGAGGACCCCCGGGGCAACACCGAGGAGCTGCTGCGCCAGTACTACAATCAACTGGGTCTGAAAGGAAACCCGGTCCTTCACACCCGGACGCTGGAGGAGCTGTTCCTGCTGGCCAGCGCCGGGGTGGGCATCGGGCTGCTGCCCTCTTCCGCGCCCAAATACCTGCGCCCGGACCTGTGCAGCGTGCCCATCGACGGCCCGCAGTGGAACTTCAGCTTCCTGCTCATCTCCCGCCGGGAGCGCAGCCGCGCCAGCGTGCGCGCCATGTTTGAACTGGCAGAACATTTATAAGGTAAAACTTCCCCGGTCCGCCTGCAGCGTGGACCGGGGGATCCTTTTGCCGTAAAACACAACAAAAAAGCGTTCTGAGAAATCTCAGAACGCTTGGTGGTTGCGGGGGCCGGATTTGAACCAACGACCTTCGGGTTATGAGCCCGACGAGCTACCAGACTGCTCCACCCCGCGATATTTACTTTTCGCTCATCAGCTGTTCGCTGACTGCTCAAGTATAATACCACAGGGCGGGAACAATGTCAACCCCTTTTTCCAAAAATTTTGAATTTTGTGCAGGAGGGGCTTGCCGCCCTTACTTTTTCCGCTTTTTGCGCCAGACGGCAAAGCCTGCGGCGGCGGCCGCGACCACCAGCACCACCGGCCAGGCACCGGCCAGCCAGACGGCCAGCTGCTGCAGGCCGTTTACAAAATTGGACCAGCCCTGTGCAAAGGCTGCACCGACGCTGCCCAGGAAGCTCTCATCGGTGGGGGTGTAGTTCTGCACCTCGCTCAGGTTGACGTACACGGTGCACTGCTGCACCTGATTGCTGTACCAGTCCAGCTGGCTCTGCCAGCTCTCGATCTGGGACTGCACGTCGGTCAGGCTGGTCTCGATCTGCAGCAGGTCGGACAGATTGTCGGCCTGGGCCTGCAGCTCCTGCAGACGGGTGCGCTGGGCTTCCAGATTGGCCAGCCGCGTTTCCACGTCCATGTACTGGGTGGTCACATCGTCGGCCTGCTGGCTCTTGTAGGTCACATTGCCCGCCTGCGCCACAGCATCCAGAAAGCTCTGGTAATTTTCTTCCGGCACACGGAAGGTCAGGTTGACGCTGCGGCTGGACCCGACGTCTGAATATTCACTGCTGGATTCCAGATACCCGCCTGCGTCATTCAGGGCAGCATCCAGTGCCGCGCGGGCCGTGTCGTAGTCCTTGCTTTCCAGGGTCAGGTTGGCGGTGTAGATGATTTTGGGGCTGGTGCTGGCCTGCCGGTCCTCGGCGGCAGCAGCGTCGTTCTCAGAAAGAACAGCTGCCTGGTCCAGGTCATAGGTGACAGCCTCCGGGGTAGCGTCCAGCATGGCCTGTTGGGTGGTAAAGCCACCTGCGGTGGAAGCTGCGGAACTATTGGCCGAATACAGAGCCATGTTGCTGCTCTTTGCACCGATGTCCAGCTTCCCGGTGCTCAGGGCACCGTAGCCCACCACGCACACGGCCAGACAGGCGGCCAGCGCGCCCACCTGCTTTGCAGGGAAGTGGATGAGCTTTGCCTTTTTGGGCAGTTCCTGCGGGCGCACGACAGCCGTGTTGTCTGCCTGCGCCGGCATCATCGGGCGGTTCTTTTCCTCTTCGGGCAGGGTGTCGGCCATGGCCAGCAACTTTGCCTTCAGATCTTCCGGGGCGTGGAGGTCATCCGCCTCCATCTTGTACTCATACCACCTCATCTTCGATCTCCTCCTTCAGCATCGTCTGTAACTGTGCCCTCGCCCGCCGCAGCCAGCTCAACACCGTGTTGGTGGGCACCTTCAGCATCCGGCCGATCTCCGCCGTGGTGTACCCTTCATAATAGTGTAAGTAAATGGCGTTGCGGTAATTCTCCGGCAGGGCCTTCACTGCATCCAGCACACTGCCGTCCTCCATCTGTTCCGGTGCGGGCAGGTTCTCGTCCAGTTCGGTATCCTTCTGGTGCGCCGCACGGGTCAGGTCCCGGCAGCGGTTGATGGCCACCCGCAGCAGCCACGCCTTGAGATGCTCCTCACTCTCAAAGCAGCCCTCGTAATGCAGGAGCTTTTCAAATACATCCTGCACCACATCCTCGGCATCGGCCGTGCATCGGCAATTGTGCACGGCCGCGCGGTAAACGGCGTCGCTGTATCGCTGCACCGCCAGCGCGAACACTTCGTTTTTGGTCAGCTGTCCCATTGTTCAAACTCTCCTTTGACGCCCTCAACGGGCACGGTGGAAATACTTTCCACGGGGACATTTCACTCAAGAAACGGTTGAGCAGTCCCGATTATTGCGTATCATTCACAAACGTGCAACAAAACTTTTTTCACCCCGCCGCAGCGGCGTATCGGTTTTAGTATACCATGAACCCCTGCAAAACAAAAGAGGGAGCCGCCGCGTCTGCGGCAGTTCCCTCGCTGCTTCATTCTTTTTTCCGGTCGGTCAGCGGCGGTAGACCCGCTGCAGCAGCGCCACCCGCTCTGCCAGAAAGGTCTCGGCCTTGGGGTGGGTCAGCCAGCACTTACCCGCCGGGCTGCCCACCAGCCGCCGCCCCAGGGCTGCCGGATCGGTGTCGATGGCCTCCACATCCTGCACGGTCAGCTGCAAAGTGAGTGCCGCCGGAACATCCGGCAGCGGCGGCAGCGGATCCTCCCACACAAAGGGCGGCAGCAATTGCAGCGCCGTCACGCTGCGGGTGCACTCCTCGGTGAGCAGCAGCGCCGCCGGGGCACCGTCGGCTGCCACCTGCAGGCTGCTGTACAGCACCTGCATCTGCACCGCCGCCTGCAGGCGGACAAAGCCCTCCCCTGCCTGCGGCGCAAGACGCAGATACTCCCGCGCTTCTTCCGGGTAGATCCGGCGCGCCGGGGCCTGCAGGCTGGCATACAGGGCAGGCAGCGCAAAGCAGCCTGCCTTATCCAGAGCCTGCTGCACCAGCAGATAGAATTCGGTCAGCGGATGTGCCGGGTCCGGCTGTGCCATGCCGAAATCCGGCCGTGAAACGTGTCCTCCGCCCATACAGTCTCCCTTCCGTTCTCTCCCCTCTCCAGTCAATTGTAAACCCTGTGCAAACTTTTCTGTTGACCATTTGTCCGTTCACAGGCTATACTCTTGCACAGAACTGCCTTGCAAATTTTTACAGAGGGGAATTTTACTATGAAAAATCAAAAAATCACCACTTACCAGATGGCCGTTACTGCGGTGATGGCCGCCGTGCTGTGCGTGCTCGGCCCGCTGACCGTGCCCATCGGAGCCATTCCCATCTCGCTGGCAAACTTTGTCATCTGCCTGACCGCCTGGCTGCTGGGTCCCAAGTTCGGCACCCTGAGTGTCGTCATTTATCTGGCCATCGGCCTGATCGGCGTTCCGGTGTTCTCCGGCTACGGTGCCGGTTTGGCCAAGGTGGCAGGCCCCACCGGCGGCTATCTGGTGGGTTACCTGCTGCTGGCTTTCATCGGCGGCCTGTTCATTGAAAAAAGCAATGGCCAGCCGGTGGTCTCCGCCGTGGGTCTGGTGCTGGGCGATGCCGCCTGCTACGTCCTGGGCACGGCTTGGTTCGTGTTCCAGATGCAGTGCGACCTGGGCTATGCACTGGCTGTGTGCGTGTATCCCTTCATCGTGCTGGATCTGGCCAAGATCGTGGTGTCCTGCATTGTGGGTGCCCTGCTGCGCAAGCGTCTGGTGCAGGCCGGTGTGCTGCATCTGAAAGAAGCCTGAGCCCAAACCTAGCCCCCATCCTTTAAAAGCCGTGCTCCCTGCCGATCTGTCGGCGTGGGAACACGGCTTTTTTCCTTATTTCTGAGGCAGTTCCTGCACCACCGGCTCCTGGGGCGGCGGCGTCAGGGTGGAATGCTCCAGCACAAAGGCCGTCGCCTTTGCACGCATCAGGCGCTGGCGCACCTTGCGGGCATCGTTGGCCGGGAAGGTGCGTTCCCCGTCCAGTTTCTCATTCCAGTCGGTCAGGGCGGCCGTCACCTCGGTTTCCGTGGGCTGCAGGCCCTCTGCTTCCGCTACCAGCAGCAGCCCCAGCCAGCTGCGCAGCTTGCGTTCCGCCTGGGTGTGCAGCCAGGAGCGGAACTCTTCCACCGTCTGGCCCCGCACCTTGAGGAACTGATCAAAGTTGATGCCGTTGGCCTGCAGGCTCAGGTTGAACTGCCGCTGCTCGGCAAAGTAGTTGCCGCCCACCAGCTGTTTGGGCAGAGGACCGGTCACCTCGTCCCCCAGCTGCCAGATGACTTCTTTTTCCGCGCGGGCCTTTGCCTGCACGCAGCGCTGGGCGTAGAGTTCCCGGGCCACCTGCTGACGCAGGGCGGCCTTTCCAGCAGCATCTGCCGCACGCTCCTCATCGCCATGATGACGGTTGATCTCCATTTCAATGGTAAGCTGCCGGATGAGGTGCGGCTCTACCGCCTGCACAAAACCGGTGTACCGGCCCAGCGTCAGCGGCGGCAGGGCATAGAACTGCGCCCCGGCCCGGAACCCTTCGGACCGGTTCACGGCCAGCAATTCAAAGTCCGGGTCGGTCACCGGCGTAACGCCGTACTCCGCCGCGATCTGCTCATACAGGGCCGAAAAGCCCTCCAGGATGGTGCGGTTCACCGCCGCCGTCAGCAAGTCCTCTTCGGCCTGCGGGGCGTCCGGCGCAGCCTGCTCGGCCGTGATGGCCCGTTCAAGCTCTTCGGCATCCGCCGTAAATACCAGCCGGCAGTCCCCCGGCTCTGCCATACCAAAATGTTCCAGTTTCATCTTATGGTTCCTCCTCTCACAGCAGTGCGAACATCAGCACCAGCAATGCCACGCCGATGCCTGCGTACAGCGCCTCGGCACCCAGCACCGACTTATCGCCCTCCACATACATTTTCTCCGGGGCTTCCGGGTCGTAGTACAGGGTCACCACGCTGCCCTCGGCAAAATCCTTGCTGCGGGAGGGTTTGGGGTACTGCAGCCGGTGGCTGCCGCCCGCCGTGGTGAACTCCAGCACATAGGCCGTGCCGTCCCGGCTCTGCACTGTGCCAGTGATGCGTGCCTGTACTTTTTCGCCGTTCGTGCAGAGACTGCGCCGCTGCCGCACACTGCGCAGCGCCATGTAAAACATGATCAGTGCACCCACCAGAAAGATGATTCCGTTTGCCATATGCATTCCCTCGTTTTTATCATTGTACGGGAAGCGCCCCGCCGCGTGGCTTTTATTGTACCACACTTTAATGAATTTTTCGCCCCACAGCCGCTGTACGGACTGCATCAATTTCCATGCAAAAATTTGTCAGAAAAATTTAAAAATAGGTGTTGACATTTCTGTTGCATCTGGTATAATAACTATCGTTCCGAGCAACACGGCTCACGAACAAAACAGAATATGCGGATATGGCGGAATTGGCAGACGCGTTAGATTCAGGTTCTAAT
>ERZ1673734.1492-NODE-1492-length-15161-cov-36.181319_pt1 | contig 15161 bp, 14 predicted proteins | sample MGYA00580199_ERZ1673734 | MGnify/ENA primary metagenome ERZ1673734 (study PRJEB41218, sample SAMN15661742) | gut metagenome | host: Homo sapiens | place: Canada: London | collected 2015-08-20/2019-03-30 | study: EMG produced TPA metagenomics assembly of...
ACCGGCCTGCCCCGCGACCAACAGCCATGGCTGGTGAGTGTTTGGCGTAAGTAACGTCAAGATCAAATGATCGCGAGCAAGCTCGCTCCTACAGTTTGGTGTGCGGTTATAGCCAGATGGCATCCCAATGAGGGTAGTCGCCCAAGCGCTTGACCAAGCCTGCCCGCAAAGGGTTGGCAACGATATAGCGGGCAATGCTTTGCAAGTCATCGTCGTAGCGAATGGCGCGGTCGTGATAGCCCGCTTGCCAGCATTGAGCAGAACTCGCACACGCAGCGTTGATGGCACGTGCACTGCGTGATTTTGTGCGCTGCATGACGATTGAAAGCGGGCTCTTTTGAAGCTCGATCAGCCAATGAAAATGATCCGGCATCACGACCCACGCCAGGGAATTCACCAAGCCTTCTACGTGGGTACGCCTGAGCTCATTTATCAACAAACGGCTCAAACCGAAATCGTTGAAGATCGGCTTTCTGTTTTTAACCACTGTGGTAATTGCGTAGATACGGCCGAACTCGCCATACCTACCTTTTCGCAATCGACAGGCCTGCGCAGTCCAAGACATCCGTTTGCCCTTAGATAAACACTAAAAACAAAGAGTAGGCATGGGCACGCAAACGACCTGTACGGCTGTGAATCTGAATATGTCGACAACCCTCTGTAGGAGCGAGCTTGCTCGCGATCTTTTGATCTTTAAAAAAGAAAACCCCGAAGGGCTCGCGCCTTTCGGGGTTGTGGGTCTTGGCATGGGTTACAACTTGGCGATGGACACTTCGGTGGATTTTACGAAGGCGATCACTTCGCTGCCGACCACCAGTTCCAGCTCTTTGACCGAGCGGGTGGTGATGACGGAGGTGACGATGCCGGAGGCGGTTTGTACGTCGATTTCGGACAGTACGTCGCCCAGGACGATTTCTTTGATGTGGCCTTTGAATTGGTTACGAACGTTGATGGCTTTGATGGTCATGGTGTCGATTCCTGTCTTGAGAAAAGTAGGTTTAAAGCGCCCAACGCAGTTGCGTCGGCAGCGGTGCAACAGGGTCTGGCTCAGGTGGCGAGCCAGGTAAAGCGAGCACTCGGTGAAGCACTTCGGTTTCCAGTGCCGCCAGTCGATGTGAACCACGCACCCGAGGGCGCGGCAGTTCGACGGTGAGGTCGAGCCCCACTTCACCGTCTTCGATCAGGATGACCCGGTCAGCAATCGCAACCGATTCGCTGACGTCATGGGTCACCAGTAATACGGTAAAGCCATGCTGGCGCCACAGGCGTTCGATCAGTTGTTGCATCTCGATGCGGGTCAGCGCATCCAGTGCACCCAAAGGTTCGTCCAGCAAGAGCAAACGCGGTTGGTGGATCAAGGCGCGGGCCAGCGCTACACGCTGCTTTTGCCCGCCCGACAAGGCCGCCGGCCATTCATTGGCGCGCTCGGCCAGGCCGACTTCTTCCAGCGCCTTGAGGGCTTTTGGCCGCCAGTCGCCTTTGAGGCCAAGGCCCACGTTGTCGATGACTTTTTTCCAGGGCAGCAAGCGCGCTTCCTGAAACATTAAGCGGGTGTCTTCACGGGCTTCTTGCAGCGGTGCGCTGCCGGCCAGCAGTTCGCCGCCCGTGGGCTGGTCAAGCCCGGCCAGCAGGCGCATCAAGGTGCTTTTGCCACAGCCGCTGCGGCCCACAATGGCGACAAACTGGCCTGCCGGAATGTGCAGGTTGATGCCACGCAGCACCAGACGATCGCCAAAGGCTTTTTGCAGGCCCTTGACCACCAGCGGGATGCCCTGACGCAAATGCGGAGGTTGTTGAGCTGTCATGCGGCACCGCCTTTTGGCACTTGATAAGCCGGGTGCCAGCGCAACCAGACACGTTCCAGACCTCGGGCGGCAGTGTCTGCCAGCTTGCCGAGGATCGCGTACATCACAATGGCCAAGACCACCACGTCGGTCTGCAGGAACTCCCGGGCGTTCATCGCCAGGTAGCCAATGCCGGAGCTGGCGGAGATGGTTTCAGCCACGATCAGCGTCAGCCACATAAAGCCCAGGGCGAAGCGCACACCAACCAGAATCGACGGCAGCGCGCCCGGCAGGATCACTTGCCAAAACAGGCTGAAACCCGACAAGCCGTAGCTGCGCGCCATTTCTACCAGCGCCGGATCGACGTTGCGGATGCCGTGATACGTGTTGAGGTAGATCGGGAACAAGGTGCCCAACGCCACCAGAAAAATCTTCGCTGACTCGTCGATGCCGAACCACAAAATCACCAGCGGGATCAGCGCCAGGTGCGGCACGTTACGGATCATTTGCACCGAGCTGTCGAGCAAACGCTCGCCCCACTTCGACAGGCCGGTGATAAAGCCCAGCGCCAGGCCGATGCTGCCGCCGATCGCGAAGCCCACACCGGCACGCCAGCCGCTGATGGCGAGGTGTTTCCAGATCTCGCCACTGCGCACCAACTCCACGCCCGCTTCAATCACTGCAATGGGTGAGGGCAGGATCCGCGTCGACAACCAGCCCGCCGACACCGACAACTGCCACACCGCCAACAGCAACACGGGCAATGCCCAGGGGGCAAACGTGTGGGCGATTTTATGAAGGCTTGTAGCCTTTGCCGTACTCATGCTCGCCTCAGCTCTGCGACGCAGCTTTAGGGAGGATGTCGTTGGCGACCATTTCGCCAAACGGGCTCACGTAGCCTGCGCTTTTGGGCAGTTCCGGGCGCTCGATGTCCAGGTGCGGGAACAGCAGTTCAGCCACGCGGTACGACTCTTCCAGGTGGGGATAACCCGAGAAAATAAAGGTGTCGATGCCCAGGTCTGCGTATTCCTTGACCCGCGCCGCAACGGTTGGGCCGTCGCCGACCAGTGCCGTGCCCGCGCCGCCGCGAACCAGGCCCACGCCCGCCCACAGGTTAGGGCTGACTTCGAGGTTGTCGCGGCTGCCGCCGTGCAGCGCAGCCATGCGCTGCTGGCCTACCGAGTCAAAGCGCGACAGTGATGCCTGGGCGCGGGCGATGGTGTCGTCGTCCAGGTGCGAGATCAGTTTGTCGGCGGCTTTCCATGCCTCTTCGTTGGTTTCACGCACGATCACGTGCAGGCGAATACCAAAGCGCACGGTGCGGCCGAGCTTGGCGGCCTTGTCGCGCACTTGCTGGATTTTTTCTGCGACCGCAGCCGGCGGCTCGCCCCAGGTCAGAACCATTTCAACCTGTTCGGCGGCCAGGTCTTGCGCCGCTTCTGACGAGCCACCGAAGTACAGCGGCGGACGCGGTTGCTGGATCGGCGGGTAGAGCAGCTTGGCGCCTTTGACCTGGATGTGCTGGCCGTCGTAGTCAACGGTTTCGCCTTCCAGTACGCGGCGCCAGATGCGGGTGAATTCCACCGAGGCCTGGTAGCGCTCTTCGTGGCTCAGGAACAGGCCGTCACCGGCCAGTTCGTCCGGGTCACCGCCGGTGACAAGGTTGAACAGGGCACGGCCACCGGACAGTCGGTCCAGGGTCGCCGCCTGGCGCGCCGCCACGGTGGGCGAAATAATGCCGGGGCGCAGGGCCACCAAGAATTTCAGGCGCTGGGTCACCGGGATCAGCGAGGCGGCCACCAGCCAGGAGTCTTCGCATGAGCGTCCAGTCGGGATCAGTACCCCGCCAAAACCCAGGCGGTCTGCGGCTTGCGCCACTTGTTGCAGGTAACCGTGATCAACCGCGCGAGCACCTTCGGAGGTGCCAAGGTAATGGCCATCTCCGTGGGTAGGCAGGAACCAGAAAATGTTGAGGCTCATGGAGTGGTCTCCTAAAGGGGTACGGCAAGCATTAAGGGGCTGTGGCCGCGGTGGCGGGCGGCGTCCAGATCACGTCTTTAATCGTCAACGGCTTGGGGATGAGCTTGAGCTGGTAAAAACTGTCGGCAATTTTTTGCTGCGCGTTGACCACTTCCGGGGTCAGGAACTGCGCGCCGTAACCCTGGCGTTTCACCGAGGTTTCGGTGATATCGACCGGCAGGCCGAGCAGCGGAGCAACCTGCTGGGTCACTTCGTCAGGGTGTGCCTTGGCCCACTCACCGACATTGCGCACTTCTTCGATCAGGGTTTCGATGACTTTGGGGTGCTTTTCAGCAAACGGTTTGGTCGCCAGGTAGAACTGGTGGTTGTCAGCAATGCCGGTCGCGTCACGCAGCGTACGGGCGTGCAGTTGTTGCTCGGCGGCGGCCTGGTACGGGTCCCAGATGACCCAGGCATCGACACTGCCACGCTCAAAGGCGGCACGGGCGTCCGCTGGCGGCAGGAAGACGGTCTGGATGTCGGTGTATTTCAAGCCGGCGTCTTCAAGGGCGCGCACCAGCAGGTAGTGCACGTTGGAGCCTTTGTTGAGGACAACTTTTTTGCCTTTGAGGTCTTTGACCGAGGTGATAGGCGAGTCTTTGGGCACCAGAATCGCTTCGCTGGTCGGCGCTGGCGGCTCGTACGCGACGTACAGCAGGTCGGCACCGGCAGCCTGGGCAAACACGGGCGGGGTTTCGCCGGTCACGCCGAAGTCGATGGAGCCTACGTTGAGGCCTTCCAGCAACTGCGGGCCGCCCGGAAATTCAGTCCATTGCACGTCCACGCCCTGATCGGCCAGACGCTTTTCCAGCGTGCCTTTGGCCTTGAGCAGCACCAGCGTGCCGTACTTCTGGTAGCCAATACGTACGGTATCGGCCTGGGCTTGCAATGCCACGCCTAATGACACGGCTGCAGCCAGCAATGTGGCCAAACCACGACGCAAAATGACAGGGCGCATGGCGCTCTCCTTTATTTTTGTTCTGTAGGAGCGAGCTTGCCTCGCGATCTTTTAAAAGATCTAAAGATCGCGAGGCAAGCTCGCTCCTACAGTTGTGAGTAAGTTCAGATACTCCAGCGAGCCGTGCGCAGGCGCTCGTTGAGGATGTCGGGGTCCAGCGGTTTTGGGCGACGGGCCAGGGCGCTGTAAAAGTGCTCCAGTGACTCGTTCAAACGTTGTTCCAGCACCGGCACCAACTGCGCCTGAGCGCTGCCTTCGCCGTAAGCAATCTGGCTGTCTTCGGCAAAGATGCCGTGCAGCATTTCCTGGGCCTTGAGCGCCGACAACACAGGCTTGAGTGCGTAGTCCACAGCCAACATGTGGGCGATGCTGCCGCCGGTCGCGATGGGCAACACCACTTTGTGGCTCAAGGCACGTTCAGGCAGCAGGTCGAGGATGGTTTTCAGCGCACCGCTGAAAGAGGCCTTGTACACCGGAGTCGCAATCACCAGGCCGTCGGCCCGCTCAATCTGCTCCAGCAGGTCGATAATTTTTGGACTGTCGAAACGCGCATGCAGCAGGTCTTCAGCCGGAAAGTCACGTACCTGGTAACTCACCACTTCGACGCCATTCTGGTTGAGCCAGTGTTTGGCGCGGTCCAGCAACACCCCGGAACGGGAGCGTTGACTTGGGCTACCTCCGATTGTCACAACCAGCATTTACGGTTTCCTTGAATGAAATTTTTCAATTTTCTGTCAGCGTTTTCGCTTAGATGGAACTGACCTTAACAGGTGTTTTTTATATCCATAAATCATATTTGTTCATTTGTTTATTCCTTAAACGCATATGAATTAGCAGGCAAAAAAAAGGCCGTCGAAACGGCCAAAACCCTGTGACTTTGAAGGTGATGAATACGGTCGTTACTTGTTTGGCTGTGGCGTCAGGCGCAGGTAGGGCTTCACAGCGCGATAACCTTTAGGGAAGCGTTTGTTGATTTCGTCTTCGTCTTTGAGCGATGGCACGATCACGACTTCGTCGCCGTCTTGCCAGTTGGCCGGGGTGGCCACTTTGTAGTTGTCGGTGAGTTGCAGCGAATCAACCACACGCAGAATTTCGTTGAAGTTACGCCCCGTGCTGGCCGGATAAGTAATGGTCAGGCGGATCTTTTTGTTCGGGTCAATCACGAACAGTGAGCGCACGGTAAGGGTGTCGCTGGCGTTAGGGTGGATCAGGTCGTAGAGGTCGCTGACCTTGCGATCGGCGTCGGCCAGGATCGGGAAGTTGACGACTGTGTTTTGCGTTTCGTTGATGTCGCCAATCCACTTGTGGTGCGAGTCTACCGGGTCAACCGACAGCGCGATGGCCTTGACGCCACGCTTGGCAAACTCATCCTTGAGCTTGGCGGTGAAGCCCAGTTCAGTGGTGCACACCGGCGTGAAGTCAGCCGGGTGAGAAAACAAAATGCCCCAGCTGTCGCCCAGCCAATCGTGAAACTTGATGGTGCCAGCGCTGGAATCCTGTTCGAAATCGGGGGCGATATCGCCAAGTCTTAGGCTCATGGTGCAGCTCCTTTTTTGTCGTGAGTGGCAGGGCGTGATGGGCTTACTCTGCCTGCTTCACGAACTAATTAAAAAGAATAAATATCGATTTAATTAGAACCAAAAGGAATACTAAAAACTGTTTCATTGGACGCGACAAAGCACCAGGTCCACTCTGGATTCAGGTTTAGGCAAGGGGAGCGGCAAGGAGCTGCGACTACTCAATGTGTTACGAATGAGCCGTCTGGCCCTTCGGTAAACACCCTGCCCGGCATTGCGCCGGGCAGGATTTTTCTTACTTTTACGTCTTACTTTTTTTCGCTACAACCGACTTACAACAGTGGGATCGAGTAGCTCACGATCACACGGTTTTCGTCCTGGTTGCGCTGGCCAGCAATGGTGTTGCGCCACATGGCGTTTTTCCACATGAAGCCCAGGTTCTTCAGAGCACCTTCCTGAACAACGTAAGCCACGGTGATGTCGCGTTCCCACTCGGTTGCGCCATCGTTGGTTTGTACTTTGCTGGCGTTGTAAGTGTCGATGTTGTTGCCGCGCAGGTACACAGCACCGGCGGTCAGGCCAGGTACGCCAACCTTGGCGAAGTCATACGAGTAGCGTGCTTGCCAGGTACGTTCGCCAGCACGGCCGAACTTCTGGATTTGCGAGTCGGTGATGGTGTAGTTCGACGAACCGTCGCCCTGGTTCAGCCAAGGGAAGTCGCTGCTGCCGTTGCTGACCTGGTAGCCGCCACCGAAGGTGTGGCCTTCAACCGAGTACAGGAACAAAGCGCTGTACAGGTTGTTGTCGACTTCGCCTTTACCGTTTTTGGAAACGCTGTTGGCGTAGTTACCGTTGCTGAAGTACAGCGGGTCGTAGCCGTTTTTGCCGTCGTTTTTGCTGTTGAAGTAGCGCAGGTCAGACTTCAACACGCCCGGGCCGATTGCCCAGTTGTGGACCAGGCCCAGGAAGTTCTGTTTGTAGAACTTGTCCAGGTTGCCGTAGTAGTACTGAACCAACAGGTCCTTGTTGATTTTGTAGTCACCACCGGCATAGACGAATTTGTTGCTGTTGGCTGTACGAGCGTTCGCACCACCAATGGACATTTGTTCGTTGCTGCTGGAGTTACGGCCTTTAACGTGCTCGATCTGACCGGCGATCAGGGTCAGGTCCTTGATCTCGTTGGAGGTGACCTGGCCACCTTCAAAGGTCTGTGGCAGCAGACGACCATCGTTATAGGAGATGACCGGCAGTTTCGGCATCAGGGTGCCGTAACGCAGTTCGGTCTGGGAGAACTTGGCTTTGGCAGTCACGCCCAGGCTTGAGAAGTCATTAACCGCTTTGCCGTCGGACTTGCTCGGGAACACAGTGCCGCCGTACGAGGTCGAGGTAGCGCCGTTGGTGCCGCCGCCCGAATCAAGACGTACGCCCAGCAGAGCGATAGCGTCCAGACCGAAACCCACAGTACCTGCGGTAAAGCCCGAGGTGTAATCCACCTGGAAGCCTTGGCCCCACTCTTCGTTCTTGCTCTGAGCACCGGCAGCTTTAGTGCCTGCGTCGCGGTTGTCGGTGTTGATGTAGAAGTTACGCAGTTTCAGCGTCGCTTTGCTGTCTTCGATGAACCCTTCAGCGCTCGCTTGTTGCGCCAGCAAGCCGAGGGCTACAGCCACGGCTACGGTGGACTTCTTCATGGTGCTGCTCCTTTGAATTCTAATTTTTGTAGTTCTTTAGCCCGAAATCTGACGTCTCGGTGCTCCAGATGCGCGATTAGCGCCAGACAGTGACTGCCAAGTCAATCGTAACGTTTGAGGTTTACGACCTTTGTCTAGTCCTCTGCGGTGTGTGCGTAGGTTAAAGACTTTTTTATAAACCAAAAAAGAATTATTTCAAGATCCTTCATAACTTATTGGCATATTAAAGGAAATTTCCTACGACCACGCGGGCGGATGCTATCGGCCTTTGGTCTTATTTATAAATAGATTTTTATGAAATTTTTAATAAGCGTTCATGTCACGGCGCTGAAGCGATTTTCTGCGACCGGAAAAACCCGTTAAAGCTCGTGCGCGCGCACGTAAAGAAGGATCAATAACTTCATAAGCTAATGCATAAAAGTTATTTATTTACTCATTCTTAGATCATTTAACCTCGCATCCAGCCAATTAACGGCCGCCAGCCGAGGATTCCCCCAGATGAAACTGAACACCCCCCTACGCCTTTTGGCTGCACTCTCTCTGGCCGGTGCCAGTTTCTTTGCGCAAGCCGCCAACGACGTAACCGTGGCTTACCAAACCACCGTTGACCCGGCCAAAGTGGCCCAGGCTGACGGCGTTTACGAAAAAGCCACCGACGCCAAAATCAACTGGCGCAAATTTGATAACGGTGCCGACATCATTGCCGCCATCGCCTCGGGCGACGTGCAGATCGGCTACCTGGGGTCGAGCCCGCTGACCGCCGCCATCACCCGCGGTGTTCCGGTCGAAACCTTTTTGGTCGCCACCCAGATCGGCGGCGCTGAAGCCCTGGTAGCCCGCAACGGCTCCGGCATCAACAGCCCACAAGACCTGGTAGGCAAAAAAGTCGCCGTGCCGTTTGTATCGACCGGCCACTACAGCCTGCTGGCAGCGCTGAAACACTGGAACATCGACCCGTCCAAAGTGACCATCCTGAACCTCGCACCACCGGCCATTATCGCGGCCTGGAAGCGCGGTGATATCGACGCCACTTACGTGTGGGACCCGGCACTGGGCGTGGCCAAAGACAGCGGCAAAGTGCTGATTACCTCTGGCGAACTGGGCAAGCTCGGCGCCCCGACCTTTGATGCCTGGATTGTGCGCAAGGACTACGCGGCCAAGCACCCGGAAATCGTCAAGGAATTCGCCAAAGTTACCCTGGATGCCTACGCCGACTACAACAAGGACCCTAAAGCCTGGGTTGCCAACCCAAGCAACGTCGCCAAGGTAGAGAAGCTCTCCGGCGCCAAGGCCGCTGACATTCCTGGCCTGCTGGAAGGCAACGTTTACCCGGTAGCGGCTGAACAAAAAGTGCTGCTGGGTGCACCGACCACCAAAGCCCTGACGGACACCGCCGCCTTCCTGAAAGAGCAAGGCAAGGTCGACGCCGTTCTGCCGGATTACGCACCGTCAGTGACCGCCCAGTTCGTCACTCAATAACCCACGCCAACTGAGGAATCGACCGTCATGGCCTTGTTATCACTGGAGCGCATCAGCGCACAGTACCCAGGCGCAGCTGAGCCGGTGCTGTCGGATATTTCCGTCAATCTCGGACCTCAGCAGTTGCTGGTTGCACTTGGCCCTTCGGGCAGCGGGAAAACCTCGCTGCTCAACCTGATTGCCGGTTTTGTTGAACCTAGCGCCGGGCGCATCACTCTGGATGGCGCCCCGGTCAAAGGCCCGAGCGCTGAACGCGGCGTGGTGTTTCAAGACGACGTGTTGCTGCCTTGGCAAGACGTCTTGGCCAACGTTGCTTTCGGCCTGGAACTGGCCGGCGTGGCACGCAACAAACGCGAAGCGCGTGCCCGTGAAATGCTCGCGCTGGTGGATTTGTCAGGTTTTGAAAAGCGCCGTGTGTGGGAGCTGTCCGGCGGTCAACGCCAGCGTGTGGGCCTGGCCCGTGCCTTGGCGGCCGACCCGCGTGTGCTGCTGATGGACGAACCCTTCGGCGCCCTTGATGCGTTCACCCGTGAACAGATGCAAGAGCTGTTGCTGCAAGTGTGCAAACGCACCGACAAACCCGTGTTCCTGATTACCCACGACATTGAAGAGGCCGTGTTTTTGGCCACGGATCTGATTCTGTTGGCGCCCAACCCTGGCCGTATTGTTGAGCGCCTGACCCTGGATTTCGGTCAGCGTTATAACGCTGGCGAGTCCGCTCGCTCGATCAAGTCCGACCCCCGCTTTATCGAAACCCGTGAACACGTACTTGAGCGCGTGTTTTCACAACGTGGTGCCGCCCAGCGGCAGGAGCGCGCATGAGCAGTTATGAAGTCGCCGCAGCCCCCGTTGCTGCACCTCACGCGCCGCGCCCGGCAAAGCGCAGCCTGAGCACACGCTGGATCAGCGTGCTGACCCTGGTCACGTTGATTCTTGCCTGGTGGGGCGTGACCGCCGCCGGCTTGATCGAACCGCTGTTTTTACCGCCACCGTCTGCCGTGCTGGAAAAAGGCTGGTTGCTGGCGACCAAAGGCTACATGGATTCCACCCTGTGGCAGCACTTGAGCGCGAGCCTGAGCCGTATCGGCCTGGGGCTTGGCTTTGCGATTTTGACCGCCGTGCCGGTGGGTATTGCCATTGGCCATAACCGCATTGCGCGGGGCATTTTCGACCCGCTGATCGAGTTCTACCGCCCGATCCCGCCGCTGGCTTACTTGCCGCTGATCGTGATCTGGTGCGGCATTGGCGAACTGTCGAAAGTGCTGCTGATTTACCTGGCGATTTTTGCCCCGATTGCGATTGCGACCGCCACCGGCGTGCGTACCGTCGACCCGGCCAAGATCCGCGCCGCACAGTCGTTGGGCGCCACGCGCTGGCAGTTGATCCGCCATGTAATTATGCCGAGCGCCTTGCCGGATATTTTGACCGGTATCCGCATTGGCCTCGGGGTCGGCTGGTCGACGTTGGTTGCGGCAGAGCTGATCGCCGCCACCAGCGGCCTGGGTTTTATGGTGCAGTCTGCCGCACAGTTTTTAGTCACGGATGTAGTGGTGCTGGGCATTCTGGTGATCGCCATCATCGCCTTCGCCATGGAAATGGGCCTGCGCGCCCTGCAACGCAAACTGGTGCCGTGGCACGGCCAGGTTCACTAATTACACCGAATATCACACGACGCCGACCCATCGGCGCGCTGCTAGCGAGACGACCATGAGCCTGACCGTTACCCCCATTAGCTCTGCCCTTGGCGCCGAGATTGACGGCGTTGACCTGACCCAACCACTGAGCCTGGAACAGCGCGATGCCATCGAGCAGGCGTTGCTTCAGCACCAGGTGATTTTCTTCAAGAACCAGGTCATCACCCCGCAACAGCAAGCGCGTTTTGCCGCCAACTTTGGTGACCTGCACATTCACCCGATTTACCCCAACGTACCGGAACAGCCTGAAGTGCTGGTGCTGGACACGGCCGTGACCGACGTACGCGACAACGCGGTGTGGCACACCGACGTGACCTTTTTGCCAACCCCGGCACTGGGCGCGGTGTTGAGCGCCAAGCAGTTGCCGGCTTTCGGCGGCGATACCTTGTGGGCCAGCGGCATCGCGGCCTTTGAGGGCTTGTCCAAGCCGCTGCAAGTGCTGCTGGACGGCCTGACCGCCACCCACGACTTCACCAAATCGTTCCCGCTGGAGCGTTTTGGCTCGACCCCCGAAGACCTCGCGCGCTGGGAACAGACCCGCAAAAACAACCCGCCGCTGTCCCACCCGGTGGTGCGCACGCACCCGGTGAGCGGGCGTAAATCGTTGTTCGTCAACGAAGGCTTCACCACCAAAATCAATGAGCTGTCAGAGGCCGAAAGCGACGCAATTTTGAAGTTGCTGTTTGCCCACGCCACCCGCCCTGAATACACCATCCGCTGGCGCTGGCAGGAAAACGACGTGGCCTTCTGGGACAACCGCGTCACCCAGCATTACGCCGTGGACGACTACCGCCCCAACCGTCGCGTGATGCACCGCGCGACCATTTTGGGTGATGCGCCGTTCTAACGTCCCCTGCGGGCGCCAGGGTCAGTCATGAAAGGCAGCGTCTTTCGTCTTTGCGCAGAGACCGATGTTTCGCGCAAGACGAAATGCGTGGCCGTGGGCGCATACGCTCTGATCGCCAGGTTTGATACGCCTGCGTGCTCAATCGTGAATGCCGTCTCAAGCGGGTAGATGCGCTCAGCTTCATTGACCGGCGAAAAGAGTTTGACTGCACTGCTGCCCATCACCGTCAGCATGACCTCATTGAACGTACCTGGCCGAGTGTCATAGGCCCCGCTGGCAAAGCTTTTGGCAACACTGCGCTTGTCACTGACCGACATAAACTGCTCGGTACGCAGCACATCGCCCTTACTGGCATGGGCAGCTAACGCCTTTAAGCCCACATCGGAAACACGATGCCCGCGATAGGTGGTGGTTTGACCGCTGGGGTATTGGCGAATATGGGTATCGAGCAGGGTCACGGCTTCGGCCCTTTCGAGCGTCAACGCCGCCCTCAGAGGCTCCATACTGGCAGTGCCAAATATGCTGTCTACAGGCTGCATTTCCTCAAAGGTATGCAGGATGTTGCGCCCCGTCCATCGGCCTGGATCCGGGTTGACAGGCGAGTTGGTCATAAATCTGGCGGTTTCATTGAAATAGGTGGATGAGGCAATATAGGCATCGGTCAAACCGCTAAAGATGTTGACCGGATTGGGCGCCGCTATCCTCACAGACTCGTTGTAACTACCCATCTCGTCGTAACTGTATCCGGCAGCTCTCACGGCACTCACGGCAGCGTCCATGGGGGTGTTTCGATGTTGGGCAGTCAAGGTGTACCGATAGTCAAAGAAATTCAAAGGGGACGGGTAAATATGCGGGTGGTTCACTCGCAAAAACGTGTCCAGGGCCTGGATGCGCAGGGGTCGGGTATCCGGATTGCCGCCATTAAGGCCCCACTGGTCTTTAAACGTGATGGGGTTGTTACTCACCATCGCGAACAGGTTCAAGCCATCAACCTCACCGACCGGGTCTGCGCTGACCCAACGCTGAAGCCACGGCGCGTAGTACCTGAAGCCAAAGTAGTAGAGCCCGCTCGCATCGCGCTCCTTGCCCGAATAACGGGTGATTTTGTACTCCCCCTGCAAGGCACTCCTGGCCGCCCACCACGCCGTACCACCGAACGGGTAATAGCTTTCCTGAGTGATTAACCCGGCCTTGCCATCAAGCTCCAGAAGGCTACTGCCCAGATGATCTGACAGACTAAAACGCAGGCTGTTATCGGGCATGTCCTGCGGGCGCCCTGCGTCCCACTGCAAGACCTTGATATCGCTGTTGCCTGCTTGCACTTTGATGACGTTGAGGTACTCCCCCGTGGCGCTGTCGCGGCGAATTTCCAGGCCGGGCAAGTACAGCACCTCCACTGTATGTGTCAGGCCCTGAGTGCGGGTGGTACGTACTTTTCGGGTGCGCTGCCCAAGGCCGTCATAGGCATACATTTCATCGTCACTGCTGCCGTTCTCCCGGGTCACCAGCGTCACGGCTTGCAGGTTATTGCTCACATTCCATTGCAGGGTCTGGCCGCGCACTAACGCCAGCTGGTTGCCGTTTAAATCAAAATCACGGCCTAACCCCGGTGGTAGCCCAGGCGATTCCGTGCCCTTCAACACGGCATGGTTACTGTCTTGGGCTATCACCATCGTGCGTGTATAGCCATGACCGGAACTGACTTGGTGTTTCAACTCTGCCAGATTGCCGCCCTCATCGTAGGTATACGTCTGGGTGTAATTGCGCCACACACTGTTATCGGTCGCGCCGAACTGAACCAGCCCAGGCATGTTCGAGGTTGATGTGTTGTGCGCATTTTCCCGACCCGTGGCACTGATCAGCTGGTAAAGCGAGTCATAGCCATAGGTACTGACTGCATTGATTTGGCTGTTGCTCGACCACTGCGTGGGCTGTGCCGTATCGCTGACCCGCAGCACATTCCCCACGTGGTCATAGTCGTAGGTCAAATCCTGCAACGGGGTATTTTTCTCGCCTGAACGATAGGTCGTCAGACGTTTCAAGCGGCCATCCAGGGGGGAATACTGCATCGTCGTCATGACATTGTTGCCTGAGCGCTCGGACTCCAGTTGCCCCCTCGCATTGACCACGCGCTGGTCAACCAATATTTGCTGGCTGCCGCCCTTGAGCGTCAGGGCATGTTGCTGCAATTGGCCATCGACTGCGTACTGAGTGTGTTGCAAATTGCCCTTGGCGTCGGTGTGTTCGACGACCTCTGCGAAGGCGTTGTAGTGCCAGGTGGTGCTGTAGCGCGGCGAGTCTGCTTTTAGATCATGCTCTGTCAGTGACGGGTAGAACATCCGCTGCTCGCTCAACAATTGGCCCTGCAACGAATACGTTTCGTACAGCAATGCCCCTGAAGGGTCATCATGACGAATGAGTCGACCACTGCGGTTGACTTGGCGATTGGACGCATCGCTGGCGCCGTAGGTAAAGCACTCGACATGTCGGGCCGTGGCCTCGTGCGCTGCCTGCTCGAACACATCCGTTGGCCGGAGCAGCGCGTCGAATTCATAACGTTGCTCAGCACCGCGAGAGTCCCAGCGAGCGACCACTTGCCCGGCAACTGCGCGCAACAACACACGCGCTCCCGCGTCGACACTCTGCGTGCGCAAGGTTTTGCCCGTCAGGCTGTAATGGGTTCGTTGATTGGGGCGCGTTGCTGGTTCACTCACGCGCAACGCATATAAGCGCGGGTCCCATTGTGTTTCCAGCAAGCCCGTCGCCCCGTAAGTATGTCGGCGGATGCGCGCCTGCGGCGCAGTAGCGGCTGACGCTCGGTGATAAGCCACACTGCGCAGCACCAAACCACGCGGGTCCATTGCCGCAAGCGTTGGCGTGTGCCGGTGTATAAGACTGGGCATGGCAATATCCTTAAATGAGAAATGGCCATGCGAACGTACAAACTCGGCTGGGTGGGCGGGTGGTAAATAATACTGTGGTTGTGTGTGAATGAGTGGGGGGAGCTCTTTGTCCCTCACCCCAGCCCTCTCCCGAGGGAGAGGGAGCTTTATCGCGGTGTTTTCAGATTCAGTGCATGGCTTGCAGACCGCAGAACATCGACAACATCCCCCAATCGGCTCCTTCTCCCTCCGGGAGAGGGCTAGGGTGAGGGAGCTTTACGGTTGTCGTTTTG
>ERZ1673734.1507-NODE-1507-length-15042-cov-6.583906_pt1 | contig 15042 bp, 25 predicted proteins | sample MGYA00580199_ERZ1673734 | MGnify/ENA primary metagenome ERZ1673734 (study PRJEB41218, sample SAMN15661742) | gut metagenome | host: Homo sapiens | place: Canada: London | collected 2015-08-20/2019-03-30 | study: EMG produced TPA metagenomics assembly of...
ATTTTCATATTTTCTTCAAATTCTTTACGTTGTTTGTTTCTTTTAGATTTAGTCCAATACTTTCCATTCCTTCTTTCAACTGCTCCAGATTGAAAGCGTAAAAGATTTTTCCTTTGTTAAACTTGTCATAAGCTTTTCGATTTGTTTTTTCGTATTCATCATAATTTGCGTATATCATGTTATGCTCCTTTTGAAATGGGAAAGCTGCTATAATTCATATTTTATAGCAGCTTTCAATTTTGTTAGTCTTTGCTGATAATCATATGTCTCAGTACTTCATCAGTAATTTTCATAACACGATCAAGTTCTCTAACAGCTGCAGCTTCAGCTTGGAATGTTACAAGGACATAGAGACCTTCCTTCAGGTCTTGGATTTCATAGGCAAGGCGTCTTTTACCCCAGCAATCGGTTTTTTCTACTTTTCCGCCGTTTTCAGTAATAAGCTTATCAAATTTAGCAACTACTTCTTTAAATGCATCTTCTTCGATAGGTTTAACGATGTACATGATTTCATAGTATTTTTTCATTTTTTTGCTCCTTTACTATTTTATTTACGAAATGTATTTTTGTTTTTAATATAGACATTATTTTAAACGATATAGTTGTTTCGAGGATTCCATCTCCTTTCTTATAATCATATGCTGAATAATTTCATCAGTATGATTAATCATTTTTTCTAAATTTTTTACGGTTTTGTCTTCAGCTTGGAATACAATAAAGGCAAATAAGCCTTCGTTAAAGCCATTAATTTGGTATGCAATGTGTTTTTTGCCCCAACGTTCTGTTACTTTGATATCATCTCCGTTATCTGTGATAATGTTTTCAATTTTTTGGATTGCTACTTCGAATTGCTTTTTTTCAATTGGTTTTACAATAAATACCATTTCGTATTCTTTTTTCATATTTTGCCTCATATTCAATGATTATTTAATGATAAACTTGTTGATTATTACGTAAGTTTCTTCAGGTAGACAGATCATTTCTTGTTTCAGTAACTTTTTTTGTTGCTCTTCGTCATATTCTTGGTTGTTATCAAGTCTATTAGCAAATACTCTGGTTTTTACATTGCCGATAGCTTGACAGATTTTTTTATAGATTTCATCTGCTTTATCGTTTTTTGTTCTTTCTGGATACAAAACGAAAATTTGATATTCCGCTTTTTCGTCTTTATTATTTTCAACAAACAAAAATTTCCCTTTTTTCATTTTTATTTTCTCCTTATGCGCTTAATGTGTTGTATGCAGCTAATGGCTGTGCTGCATAATTTTCGTAGATTGGATCATAATGCATTACAGTAAAGTTATTGACATGTAGCTTTAAAGCTGCACTGTATACTGCCAGGATAGCTTCGGTACATCCACTTGCGTAAACGACCACGGATTTGATTCCTTGTTCTACCAATGGCTTTAAAACGCTGGTAGCTGTCAGTTCCAAGCGAGCGAAGTTCATCCGCTGCACTGTTTCTGGATAAATACAGTCATTTACCGGATATTCGTGCCTATCCTTACACAAGCCGAATTCAGCTACTAATTCGCCTGATAATGTTTTTCTAATCATTGTTTCCCTCCTTTCTTTATCCTTTATATAATCGTAAAAGCATATGCGTTGTCACGTTGGAGAGCTGAGCTTGCGAAGCTACTATCGTGACTGCATATGCTTTTGCGATATAATTGATTTATTGAACCATTCTGAGTGGTGTTACTATATATTTATTGTTGCTGTATTCATTTTCTGCAATGATTGCCGGACTAACGCTTGTATTCATTAGCATTACCATGTTATCTCCTTTAATTCTTTTGGTAATCTCCGTAATGTAGTTGCTATTGAAGGCAATTTTAAAATTTTCATTGTCATTGTCTGTAATTAAATCTTCTATTTTGATTGCCTCTTTACTGCTTCCTTTTTGTGAGGATGCGCTTAAAATAAGAGTCTTTTCTTTGTTATTAATTTCAATTTTAATGATATTATTATCATTATCTGTAAAAACTTTGATTCTGTTGAGCATTTTTTCAAATGCTTTTTTGTGGATTTTACATTTTACCTTGCTGTTTTTAGGAATTACTCGATTTACATCAGGATAGGTTCCGTTGATAAGTCTGCTTACTAATGTTGTATTGTCAAATGTGATATATAAATTAGTATCATTGAAGTTAATTTTTACTGTTTTATCTTGGATTGTTGTTCTGATAAGCTTGTCCAATGTTTTTGCTGGTATAATAATTGTTTTACTGTTTTCGGACTTATGGTTTGCTTTAAAACTACTAATGGCCAGCATGTGTGTATTGCTTGCTGCAATTTGAGCTTTTGCAGTATCAAATTGAATACCGGTAAAAACTGGTCTAGCTTCGTCAGTGCTGCAGGCGAATGCTACATTTTCAATTAATTCTTTAAGTTCTTCGGTATCAATTTCAATTTGTTTTGTGTCGTTAATATCAGGAAAGCTTGGATAACTTTCGATATTACCGATAGGCATGCTGGTGACATTCCATCCACTTTGGATTTCAATGTAATTTTTTTCTGGTTCTTTTGTGATAATAATCTCATCAATATCTACATTCTTGAGCATCATCAAGAGTTGCTTTGGATCGATGATGAATTCTCCTGCTCCATTTACTTGTGCTTTGACTGAAGTTTTAGCAGCTTCGTACATTTCAGCTGCTTCGATATCAACTTTATCTCCATTAGCAATAAATTTGTTGAAACTATAGATTTCTGATGTTGGTCTCCCTTTCAGAACCTTAGTAGTGAATTCTAAAGCTTTAATTAATTCTTTTGTGTCTAAATATAATTCTAATTTTTCTTCCATTTTTACTCTCCGTTATTTAAATAAAATTCAAGCCCTCTCATTAGTTGAAAGGGCTTTTGTTGTTTTGTTATGCTGCTTGCTCTTTTTTACTAGGTTGTTTTTCTGTTTTTTGCTTTGGCAAAGCTCCGAATTCGATGAATTCTGCTTTGAATTTGAAGTCGTAAATTTTTTTACCTTCTTTGTTGATATAGTTGTTTGGGATAATCGTACCTTTGATTTTGTAGATTCTACCCTTTTTACTGTCATTGCCGATTTTTTCAGCTTCCGGGCCAAATGCTACGCATTTGTGGAAAATAGGTTCATATTTGGGTTTGCCCTCTTCATCCTTACCTGCATATACATTTTCAGCAATTTTGAAGTTAGCAATACAAATGCCACTTTCAGTCCAAATGATGTCTGGTTCTTTTACTAATCTGCCTTCGAGATAAATTGTGTTCATGATTAATCTTCCTTTCTTAATTTAAGATATTTTAAATATAACTAAAAAACAAAGTGTGTTGACAAGGGGCGCGTAGCGTGCTTGCATTTACCCCTTGTCTGCACTTTGTTTTTTAGTAGAATCCATTTTAAGCTACTAGTTTACTTTCTTTTAAAGTTTTTTCGATATCTTCCTTCGTAATTATGATTTTGGTTTTTCTTTTATATTCTGGTGCTTCAAACATGATAGTTCTTAGCAGCTCTTCAAGTTGTGCTCTTAAGCCTCTGGCACCGGTTTTATTTTTGATTGCTTTTTTGGCAATCATAGTCAAAGCGTCTTCCTGGAACTCTAATTGAACTTCATCTTCAGCTAAAAGTTTCTGATACTGTTTGATGATTGAATTTTTAGGTTCTGTCAGGATTCTTACCATTTCTTTTTCGGTAAGCTGCTGCAACGGGCAGATAATGGGGAATCTTCCTGCAAATTCTTGGATGATTCCGAAGTTTTTTAGATCTTCTGCACTGATTGCATTGATGAGCTGATTATAGCTTAATTTTTCTTTTGGTTGTTCGCTTTTAGTTTCTTCAAGTAAATTAATACTTGTTTTTGAACTGTTACTGTATCCTAATCTTTTTGCAATCAGTTTTTCGATGCCTTGGAATGCCCCTCCTACGATGAAAAGGATGTTTTGAGTGTTAATGGTCACGCTGTCCTTTTGATCCATATGTGGATGCTTTCTAGAGCCTGTCAGGGGCACTTTAACTTCAGTACCTTCTGCTAGTTTGAGTAAAGCTTGTTGTACCCCCTCTCCTGAAACGTCGCGTGTTACTGACCTGCTTTCTCCTTTGGCTGCTTTCTTATCGATTTCGTCGATGAAAACAATGCCCTTTTCGGCTCTTCTAACAGCTTCTTCTAAAGCAGCTTCAGGTGAATCATAGAATCTGATCTGTTCTAGAGCTTTGTTTACAAGCTGTTGCAGCACAATTTCAACGTCATTGCCAACATAGCCAGATTCGGTTAGTGTTGTTGCGTCGGCAATGCAATAAGGCACGTTTAAAGTTTTGGCAAGTGTCTTAATGATATGTGTTTTTCCGCTACCACTAGGTCCAACCATAATGATGTTGGACTTTTCGATAGGTTCTCTCATGTAGCTAATCTTTTTATGGTTGTATACAGCTACCGACAGAATCTCTTTGGCTTTTTCTTGGCCAATTACGTATTGATCAAGATGGTTTTTGATTTTTCTAGGTGTAAGTACTTCTTGAACGTCTTCGAAGTTCTCGAAATCAAAGTTATTGTTAAACATATTTACCTCCTTAAATTTTAGATTAATTTTTGTAAATCAACAAAGCCCGATAAATGCAAGGTGGAGACTTGTACTACCTTGCATTTATCAGGTCTTTTTTGATAGATTCTTATTTTTACGGTTTGTTGTTTCTTTTTTTAATGATTTTGAATCTTCCTCCATGAAATGCTAAATTGTATTCCTGGACAAGTCTTTCTGCTTCTGCTCTATTATCAGCTTCGTCAATTTCTTCCCAACTTCTAGATCCAAGCCATTTAATGATGTATGAGTAGTGCATTTTTTATACCTCTCTTCTTAAATTTTACTAGTTAATAGAATGCTGCGATTTCATTAGTTTCGTTGTCAGTAATTTCTTTTACACTGATCTCTATGTTTTTTAGATTGATTTTAGGAAGGTATTTATTTTTTACTTCGTTATATTTTTGATTGCATGCTTTTTCGCAAGCTTCATCCATATCTGCAGATTCTATTTCTTCTGAAATATAAGATGCAAATTCATATGTTACTGTAAATTTTTTCATTTTTCCTCCTTATATCGTTTAATGTAGCTTTCTAATTCTTTTATGTCTTTAAATTTGAAAGTTTGTAACCATACGGCAAGATCAGATAAAAACAGTAAAGTTCCTTTTGCTTCATTCTCTGAAATAATATGTCCTTGTTCATCCATTTGTACCCATTTGTCGGATTGGAAGTAAGTATCTCTAATATATTGACCTTCTAGTAAGCAGTCGTATCGTTGTTCCGGAAGAAGCATTTCAACATTATCTGGTGTATTGTTATAGATATAAAGGTACATCTTGTCTCTTTTCTCACAATACTTATTATGGATTTTTACCAGGATTTCATCTTCTTGTTCATTTAAAGATTTGATAAAATTTTCGTAAGTTAGCATGGGTATCCTCTCCTTCTTAAATTAAATATAAATGCAACCGTATTCTGTATCATAGTAGCGATCCATTAATTGTTCTTCAGCATATTCTTCGTAATCAAAATGCCATTTAATTACTTTTTTTAATTCTTTATCTTTTATTGTATTAAGCCATTCGTTAAATAGTTCTCTTGTAACATCAATAGTTTTTTCATTTGGGTAGAAGCAGCTATTTTGATATTCTTGGTTCTCTATTGCATCCTGCAGATTTTCACCTAATGCGCTGCAATAGGCTAATAGCCATTCTTTACTTCCTTCTTTTTGAATTTTTTCTAATTTTTTTGATAATTCATTTAGACTATATATATTTTCATATTCTCCAACATTGTAATTCCAATTGTTTTCGTAATCTGTTATGAATGCTTCTTCATACTTAGAATTAGGTCTAACATCAATTGACTTTAATTGTTCAGTTATGTTATTACATGGTAAATCTAACCATTTTCCTAATAATTCACCTTCAGTATATTTTCCCAGGTTCGTTATAAATACTTTAAACATTATTTTTTCTCCTATATACTTCATCAATCAAGCCAAAGTTTTTGGCCTCTTCGGCATTAAAATACTTGTCTCTTTCAGTATATTCCTGAATTGTTGAGTATTCTTTTTTTGTTTTTCGGCTCAGAATAGTGTTAAGTTTTTTCTTTAGATTCAGAATATAATTAGTATAGATCGTAATATCTGTGGCTTGACCTCTTGTTCCTCCCATGGGTTGATGAATCATAATTGTGCTATTTTCAGTAGCACATCTTTTCCCGGTTCCTGATGCTAACAAAAAAGCTGCCATTGAAGCAGCCATTCCGATGCAGATAGTATTTACTGGACATCTAATTTGGTGAATAATATCGTAAATGGCGAATCCATCAGTTACGCTGCCTCCTGGACTGTTGATGTACATTGTGATTGGTTTTTTGCTGTCTTCTTTTTCCAGGAACAGCAATTGTGCTACAATCGAGTTTGCTGTTGCGCTGTTGATTTCCTCAGTTAGCATAACAATGCGGTCCATCAATAGCCTTGATGGAATGTCGTAGGCTGTCTTTCTTCCATTTTCTTCTTCGATTACGTTTGGCCATACTGCCATGTTTATTACCTTCCTTTTTTTGGTTATTTGAGAATATCTGTTTTTTTAGTAATTACAAGGATAAATACAATTAAGTATGCTAATACTGCAATAGTTGCCATTGTATAACTTAATAAAATCATTTGATATTCCTCCTTAGCATGCTTTAGCTTTTGTATCTGTTCTCATATAAGCAATGTATTCTTCTATTGCTGTTAACGCTTTTTTTTCGGCTGCTCTTCCTTTTTTTCGGGCTTCGTAATCATTTAAATAGAAAGTTAATCTATGGCAGCCTTTTTCGCCTTCTGCGAAGATTGCTACTTTTAGATCGACTTCTTCATTATGTTTCTCAACAATGCAGAGTACTTCATAGACTTTTTTTACTTTATCTGTTGTGTAGAATTTAATGATTTCATTTAGTTTGTCTTCTGCAAAAAGTTCTTTTGCTTGTCTTTCGACTTCGAAAAATTTTTGAATAGCCTGGGTTGCTTCAGTTCCCCAGTTAAAGCTATTTCTATTTACTGTGACACTAAGTTCCATTTTTATTCTCCTTTCTTTTTATACGCAAAACATAACACACCTTAGCTTGCTGTCAAGGGAATAAATTCCGAGTGCTCGCAGGAATCCCTTGACAGTTAAAGCTTAAGGTGTGTTAGAATCGTTTTTAACACATAACAACTATGCCCAGGTTGTTATCGTATTCTGCAAATTCATCAATAATAAATTTGTGTGTTTTAGTTTCAACTAAAAATATATCAGTATTGAGTTTTTTAATTTTAATTTTTTCTTCGTCAAACATAAAATCTTTTGATAGAGCATAGCAAGCTGTATTATAACTGCAGCCAGTATAGATTATTCTTGTGCCTGGATAGTTGTATTTCTTATATTTGCTTGTATATATTGGTTCTTTATATCTACGCATGTTGTTTTTCCTTTTCTGGATACTCTTTTATATATTCAAGTGCTTTTTCCCAATTTACTTTTTTATAGGGTACATTCTTTTTTGTATTAAATACGAAGTAATGTGCTCCATATTTATTTTTATAGTGGTTGATGATAATATTTGCACTATCCTTATTTCTGAATAAAAGATATGTTCCGCAGGTTCGTGCTATAAAAATAAGATGTTCAGTAAATGTCGTTGTTTCATTTAATGTGTTTAAGTCAATTTCCAGATCTTTTTTGAATTCTTTGACGTATCTGTTAGTTAATTTACGCATACTTTCGGTAATATATTCTTTGATTGTATCATTCATGTTTTATCACCTTTTTCATAGAATTTTTGGATAATAAAAAAGTACCCTAGCAATTTTGCTAAGGTACAGTGTTTATTATTCAATTTCGATTGGTTTATTTTTATATGTAGCCCAGATATCAGAACCATCAGCGTCGAAATTGAAATCAGTGATTGGTATGTTATTTTTTTCAGAAGCTTTTTGGATAATTTCTCTTAATCTGCATAAGTTAATTGTGTTGGTAAGTTTATTTAACGGATACTTTTCTTCTCTTAGTCTGATATTGATAATGTCTTTTGCAATATCATCAGCATCATCTAAATCGTTTTCAGTAAGATTATAGTTTTTTGCAATACTGATAATTAATCTGTTGGCTTTTCTTAATTCCTCTGGGTAGATACCAAAATCTGGGAATGACATAATCATTTTTCCTTCTCCTATTATTTTAACAGCATGTCTATTAATTGACCAATTTCATCAGCTGACAGATCATTATCAATTGCTGTTGTGATTTCTTCGTGGATTAAATCCACGAATTTTTGTGGTGCAAGTTTTTTGATGGCGTCGCTTGGCAGATGAAACGCCCAGCTGACATCCAGGCCGCCTCCGTTTCCGTCACAGCTCTCTTTCCAATAAAAGCCGTCAGTTAAATAATAGCCAGAAGTCAAGGCGTTCCATTTTCTTGTTTCCTTCGCAAACTTAATACAGCTTGCGGTATACTCTTTTACTAACATGTTTGGTTCCTCCTCTTTCGTTTTTACAGGTTCTTCTTGTTTTTGTTGCTATTCTTCAATTTTCCTGGTTTTCAAATAGATTCTCTTGGGCTTGTTCAAGAAAACACCGTTATCGTCTTTAGTGACAATAATATAGGGTATTGCTGTGCCGCCACTGTGGTGGGTGAGAATGCCGGGAATAATTTCACCGCTAGGAGCTTTAACAACTTCTTCTCCGTATGCGTTTTCTGCTATCTTGTAGCCTTTCGGTAATTCAATTTCGTAGAGGTCGCTAATTTCTTTGGGTACTTTCCCAAACATTTCACGATAGCCGCCCACGTTGTAATTTTTAAAAATCATTATTTTTTCCATGTGTTCTTCCTCCTTATTTTTTGATATTTTTTATATACCACCTATCATTGAGCTAAACTGTCAAGGTGGAGACAAGATTGAGGTACGAGATCTTGTACTACCTTGACAGTGTGCGGATAGGTGGTATAAGTTTATACTTCCCAGAAATTTTTCTTTTTATCTTGAAGGTTTACAGTCATCTTGTTATGTTTTATATTCTCCCTGCCGGCATTAATGATATTGCGTAACAGATTATTGATATCATTCCTTGCGTCAAATATAGCTGATGCTCCGTTGCCAAGTTCTGGAGCCCGATATTTAGATTTCATTCTGTAATGCAGGTGGGGGTTTATCTTTCTGCCAACTTCGATGATTTCCTTTCGTAATTCTTTGTATTCGCTATTTAATTTAAGCAGATTTAATTTTTGATTTTCCATATCTTTATTTTGTTCAAGTATTTCTTTCAATAATTTCTTATACCATTTGTCACCCGCTTCGGAGCTGATGAAGCTGCGTATTTCTGTATCTTGCTTTTCATAATCAGCTTTTAGGATTCTGTAAGCTCGTCCTTTTTCGTTATATTCTGCTCGTATATTATTAGGCATAGATTCTTTGGGACCGTATAGGCTTAAGATTTCTTTTAGTCTAGTTTTAAGGCTGATTATTGCTTCACCTTCTTTTTGCAATTTTTCAAATCTGCCGCTGGTCATAATATTAAGTACCTTGCTTGGCATTTGATCAATCGGAGTTATTGTTTTTTCAATTCTTATAATTGCAGATTCGTTATATTTTATTTGGTTGTTAACTGAACCAAGTAATTTTACAAAATCTTTTCTGATAATTTCGCCGGACATAGTAAGTTCGGCTAATCGTTTTTCACTATATTCCTTTTCTTTACGTTCTAACTCAATTTGTTTTTTGTATTTTAATTCAGCAGCTTTACGTGCTTTTTGAATTTTATCTATAATAACGCCAAAAGCCTTGGCACTCATTTGATAAATTTTGTCCAAGGTATTGTCGATATTATCTTGATCATAACCATTTTCTTCAATGATTTTTTTGGTTTTATATGCGAGAGCCGGGCCAAGATGTTCCTGGGGAGTACGGTTTAAAAATTCAACCATATCTTCATCGCCTGCTTCAGCTGCTATATCACGTTGCGCTTTTAAAGTTTTGCAGGATACAACTTTATCTATTCCATGAGTTTTATATTCGGCATTAATCATGTCTTCCCAGGATTGACGAATCAATTTTAAATTATCTTTGCTTTCTGTATATCCAGAAAATCTTCTATCTTTTTGATAGCCACCATTTTTAGGATTTTTAGCATTGTATCTTTTAAAAAATTTAGAGGGCGATTTGGCTTTTACCATTTCATCGTCTACAATACGTTCGCAAATCATTATATGTGCATGTATTTGCTCTTGTGACTCGTCGAATGTAGCAGGCTTGCTATGGATAGCATATGCCCACACTTTATTATTCCCGATATGGGTAGTAATAAAATCATTTACTAACTTTTCGTTTTCTTTATGCGTTAGTTCATTTGGTAAAGCTATTTCGAACTCTGTATAAGCTCTGCCATTAGCACGTTCGTATCTATCAGCACACGCAAAGAAGGCAGATGCAGACATAGCCCAATGCGGGAGATTGGCATCTTTATAGACCAATTCTTCCGCACGTTTTCCCCCGCTGTAGCGTCCTTCACGCAATATGTAATCTGCGTGCTGCTCTGCAGTACCCACTCTTCCATTTTTAAGGCTTAAATGATAGGTTGCCATGTCTGCTTTCTTCTTTCAAAAACAAAAAATCCTTAAGCAATTCAACAGGCTAAGCCTGTAATTGATGAGGGATTGTTAGTCCTCATCCTCCTTGCTTAAGGATTGTGTTTTATTTTATTATTTTAGCATCCTCGCACTGCGTTTCCACCAAGGCGTAGCCTTGGTATTGGAAACGCGTAAGTGCGCCTAACGCTTCGCGCTAGGAAGAGACCGTAAATTTCGTTACTCTCTTATCTTATTTTAACACAATCGTTTGCTCATTACAAGGGATTTTAGAATATCGTTGCATGAAAAAAGCCCTAGCTTTATATTAGCCAGGGCCTATAATATGTTGCTTTTTAATAGCTGCTTATTCGTTGTCTTTATCATCCTGAAAGTATTTTTTTATGATTGCTTCATCGATTTCTTTATCATGTTCATTCAAACGGCTGGTGATCGCTTTAGCAATTATTGCTGCATATTCTTCAGGGAATCTCATTTCTGGTTCTAAAGCTTCTTTAATTTTGGTTTCATTATAGTAGATATTTTTGCCAATGCGACAATTTACTTCCCAATTGGGGATTACCATATGCCATGTTCTTCCGAATTCAGTTTCAGCGTAGCATACAAGAATGCAATCAAATTGATAGCATCCGATGATTACATCAATGCTTATCATGTGACTTGTTTCTTCTTTTAAGGTGATTTTTGATTTCATGTTTCTATTATCCTTTCTTAAAAATTATTCTTTCATTATTTCTTCCCATTTTGATGCTGCTGATTCTTCCATGCTTTCTATTACATGGGCGTAGGTTTTTAAAGTAAACTCTACTGTTGAATGGCCAAGTCTTTTGGAGATTACTTTTATGTTTACACCATTTTCCAGCAAAAGGGTTGCATGGGTATGTCTCATGCAGTGGATCCTGAAATTTTCCGGTAAGGATGCTTTTTTAATCATTCGATACCAATAATATTCCCTGAAGTTATTTGGTTCTAATTTTTTACCTGTACCGGATGTAAATACCAAATCATTTTCTTTATGAAAATATTCCTGGTGGTTTTCTTGAAAGCTATTCTGAAATTCTTTGAACTCTTTAAGTTTGTTTATTGTTTCTGAGTCCAATGTTATTTTCCGATAGCTGTTTTCTGTTTTCAGCACCCATTTCACTTGCAGATAATGTTCATCAAAATTTATGTCACTCCATTTTAAGCTGCATATTTCTGATATTCGCATTCCCGAAGCAAATCCAAGACTTACCAAAGCGTAGAATTCTTGCTTATAGTATTTTCGTTCACGGTCGAATTTTTTATTTGAATACTGATCAAAGTACTTTCCTTGTTTAATTATTTCAAGGAAGTTATGAATACCTTTACAGTCCAATACAACAATTGAGTCTTTAGGAACTTTAAATGGTCTGACTTTAAGTACTGGATTACTTTTTATCAAATCATTTTCCATAGCACTTTTAAGAACCATACCTAAGACTCTTCGAAATGAGTTGACAGTTCTTGCTGCTAACTTTTTGTGGTTTTTATTTCCAAAGTATCTTAAATTACGTAGCAGCTCCTGTACTTTGATTGGTGTTATGAGATTCAGTTTTTCATTTCCAAAATCATATTGTACGATATGATTTTTATCTGTTTGTATGTCACAAGTGAAGTGTATATATTTTAGGATATGAGTATACCATATGAAGGTATTTTCGGATACCATTGGCTGTGCAACTACGTTTAGCCATTTTTCTACCCAGACTTCTAAATTCATGCCAGGTTCTATGGTTTTATTTTTCAGTTCTTCTGTAAAATCTTTTATTTTTTCTCTTAAGTTTTTTTGAGTTAATGCAGAGATCCATTTTTTCTTTTTTTCGCCTTGTTCATTATTATATGTACCTACCCATACCCAACGTTTTCTTTTCTCTAAGTAGAATATACTTCCTGGATTGCTTTTATTCATTATACTCACCAAATTCTTCTTCTATCCATTTCATCGGTATAAGGAATTTTCTTCCTATTTTTTTTGCAGGTATGTTACCTGCCCAGATCTGTTTGTATATGGTCATGCGATTTATTGTATTAGGTCCAAGAAACTCCAGAAGCTGGTTGATTGTTAAAAATTTAGGTTTTCTTTTTGCCATTGTCGTTTTCTCCTTTTAGAATTGATCCATGAGTATATCAATGAATTTTTGTTCTTTTAAAGTTTTTATATAAAAATTACTGAGTCCCGGATGATTTATTACTTCTTCATACGTTTTTGAACTCAAAAGTTTATATGAAAATGCATTTTTATCAGGATAATTTTGTAGTGTCTTTTCAAATAAAGCTTGCTGCTGTTTTGGAGTCATACTAACAATCTTATTGTAAATTTTTTCATTAAAAGTTTCTTGTAACTTAGGCTCTTGTTCTTTGGGGGCATCAAGCATTTCTTGGTTATCAGGTTGATGTGTCTGTGATTTTTTCTTAGTAAGTCTATTGATGAGTTCTGGATCGCACCAGCCTTTTCTTAAAGCATTAGAAGCATAGGCTTTTAATGAAGTCTTGATTTTTTTATTATCATATTGATATTTTACGTATTCATAAACTTGAATTAATCTTTCTTCTCCATATTCCCTTATGCAGCTATCAATTTCAAATAATCCATTGTTAGAAGTAAATTGAAAGAAATTATATGCCTGTTTTCCTTGTTCAGTAAGCTTTTCTTTTATAATGTTAAGAGAAATTACAGGTACAACTTTAGGATTTTTACGTGTAACAGTAAATTTTATGCCTGACATTTTTCTTCCATTTTTTACTGTTTCTATAGCAAGCCTTATATTGCAAAAATTTTCTTGTTGAATATCTTCTCCATTAATATCATTTAATATAGGCTTTAATACTTTACTTTTAAAGTTTATATATTTAGAATATTTATCTGAAAGGTTTAAGAGTTCTTTTGTTTCTTCAAAAGTTAAGATAAAAGTAACTTCGTCTTCATTTTGCAATTTATTTAATATATATTCATAAAATCTAAAGCTATTTATACTTTTAAAATTTGTAATATTAGCTAGTTCATAATCTATCCCTTTGCCTATATAGTAAGGCAAAACTAATGGTGAAATCTGAAAATACATGTTTCCATTTTTTACATAACTTTTAGCAATCAATGAATCTGTTGCTCTGCATTTGCCTGGAAGCCTAAAGCCTGTATATTGTAATTCTTCACGAGCATCAGCTAGTTTTGTAAAGCAGTTGTCATTTTTATAATTGAATATCTCACAGAAGGTTTTTGTATTTATGGAGGTTTCTATATTGGTATACAGGGATAGATCTTCAAGGTTAGTACAGTTGCCTTCAGCTATATTTGATGCGATAGCTCTTATAAGTTTTTCAGCCAATACGCTTAGCCTTATTTTAGAAACATACCTATCAACAGTGATATACACCGGATTTGTCTTTTTGAGTTCTTTATCAATTATTAATAATTTTTCTTTTTGGATTTTTTCTTCTGTCATTTATTCTTCTTCCTTTCTAATTACTGTAAATTTAAGTTTTTCAACTTTTCTATTTTGCTTTATAGCATCAAAGAAAATCCGCAATCCATATTTGTGTTTATCTACGTAATTATTAATATCATTTAGAATTGGATTAATTATTCTTTTTTTTAAATTTGTATATATTGAATAAGAGCCACCATTTATTGAGCAGATTCTCTTAAATTGATTTAAATCTACTTCGATAATTTTAAAATTTTCTTTTTTTAATTGACATATAAGATAATCATAAAATAAAAAACTAGCTTTACATTTGAAATCAGATATATTTTTTATTTTATATTTATAATTTGTTCTTCTAATACTGTCAAGCACCTTGTTAGATAAAGTAATCTCCATCTGTTTATTATCTATTTTTTTATAAGTAATCAATTTTTTACTTAATAATGACTCTATCATTATTTTTTCATTAGTTAATGTGTTACAAGAATAATGATAGATAAATTCAAATTCCTTAAAGTCAATTATCAGTTTTTCTTTTTTATCATTATTTTTTGCAATTAGATAATATATAAATTTCCATTCCATGAGATTTAAGTCTCCTATCTTAAATCTATCTGCAATAGCATCTATTTCGATATCGCAGATTTTAGGATTATCGGGAAGTTTATTCTTATCTTTAAGATATATAATTTCTGCTTTTCCTGTTAGAATTTTGTTCAGTAACTCTGGATCGGTATTTACCTCATCTTTTGTACTATGCAACCCATCGTAACCAAGATAATATGTTTGGTTTCCATGGGTTTTGATTTCTTTACTATTTACTCTGAATAAAGAATATAATTCTATATTTAGAATTTGAGTAGCAATTAAAGGCATATAGTTTTTCATTTGGCTTTCACTCCTGTGAATATATTTCATGATGTTCTTTGTTTCACTGACTTTAGGTAATCTCATCAGTGACTTTAGGTAATCTCATCAGTGACTTTAGGTAATCT
>ERZ1673734.1516-NODE-1516-length-14979-cov-4.743902_pt1 | contig 14979 bp, 9 predicted proteins | sample MGYA00580199_ERZ1673734 | MGnify/ENA primary metagenome ERZ1673734 (study PRJEB41218, sample SAMN15661742) | gut metagenome | host: Homo sapiens | place: Canada: London | collected 2015-08-20/2019-03-30 | study: EMG produced TPA metagenomics assembly of...
GGCCACCCTGCCGGACAGCCCCTTCCGCACCGATGAGCCTACCATGGCCGCCAAGGAAGAGCTGGCCGTCAGTCAGAAGCAGAGCATCGCTCAGGCGGCGGCAGAACTGATCCTGCCGGAAGATTTCATCTATCTGGATGCAGGCTCCAGCACGCTGGCTCTGGCACGGGCGCTGAGCGGCCCGGCCCTGAACGCCAGCTATGTGACCAACGGCGTGGCCCACGCCCGCCTGCTGGCCCAGAAAGGCTGCCGTGTGTTCCTGCCCGGCGGGCTGCTGCGGCCCCAGACCGAGGCCATCATCGGGGCGGCTGCGCTGACTGCCATCCAGCAGTACAATTTCACCAAAGCCTTCATGGGAGCCAATGGCGTGGCGCTGGGTTCCGGCTTTACCACCCCAGACCCCGAGGAGGCCGCTGTCAAGGCTGCGGCTCTCCACCGGGCGCGGGAGGCGTGGTTCCTGGTGGACGACACCAAATTCGCGCAGGTCTACCCCGCCGTCATCTGTGATCTGCACAGCGGTGCCATCCTGACGAACAAGTGCCCCAACCCCAAATACCGGCAATACACTCTGATAAAGGAGACCGAGGTATGATCTACACTGTTACATTCAATCCTGCCATCGATTATGTCGTCCGTCTCGACAGACCCCTTGAGGTGGGCGAGGTGAACCGCGCCGCCGGGGAGGACTGCGTGCTGGGCGGCAAGGGCATCAATGTTTCCGGCGTGCTCCGGGAGCTGGGCTGTAAGAGCGTGGCTCTGGGCTTTGTGGCCGGTGAGACCGGTGCCTGGCTGGAGCGTGGTCTGGCCGCGCAGGGGCTCCGGACCGATTTCATCCATCTGGCCGAGGGCATGACCCGCATCAACGTCAAGATCAAGGCAGGCACCGAGACGGAGCTGAACGGCGCAGGCCCCAGCATCCCGGAAAGCGCCATGCAGCAGCTGGAAGCCCAGCTGGACACCCTGCAGCCTGACGACATCCTCATTCTGGCGGGCAGCATCCCCAAGAGCCTTTCCCAGAGCACCTACGAGCGGCTGCTGGCAGGGCTGGAGGGCCACGGCGTGCGGGCCGTGGTGGATGCCACCCAGGATCTGCTGGTCAACGTCCTCCCCTATCACCCCTTCCTGATCAAGCCCAACGATCACGAGCTGGGCGAGATCGTGGGCCGGGAGCTGAAAACGGACGAAGAGATCACCGCCGCCGCCCGCGCTCTGCAGGAAAAGGGTGCCCGAAACGTGCTGGTGAGCATGGCCGGGAACGGCGCTCTGCTGGTGGATGAGCACGGCGAGGTGCACCGCATCGGCTGCCCCAAAGGCAAGGTCGTGAACAGCGTGGGCGCAGGCGACAGCATGGTGGCCGGTTTTGTGGCAGGTTATCTGCAAAGCGGCAGCTATGAGCAGGCCCTCAGGCTGGGCACCGCCTGCGGCAGTGCCACCGCGTTCAGCCTTGGGCTGGCAACGAAAGAAAAGATCGAAGAATTGTTTGGTCAAATTTAAGGCAGCTCACCCTCTCCGTCATTGCTGACGCAATGCCACCTCCCCCAAAGTGGGAGGTCTTGACAGTCATTGCTATGTTGATGGTTTTGCCAAGGGCTCTCCCTTCGGGAGAGCTGGACGCGAAGCGGCCTGAGAGGGTGAGGACGCTACGAGAGAAAGGAGAACCCTTATGCGCATTACGGAATTATTCACCGCAAAGTCCATCGAGCTGGATTCTGCGGCCTCCAACCGGGACGAGATCCTCTCCCGGCTGGTAGAACTGCAGGCCACCCACGGCAACATCACCGACACAGAAGCCTACAAGAAGGCGCTCTACGCCCGGGAGGATGAGGCCTCCACCTACGTGGACAACGGCATCACCGTTCCCCACGCCAAGACGAATGTGGTCACCCGGCCCAGCCTGGCCGCCCTGCGTCTGAGCACCCCGGTGCAGTACAACGCCGAGGATGACGGCAAGACCGACCTGCTCTTTGCCATTGCAGCCCCCGAAAACGGCAGCCTGCATGTGGATATGCTGGCCCGCATGATGCAGATGCTGATGAACGAGGACTTTGTGGAAAAGCTGAAGGCCGCCAGGACCCCCGCCGAATTCCTTGCCCTCATCGACGCACAGGAGGAGGCCCAGTTCGGTGAGGAGAGCTTCACCCAGCAGGTCATCCCCCAGAGCGGCTACCGCATTCTGGCCGTGACCGCCTGCCCCAACGGCATTGCCCACACCTACATGGCCGCCGAGGCGCTGGCCAAGGCCGGTGACAAGCTGGACCTGCCCACCAAGGTGGAGACCAACGGCTCCGATGGTGCCAAGAACGTGCTGACCCGCGCCGAGATCGCAGCCTGTGACGGCATCATCGTGGCTGCAGACAAGAATGTGGAGACCGCCCGCTTTGACGGCAAGCCCGTGCTGTTTGCCCGGGTGGATGACGGCATCCACAAGCCCGAGGAGCTGCTGAAAAAGGTGGCCCACGGCGAAGTTCCCGTGTATCACGCCAAGGGCGGTGCCGCCGCTGCCGAGGAGGAGACCTCCGGCGACAGCTTTGGCCGCAAGGTGTACAAAGACCTGATGAACGGCGTGTCTCACATGCTGCCCTTTGTGGTGGGCGGCGGCATTATGATCGCGCTGGCCTTCCTGCTGGACGATTACACCATCGACCCCTCCAACTTTGGCATGAACACCCCCATCGCCTCCTTCTTCAAGACGGTGGGCAGCGCCGCCTTTGGCTACATGCTTCCCATTCTGGCAGGTTTCATCGCCATGTCCATCGCCGACCGTCCCGGCCTGGCCGTGGGCTTTGCGGGCGGCGTGCTGGCCATGAACGGCACCAACTTTGCAGGCCTTGCCAACGGTGAGACCACCGGCATTTCCGGCGGTTTTCTGGCCGCTCTGCTGGCCGGTTTCGTGGCCGGTTATGTGGTCGAGTTCCTGAAGAAGATCACCGAAAAGCTCCCCGCCAGCCTGAACGGCATCCGCCCCATGCTGATCTACCCGCTGGGCGGCATCCTCATCATCGGTGCCGTGATGTGCGGCATCAACCCGGTCATGGGCATGATCAACACCGCCATGACCAACTGCCTCAACGCCATGGGCGGCACCTCCAAAGTCCTGCTGGGTGCCATCGTGGCCGGTATGATGAGCATTGATATGGGCGGCCCCTTCAACAAGGCGGCCTACGTCTTTGGCACTGCCGCACTGGCCTCCGGCAACTACGAGGTCATGGCCGCTGTCATGGTGGGCGGCATGGTTCCTCCCATCGCGATCGCCCTCTCCACCACCTTCTGCCCCAAGAAGTGGACCCCTGACGAGCGCCGCAACGGCATTGTGAACTACGTCATGGGCCTGTGCTTCGTCACCGAGGGTGCCATCCCCTACGCCGCCGCCGACCCGCTGCGCGTCCTGCCCAGCTGTGTGGCCGGTGCCGCGCTGGCCGGTGCCCTCTCCATGACCTTCGGCTGCGCCCTGCGCGCTCCCCACGGCGGCATCTTCGTGTTCCCCGTGGTCGATCATGCCCTGCTCTACTGCGTGGCTCTGGCCGCTGGCAGCGTGGTGGGTGCCGTGATCCTGAGCCTGCTCAAGAAGGACCGCACCGACGCAGCCTGATCTGCCATTCTCCTTCTTCCTTTACCATATAAAAAGGGCCCGTCTGCGCGCACCAAAATGCGGCAGGCGGGCCCTTTCGTGCTTATCCCTTGATGATCCGGAGCAGGGTCTTGTCCAGCTGGATGGTGCGGTTCCAGGGGTTCAGGATGATGCCCTGGATCTCCGGCACCTGCAGTGCGGCATCCAACAGCTTTTCAAACTCCACCAGAAAGGTGGACTGCACCGCTTCCGCGCCCTTCATCTCCTCTTCAAAGCTGGTAAAGGCATACCACCAGCTGGCCCCATCGGCCGTGCGGAGGGCCCGCAGCTGCATCTGCTCACCGGCCGGGTTCGGCTCCACCGCCACCACGACCTGTCCGTTTTCCCGCATCCTCCGCCGGATCACGGTCAGGGTATGCGCCAGCTGCTCCTGTGTAGGCTCCTGCTGTAACTGGCAGACCGCCTGTTCGATCTTCTCGTTGCCATTCAGGCCTTCGTCCTTCTTCTGTGCCATAAGCTCTCCCATTCTTTTTGTTGTATTTTATGCTTGTATTATATCCGGACTTTACGAAAAATGGAAGCGCAGGCCAGAGATTCTTTCTTTTTTCGTCTGCTTTCGGGTGTTTTTTCAAAAATCAGTAGCCCCCGCCCCGAAAAAGTGTTACAATGTTTTCGTCTGGTATCATTTCAGAAACGACAGGACGCGCCGTTTTTCCGTGAGCCGTTTTTGTCGGAATGGGAGAGATAAGGTAATGAAACGAATCCTTCGTTCTGCCGTCAGTCTGCTGCTGTGCGCCGCCGTGGCGCTGGGAGGCACTGCCTGCGGCCAAAGCAAGCTGCCCACCACCATCACGATCTGGACCTACTACAACGGCGATCAGCTGGAATGCTTCAACCAGCTGGTGGAGCAGTTCAACTCCACCGTGGGCAAAGAGAAGAACATCCGGGTCGAAAGCTCCAGTCAGGGCAGCGTGAACGACCTGGAGACCAGCGTGCTGGCCGCCGCCGAGGGCAAGGTGGGTGCCGAGAAGCTGCCCAACATCGTCTCCTCCTACGCAGACACCGCCTTTACGCTGGATCAGATGGGCCTTGCCGTTGACCTGAGCCCCTACCTGACCGAAAAAGAGAAGTCCGCCTATATCGCCGGGTTTCTCGAAGAGGGTGACCTGATGAACAACGGGGAGCTCAAGGTCTTTCCCATAGCAAAGTCCACCGAGCTGCTCTACCTGAACGTCACCGACTTTGTCCCCTTTGCCGAGGCCACGGGCGTGACCTATGCGGATCTTTCCACTGTGGAGGGGCTGAACGAGGCCGCACACAAATACTACGACTGGACCGATGCCCAGACGGCTGCGCCCAACGACGGCAAGGCCCTGTATGGCCGCGACGCGCTGACCAATTACCTGCTCTGCGGCGCACAGGAACTGGGTACGACCATCTTTGATGCCGAGAACGGCGTGATGACCTTGCGCTTTGACAAGCCGACCCTCCGCAAGCTGTGGGATAACTACTATGTCCCCTACATCAAGGGCTGGTGCAGTGCCAGCGGCAAGTTCCGCAGCGACGATATCAAGATCGGCAGCCTGCTGGCCTATGTCGGTTCCTCCTCCAGTGCTTCCTTCTTCCCCACCCAGGTGCTGACCAGCGACACCGAGAGCCACGGCATCGAGATGGCCGCGCTGCCCTGCCCCAGCTTTGCAGGCTGTGAGCCGGTGGCCGTCCAGCAGGGGGCCGGCATGGTAGTCATCCCGGGCACCGAGGACGAGATCAGCGCCTGCGTTGCCTTCCTGAAATGGTTCACCCAGCCGGAAAACAACCTGCAGTTCTCGGTGCAGTCCGGCTATATGCCCGTGACCTATGCCGCCAACAGCATATCTGCCCTTGAGAACAGCGGCCTGACGGTCTCCGAGAGTATCCGCAAGGTGCTGAGCCTGTCCATTGATACCGTCGATCGCAGCAAGCTCTACACCACCCATGCCTTCCCGGATGCCCTGCGCGCCCGCAATACCCTGCAGTACGCGCTGGAGGATCGTGTCACTGCCGACCGTGCCACGGTGCTGGAGCGGCTGGCTGCCGGGCAGACCCCCGAGGAAGCCGAAGCCGAGTTCCTGACCGATGCCTATTTTGATGCCTGGTACGACCAGACTCTGGCCGCTCTCAGCGCCTTTGCGGGCTGAGATGCCCTTGGAACAACCACAAAAGGAGAGACTCTCAGATGCAGAACCGCAAGCCGCACAGCCAGAAGGACCCTCAGACGGGCCATTCTATCTTCGGCACCATCCTTTTCTCCCTGCTGGCTGTGCTGGCGGTGGAGTTCCTGCTGCTGACCTTTGCCGTCCACGTCACCCGGCTTGGCCCCCAGCTGAACCAGAACGCCGAGGATATCCTTGCCATGCAGGTGGACAACCGCAGCCGGTATCTTCAGTCCATCTTCCACGATGCACAGGAGCTGACCAGCCTTTCCGATGCCATCAATGGCCTGACCCAGCAGCTTCTGGACGAGGGAGAGATCAGCCTGAGCACGCTGGACAGCAGCAGCGACGCGGCCTATCCCCTGCTGGAAGCCGCCGCGCCGGAGCTCATCAGCACCCTGCGCATCAAGTCGGTGACCGGCGTGTTCCTTATCCTGAACACCCATGATCTGGACAAGCGGAAGCAGGACAGCCTCATGCCCGCCATCTACCTGCGGGATCTCGACCCGGATGCCGCTCCCTCCCAGCGCAACGCCGACCTGACCTTTGTGCGGGCACCGGCCCAGCTGGTGCAGTCCCTCTCCATTGCCACGGACAACAGCTGGTCCCCCACCATCCGCTACCGGGCACTGGGAAACCGGGGCTTCCTTTATCCCCCTTTCCAGGCCGCCTATAAAGACGGAGCCAGCCTTGCCGCCTCCGATTATGGCCACTGGACCTCACAATCCTATCTGGTGCCCGGGGACACCCACGAGGCCATTGCCTACAGCCAGCCCCTGATCCTGCCGGACGGCACCGTTTACGGCGTGATCGGCGTGGAACTGCTGGCCGACTACCTGTGGGAGAACCTGCCCTGCTCTGAGCTGCAGAACAACGGCACCTATTTCCTCGCCGTGACCGATACGGAGGAGCTCTCTGCCTCCGAACTGCAGCTGCGTCCGGTGCTCCGTTCCCACTGCGACGGGCAGCCGGGTTCTGCGGACGAAAGCCTTACGCTGCGCCTCCACAGTGCCCATACCCACCGCTACCTCTTCAGCAATGCCCTCTACATTGCTTCGGTCTCCCCCTTGAACCTCTACAGCCGGAACGCCCCTTTCTCGGGCAAGCACTGGCTTCTCGTGGGCTCCGTTCCCGCGGTGCAGCTCTTTGCTTTCGCCCAGCGGCTGAAGCAGCTGTTCTCCTTCATCATTCTGATCACGCTGGCCGTTGGTTTTGTTTGCAGCTGGCTGGTCAGCAGGCGGCTGGCCCGGCCCGTTGCCAAGCTCTCGGCCGAGGTAGCCGCTGCCGAAGCGGATTCCTCCGCCATCCCGCATCTGTCCGCCACCGGCATCCGGGAGCTGGATCAGTTCTCCTCTGCCTTTACCCAGCTGAGCAAAGACGTGCTGGACTCCTCCACCCGCTTTTTGCGCATTATGAAATTGGCCAGTGCGGAGCTGGGCGGCTATGAGCTGCGCGATGACAGCGTTTATGTGACCGACAACTTCTTCTCCATGCTGGGCCTTGCGCAGGAGCAGCCCGATCCGCTCACGCCAAAGGCTTTCCGCGCCCTGATGGGCACACTGGAGCAGCGGTGGTTCTACCGCCTGTCCCCGGCCAACAACAAGGTCTTTGCCATCCCCCAGCCCGACGGCAGCACCCACTACATCACCCTGCGCATCACCCATATCCTGGGCGAAAGCGTCTCCGAGGTGGGTCTTGCTGAGGATATGACCACCACGGTGCTGGAGCAGCAGCGCATTGAGCACGAGCGCGATTACGACACCCTGACCGGCCTGTACCGCCGCCGTGCCTTTGACCGCGCCTGTGAAGCGCTGTTCCAGCAGCCCGAAAAGCTGGGCTGTGCCGCCCTGCTGATGATGGATCTGGACAACCTCAAGCAGATCAACGACACCTACGGCCACGACTGGGGCGACCAATACATCCGCCAGACCGGCCAGTGCTTTGCGGCCAATACGCCCGCCAACACCATCTGCTCCCGCCTTTCAGGCGATGAATTCCTGATCTTCTTCTATGGCTATCAGGATCAGGCACAGCTCCGCACCCAGCTGGAGCTGCTGAGTGCCGCCCTGCAGCGCAGCGTGTCCATCCTGCCCAACGGCAAGCAGCTGCACATCAGCATCTCGGGCGGCATCGCCTGGTACCCCACGGACGGCCACGACCTGCTCACCTTGAAAAAATATGCCGACTTTGCCATGTATCAGGTCAAGCATTCCCACAAGGGCCGCATGTGTGATTTTGATATCGGCAGCTACCATCAGGAGGCATACGCCGCCCAGACCCAGCAGGACTTTGAGCGCCTGCTGCAGGAAGAATCCGTATCCTACCACTTCCAGCCCATCTACTCTGCCCGCAGCGGCCGGGTCGCAGCCTACGAGGCCCTCATGCGGGTCGATCTGCCTACCCTGCACTCCCCCGCTCAGGTCATGCAGCTGGCCCATGAGACAGGCCGCCTGTATGAGATCGAGCGGATCACCGTGTTCCATTCCAGCGAGATCTTCCAGCGCATGCAGGTACAGGGCCTGCTCCAGAGCGATGCCCTGCTCTTCATCAACTCCATCGCCAATGTCAGCCTGACGGTTGAGGATGTGGAGGAATATGCTCAGCGCTACCCCGAGCTGCTTAAGCGGCTGGTGGTGGAGATCACCGAACAGGAAGATCTGGACCGCGCATGTCTGGAACGGAAGCGGAACGTTCCGGGCTTCTCCGGCTCCTTTGCGCTGGATGACTACGGCAGCGGCTACAGCAACGAATTGAACCTGCTGGAGCTCTCGCCCCGGTATATCAAGATCGACATTTCCATTGTGCGCGGGATCGATACCGACCGTGATAAGCAGCAGATCGTCTCCAACATTGTGGCTTACGCCCACGCCCGCAGTATGCAGCTCATCGCCGAGGGCATTGAGACCGAGGCCCAGCTGCGCACCGTCATCGGTCTGGGCGTGGACCTGCTGCAGGGCTACTACCTCAGCCGCCCCGCCGCAGTGCCCGCCCCCATTGCACCGGCAGCGCAGGCGGTGATCGACCAGCTCGAACACCAGCGGTTCAATCCTCTCGGTTTATGATCTTTCCGGCTCCCCTGTGGGGGAGCCTTTTGTGACCCCATTCAGAGAAAGGAGACACGATGAACCACGAATCCAGTTCCGCTCTCCCCGCCGCCATCCGGGTGCGGGGCGCGCGGGTGCACAACCTGAAAAACATCGACGTAGATGTGCCGCTCCACAAGATCGTCGGCATTGCGGGCGTGTCCGGCTCCGGCAAGTCCTCGCTGGCGCTGGGGGTCCTCTACGCCGAGGGCTCCCGCCGCTATCTGGAGGCCCTTTCCACCTATACCCGCCGCCGGATGACCCAGGCCGAAAAGGCGCAGGTGGACGAGATCCGCTATGTTCCCGCCGCACTGGCCCTCCACCAGCGGCCCGGCGTGCCCGGAATGCGCTCCACCTTTGGCACCATGACCGAGCTTTTGAACAGCCTGCGCCTGATGTTCTCCCGGCTGTCCCACTACCCCTGCCCCGCCTGCGGCTGCATGGTGCCGCCCAGCCTGAACATTGCGGCCGAGATCCCGCTCTACTGCCCCCGGTGCGGCGCACAGGTGCCGGTGCTGGGCGCGGAGCAGTTTGCCTTTAACAGCACCGGAGCCTGCCCAGACTGCGAGGGCACCGGCATCGTGCGGGTGGTGGACGAATCCACTCTGGTGCCGGACGAGAGCCTTTCCATCAACGAGGGCGCGGTGCTGCCCTGGCAGACCCTGATGTGGTCGCTGATGAAGGAGATCGCCGAAAAGATGGGCGTGCGCACCAACGTTCCCTTCCGGGAGCTGACCCCGGAAGAGCGCGACATGGTGTTCCACGGCCCCGCCAAAAAAGTGCACCTGCTCTACCAGAACAGCAAGACCGGCGCGGCCGGCGAAATGGATTTCACCTACTTCAACGCCGTTTATACCGTGGAGAACGCCCTTGCCAAGGTGACGGATGAAAAGGGCATGAAGCGGGTGGAGCGGTTCCTGAAGCAGGGCCCCTGCCCCGCGTGCGGCGGCTCCCGCCTGAACGCCGCGGCCCGGGCTCCCCGGCTGCGGGGCATCGGGCTGGCCGATGCCTGCCGCATGACGCTGGACACGCTGGTGCAGTGGGTGGAGGGGGTACCTGCCTCCCTGCCCGTGGAGATGCGCCCCATGGCTGAAAGCATCTGCGAGTCCTTTCAGGCCACCGCCGCCCGCCTGCTGGATCTGGGGCTGGGCTACCTCTCCCTTGACCGGGAGGCCGCCACCCTTTCCACAGGGGAGCGCCAGCGGGTGCAGCTGGCCCGCTCGGTGCGCAACCGCACCACCGGCGTGCTCTATGTGCTGGACGAGCCGTCCATCGGCCTGCACCCGTCCCCCCTCGAGGGCCTGCGGGGCGTGATGCACGACCTGATCGCGGACGGCAACTCCATCGTGCTGGTGGATCACGACACCGAGATCCTGCGGGATGCCGACTGGCTCATTGAGATGGGCCCCGGTGCCGGTGAAAACGGCGGCACCATCCTGACACAGGGCACTGTGGAGCAGGTGGCCCAAAGCCCGGCTTCCCGCATCGGGCCCTTCCTTGCCGACCTGCACACCCTCTCAGCCCGCACCCGCACCCCGGAGGCGGAGCTCTTTGCGCTGGGCACCATCACCCTGCGCACCCGGGCCATCCACACCGTCAAGCCATTGGAAGTCCGGCTGCCCAAGGGGCGGCTCATTGCGGTGACCGGCGTGTCCGGTTCCGGCAAGACCACGCTGGTGCTGGAAAGCCTGATCCCCGCGCTGGAGGCCGCCGCCAAGGGCGAAGCTCTGCCCGCCCATGTGGAAAGCATCACTGCACCGGGCATTGCGCAGGTCAAGCTCATTGACGCAACGCCCATCGGCATCAATGTTCGGTCTACGGTGGCCACCTATGCCAATGTCCACGATGAGCTGCGCAAGATCTACGCCCGCTCCCCCCTTGCCAGGGAGAAGGGCTACAAGGCGGGCGATTTTTCCTACAACACGGGCCGCCTGCGCTGCCCCGGCTGCGACGGTACCGGCACCATCAGCCTGGACATCCAGTTCCTGCCGGATGTGGAGATCACCTGCCCGGATTGCGGCGGCTCCCGCTACCAGAAGGATGCCGCCGCCCTCTACCGCACCCGGAAGGACGGCGCCCAGGCCGAGAGCCTGCCCCGCCTGATGGAGATGAGCGTGGACGAAGCCCTTGCCGCTTGTTCCGACCTCAAGCTGGTGGCCAGCCGGCTGCAGACCCTTTCCAGCCTGGGGCTGGGCTACCTGACTCTGGGCGAGGCCACGCCCAGCCTTTCGGGCGGGGAAGCCCAGCGGCTCAAGCTCGCCAGCGAGATGGGCAAAGGGCAGGCTGACACCGTGTTTGTATTCGATGAGCCCACCATCGGCCTGCACCCGCTGGATGTGCGCACTCTGCTGGGCGTGTTCCAGCGCCTCATCGACAGCGGGGCCACTGTGGTGGTCATTGAGCATGATCTGGATGTGATCCGCAACGCCGACTATCTCGTGGACCTTGGCCCCGGCGGCGGCGAGAGCGGCGGACGCATCGTGGCCTGCGGCACACCGGAGCAGGTGGCCGCCGATCCCGCCAGCATCACCGGAAAATATCTGCACCTGTAACCAAAAGAGGGACCCCGCCCAACGGCGAGGTCCCTCTGACATTTTATAACAAATTTTAGGTATCCTGCAGCTCCCCGCGGCTGGCGGCCTTGAGGTAAGCAAAGATGAAGCCGTCCAGATCACCATCCATCACGGCATCGACATTGCCGGTCTCGTAGTTGGTGCGGTGATCCTTGACCATGGTGTAGGGCATGAACACATAGCTGCGGATCTGGTGGCCCCAGGCGATCTCATTCTGCACGCCCTTGATGTCGTCGATCTTGTCCATGTGCTGCTGCTTTGCGATCTGATAGAGCTTTGCCTTCAGCATTTCCATGGCGTAGTCACGGTTCTGGAACTGGCTGCGCTGGGTCTGGCAGCTGACCACGACGCCGGTGGGCTTGTGGATCAGACGGACAGCGGAAGAGGTCTTGTTGATGTGCTGGCCGCCGGCACCGGAGGAGCGGAACACCTGCATCTCGATATCCTCGGGGCGGATGTCTACCTGAATGGTGTTATCCAGCTCAGGCATCACTTCCAGAGAGGCAAAGCTGGTCTGGCGGCGGGCGTTGGCATCAAAAGGAGACACGCGGACCAGACGGTGCACGCCGTTCTCGCTTTTCAGCAGACCGTAGGCGTTGGCACCCTTGACCATCATGGAAGCGCTCTTCATGCCGGCTTCGTCGCCGTCCTGATAATCCAGCACCTCCACGGTCATGCCGTGTGCCTGTGCCCACTTGTTGTACATGCGGTAGAGCATCTCGGCCCAGTCCTGTGCCTCGGTGCCGCCGGTACCGGCGTGGAAGGTCAGGATGGCGTTGCTGTGGTCGTACTCACCGTTCAGCATGGTCATCAGCTGCAGCTCGTCCACGGCCTTGCCCACAGCGTTCACGGCTTCCTCTGCCTCGGGCACCATATCGGGGTCGTACTCCTCGTCCAGCATCACCAGCATGGTCTCGGCATCATCGTACAGGCCCTGCAGTTTTTCAAAGCGGTTCAGCTTGCCCTTCAGGTCGCCCACTTCATCAAAGACCTTCTTGCTCAGCTCAGCGTCATCGTAAAAGCCAGGACGGCTCATGGTGTGCTCCAGCTCCTGCACGCGCTTGCGGGAAGCGTCGATGGCCAGCGCTTCCTCCAGGTCCTTCACAGCGGTGCCGTAATCGGCCAGTTGCACTTTCAGTTCGTCAGTAGTAATCATATTTTAAGAATCCCTCAAAAGATACAGTTTATACACAGATACTTCATTAGTATACCCAGAATCCATGATAAAGTAAAGAGGAAAAATACTCAACCTACTGGAATTTTGAAGATTTTTGCCTTTTCTTTTCTCTTTTAAGGGAGTATAATAAGTTCAACTAGCATACCGGGAGGATCTTATGCCCAAATATTATGGCTGCCCCTGTGAGGGCTGCGGCAAGCCGCTGACACTGCAGGACGATATCGTTGTCTGCCCCGACTGCGGCGCGCCTTATCACCGCGATTGTTATGAAAAGCTCGGCCGCTGCATCCATGCCCCGGCCCACGCCGCCGGATACGAGTGGAAGTTCCCCTATCAGGAAAGTGAGCTGTGCACCTGCCCTGCCTGCGGCGAGCGCACCCTGCGCAGTGAATCTGTCTGCCGCTGCTGCGGTGCGGCCCTGCCCCCGGAGGGGGCACAGGAGCCCGCCGACCGTGCCGATTCGGACGAGCACAGCGAGGAGTTTGATTACTCCACCTTTTACCGCCAGTTCCAGGAGACCGGAGCCCCGCAGGTAGACCCGCTGCGCCAAACCTATCAGGCGGCTTTTGGCAAGGAAGAGGTCATGGACGGCATCCCCTGCAAGGACTGGGCGGATTTCATCGGCCCGGCTTCCCCTGCCTACCTGAGCGCCTACTGCCGGATGCAGCTGTCCCACACCAAGACTTCCATGAGCTTTTCGGCCATGCTGTTCGGCCCATTCTATTTCTTCTACCGCAAGGCGTGGAAGCCCGCGTTCGCCTTTCTGGCCGCCGAGCTGGTGCTGGCCCTGCCCACCTTCATTGACCTTTTGCAGATCACGGACAGCAGCCTGGCCCCGGGGCTTTCCACCTCCACCCTGCTCACCCTTTCCCGGGTCTGCTCGGTGCTCAGCTTTCTGCTGATGATCGTGCGCGGCCTGTATGGCAAGTGGCTCTACCGCCAGAGTGCCGCCGAGAAGATCCGCCGCATCCGTGCGGAGTTTCCGGACGCGGCACAGCGCAAAGCCGTGCTCTGCGCTCAGGGCGGCACCAGCTGGGCCGCCGTGCTCGGCTGTCTGGTCCTGCTCATGGTCATCGGCAGCGCGTTCACCCTGCTGCTTGGCCCCAATGTGGATGCCCTGATCCATCTGGTCTACGGCTGAGCGTTCAGCCTGAAATGATATGATGAAGGAGTTCCGAACCATGAAAAAAGTTACGAAGGCTGTCATCCCTGCCGCCGGTCTGGGCACCCGTGTGCTGCCCGCCACCAAGGCCATGCCCAAGGGGATGCTCCCCATCGTGGATAAGCCCGCCATCCAGTATCTGGTGGAGGAAGCCGTCAAGTCCGGCATCACGGACATTCTGATCATTCTGGGCCGCAACCAGAGCATCATCGAGGATCACTTTGACCGCAGCCCCGAGCTGGAAGAAAAGCTGGCCGCCCCCGGCAAGGAAAAGATGCTGGAGGAGTGCCTGGGCATCTCGAACCTTGCCAACATCTTCTTTGTGCGCCAGAAGCAGACGCTGGGCCTGGGCCACGCCGTGAGCATGGCAAAGGCTTTTACCGGTGACGACCCGTTCGTGGTCATCTACGGCGACGACGTGATCTGGGGCGAGGACCCTGTCTGCGCCCAGCTCATCCGCGCCTATGAGGAGTTCGGCCGCCCGGCTGCTGGTGTCTCCGCTGTGCCCTGGGCCGATGTGAGCCGCTACTGCAGCCTGAAGACCACCCCCATCCACGACAACTATTTCTTTGTGGATGACATGATCGAGAAGCCCAAGAAGGGCCAGGAGTTCAGCAACTACTCCATTCTGGGCCGTGTGCTGCTGACCCCTGAGATCTACGATATCCTCGCCCACACCAAACCCGGTGCAGGCGGCGAGATCCAGCTGACCGATGCCATGGCCGAGTATGCCCGCAACTGCGGCGGCATGACCGCTGTGGAGTTCACCGGCACCCACTACGACATGGGCAACAAGCTCCGCGTGGTGGAGGCTCAGGTGGAGCTGGCATTGCAGCACCCCGAGATCGGCGAGGCTTTCCGTGCCTACCTGAAGGAGTTCTGCAAAACCCTGTAATATTCCGCTTCTTTTCCATGACCCAAGACCGCTCTGCCGCCGGGCAGGGCGGTCTTTTGCTGCAATAACCCCGGCAAGGAATTGGTTGATACAAAACAGTTCCTGCGGTATACTGGGCGTGAATGTTTTTTATGTAAAGATCGTGTCAAAGAGAAAGCGAGGTTTTTTCATGGCAAATGCCGACCGCAGCGCGGAGCAGTTCCGCAAAATGACGGAGACCCCCATCCCGAAATTGATCCTGAGTCTGGCGGCTCCCACGATATTGAGCATGCTCATCACCAGCATCTACAATCTGGCCGACACCTTTTTTGTGGGCCAGATCTCCACCA
>ERZ1673734.1528-NODE-1528-length-14887-cov-4.679679_pt1 | contig 14887 bp, 8 predicted proteins | sample MGYA00580199_ERZ1673734 | MGnify/ENA primary metagenome ERZ1673734 (study PRJEB41218, sample SAMN15661742) | gut metagenome | host: Homo sapiens | place: Canada: London | collected 2015-08-20/2019-03-30 | study: EMG produced TPA metagenomics assembly of...
TTAAAGTTATGTCTGAAATTGCATCAAGAGTAAAAGCGATTATCGTTGATAAATTAGGCGTAGAAGAATCAGAAGTTACAACCGAAGCAAGCTTCACTAACGACCTGGGAGCAGATTCTCTTGACACTGTAGAACTTATCATGGAATTCGAAAAAGAATTCGGTATCTCTATTCCTGATGACCAAGCAGAAAAGATTGGTACTGTAGGTGATGCTGTATCTTATATCGAAGAACACGCTAAGTAATTCGATTTCATCAATATGGAATTAAAAAGAGTGGTAGTAACAGGCCTTGGCGCCATTACTCCCGTTGGCAACAGCGTTCCCGAATTTTGGGAAAACCTTGTGAACGGGGTTAGTGGAGCAGGGCCTATTACTCATTTTGATGCGTCGTTATTCAAGACCCAATTCGCATGCGAAGTGAAAGACTTCGATGCAACGAAATACATAGACCGTAAAGAAGCAAGAAAGATGGACCTGTATACTCAATATGCCATCGCTGTTGCCAAAGAAGCGGTGAGTGATTCCGGTCTTGATGTCGAGAAAGAAGACTTGAACAAAATCGGTGTTATTTTCGGCGCCGGTATTGGTGGTATACATACATTTGAAGAAGAGGTAGGCAACTACTACACTCGTCAGGAAATGGGTCCGAAGTTTAATCCGTTCTTCATTCCAAAGATGATTTCGGATATTGCAGCCGGACAGATTTCTATCATGTATGGTTTCCATGGTCCTAACTACGCGACTTGTTCAGCATGTGCTACTTCAACCAACGCTATTGCAGATGCCTTCAACCTGATTCGTCTGGGTAAAGCAAACGTAATTGTATCCGGTGGTTCGGAAGCAGCTATCTTCCCGGCAGGTGTGGGCGGTTTCAACGCTATGCACGCACTGTCAACACGCAACGACGAAGCTTCTAAAGCTTCACGTCCGTTTAGCGCAAGCCGTGATGGTTTCGTTATGGGCGAAGGTGGCGGTTGCCTGATCCTGGAAGAACTGGAACACGCTAAAGCTCGCGGTGCAAAAATCTATGCAGAAGTTGCCGGTGTAGGTATGTCTGCAGATGCACATCACCTGACAGCTTCTCATCCGGAAGGTCTGGGAGCGAAGTTGGTGATGAGAAATGCACTGGAAGATGCGGAAATGGATCCGAAAGAAGTAGATTATATCAATGTACACGGTACATCTACTCCGGTTGGTGATATTTCAGAAGCAAAAGCAATCAAGGAAGTATTCGGTGATCATGCGTTCGAGTTGAACATCAGTTCAACAAAATCAATGACAGGTCACTTGCTGGGAGCTGCCGGTGCGGTAGAATCTATTGCAAGTATCCTTGCTATCAAGAACGGCATTGTTCCTCCGACTATCAACCACGAAGAAGGTGACAACGACGAGAATATCGACTATAACCTTAATTTCACGTTCAATAAAGCACAGAAACGCGAAGTTAATGTTGCCTTGTCCAATACATTTGGATTTGGTGGTCACAATGCGTGCGTTATCTTCAAGAAATACGCAGAGTAATATCGTGTTACGTAACGAAATAGATAAGATAAGGCTCTTGTTCCGCAAGGATAGAGAGTCTTATCTTTGTTTTTACCGGATACTCGGGTTCTACCCGCGCAATATCCAACTTTATGAGCAGGCTCTCCTGCACAAATCGACTTCTGTCCGCTCCGACAAGGGACGTCCCCTCAACAATGAACGGCTGGAGTTTTTAGGTGACGCCATCCTCGACGCCATCGTAGGAGATATTGTCTATAAACGTTTTGAAGGGAAACGAGAAGGTTTCCTGACCAACACACGTTCTAAAATCGTACAACGGGAGACTTTGAATAAGTTGGCCGTTGAAATCGGCTTGGATAAACTCATAAAGTATTCCACCCGCTCTTCTTCTCACAACAGTTATATGTACGGAAATGCTTTTGAGGCATTTATCGGAGCTATTTATCTGGATCAGGGGTATGAACGCTGCAAACAGTTTATGGAGCAACGGATCATCAACCGTTATATCGACCTGGATAAAATATCCCGAAAAGAGGTTAACTTCAAATCCAAACTTATTGAGTGGAGCCAAAAAAATAAGATGGAGGTTTCCTTTGAGTTAATCGAGCAATTTCTCGATCACGACAGCAACCCTGTTTTCCAAACTGAAGTACGCATTGAAGGACTTCCGGCAGGAACAGGTACGGGATATTCCAAGAAAGAGTCTCAACAGAATGCTGCCCAAATGGCTATAAAGAAAGTAAAGGAACCCGTATTTATGTCAACTGTCGAAGAGATCAAAGCACAACATTCAGCAACTACAACAGAACCGGAAGTTGAACTTGCAACTAACTCTGAAACAGAATTGGCAACTGAACTTGAGAATGAATTTGAGAATGAACTTGAAGCCGAACTGAATATAATTCCCGAGACAAAACCGGAGAATGTTTTAGAAGAAAACACCTCCGATAATGAAATTTCTACGGCACAACCTACTATGGAAGCCGAGAAGACTAGCCAAAGCAAATCCCCATGCGACGCCCCTGAATCACCAAATCGTGATCTTCAGTAACTAATTTCAGTTTTCCTGCAACTTCTTCAAGAGGGATAGATGCAATATCGTCCCCTTTTAAAGCTACCATACGCCCGAATTCACCCTTGGCGATCAATTCTGTCGCGTGGCCGCCCATACGGGTAGAAAGATTGCGGTCGAAAGGAGTAGGCGAACCACCACGCTGAATATAGCCCAGAACTGTTTCGCGAGTTTCTATACCAGTTTCATATTCAATCTCCTGCGCAATATATTCAGCAGCCCGTTTGCGTCCGTCTGTCCTAATACCTTCTGCTACCACTACAATAGAATAAGGCTTGCCCTTTTTCAGTCTTTCCAGAATCGTATTACCAATATTTTTAATGTCATAAGCAATTTCAGGGAGAAGAATCACATCCCCTCCTCCTGCCATACCGGAATACAAGGCAATCCAACCCGCCTTGTGCCCCATCACTTCAATCACCATCACCCTTTTGTGAGAACTTGCGGTGGAATGTAAACGGTCGATGGCATCGGTAGCAATACTTACTGCCGAGTCGAAACCGAAAGAAATATCTGTACCCCAAATATCATTATCAATGGTTTTAGGAACAGATACGATATTCACTCCCATCGTAGCAAACTTCGCCGCAGTCTTCTGTGTTCCATTTCCGCCGATACAAACGACACAGTCGAGTTCCATTTCCCGGATATTCTGAAGGATTAAAGACGGTTTGTCAACATCAGAGACAACGCCTCCTTTTTTGAAAGGCTTCTCACGAGATGTTCCTAACATCGTTCCACCCAGATTGAGCAAACCGGAGAGCGACTTGTCTGTAATAGATTCGACATCTTTAGTCAGCAAGCCCTGAAAACCGCTGTGAATACCTACTACTTCCATCCCGTAATAATTGATGGCAGTTTTGCACACGCCACGAATCGTGGCATTAATACCGGGACAGTCCCCGCCGGATGTTAAGATTCCAATTCTCATTGTCGCATTTTTTAGTCTAAAACTCGGGATTTATATGGAAGTCGTCAATTTTTAACGATTATTTCCGTCGTAAAGATAGAAAAAAAAGATAAATAAGTTACTTTTGCACGACTAAACATTATTATGTTAAAGCAGAAATGAATATTACAAAAATTATTAGTAAGACTTTCGATTCCCGTTTAAAACAGATAGACCTATATGCTAGTCAGGCTAGTGAGATACAGCATCGTGTGTTAAGCCGCTTAACACGCCAGGCCGCTCAAACAGAATGGGGAAGAAAGTACGATTATTCCTCTATCCGTAACTATGAAGATTTCCGTAAACGTGTTCCTATCCAGACATACGAAGAAATTAAGCCTTATGTAGAACGTTTGCGAGCTGGGGAACAGAATCTGCTTTGGCCATCGGAGATACGCTGGTTTGCAAAATCCTCCGGAACGACTAATGATAAAAGTAAATTCCTTCCCGTCAGCAAGGAAGCGCTGGAAGATATTCATTACAGAGGAGGAAAAGACGCGGCAGCTCTTTATTTCCGCATCAATCCGGATAGCCATTTTTTCTCCGGCAAGGGACTGATTCTAGGAGGGAGCCATAGCCCGAACCTCAATTCCAATCATAGTTTAGTAGGAGATTTATCCGCTATTCTGATTCAAAACGTAAATCCGCTTATCAATTTCATTCGCGTACCAAGCAAGAAAATTGCATTGATGAGCGAATGGGAAACCAAGATAGAAGCAATCGCCAACAGCACTATTCCGGTAAATGTGACAAGTCTGTCCGGTGTACCGTCGTGGATGTTGGTACTTATCAAACGTGTTCTTGAAAAGACAGGAAAGCAGGCGCTAGAAGAAGTATGGCCCAATCTGGAAGTCTTCTTCCACGGTGGAGTGGCTTTCACACCGTATCGTGAGCAATATAAACAGGTGATTACAACACCTAAAATGCATTATGTAGAGACCTACAATGCTTCGGAAGGATATTTCGGAACCCAGAACGACCTTTCCGATCCTGCCATGTTATTAATGATCGACTATGGAATTTTCTACGAATTTGTTCCGTTGGAGGAAGTGGGAAAAGAAAATCCACGGGCTTATTGTCTTGAAGAAGTCGAGCTTAACAAGAACTATGCAATGGTTATTTCTACTTCCTGTGGTTTGTGGAGATACATGATTGGTGATACTGTGAAGTTTACCAGCAAGAATCCCTATAAGTTTGTCATCACGGGAAGAACGAAGCATTTCATCAATGCATTTGGTGAAGAGCTGATTGTCGATAATGCTGAAAAAGGATTGGCAAAGGCTTGCGCCGAAACCGGAGCACAATTTTGCGAATATTCTGCAGCACCGGTTTTTATGGATGAGACCGCAAAATGCAGGCACCAGTGGCTAATAGAATTTGCCAAAATGCCGGATTCCGTAGAAAAGTTCGCTTCGATACTTGACGCTACGCTGAAAGAGGTTAACTCTGACTATGAAGCCAAACGATGGAAAGATATCGCTTTGCAACCATTGGAAGTGATCGTAGCCCGTCAGGGATTGTTCCATGACTGGCTGGCACAGAAAGGAAAACTGGGAGGACAACACAAAGTACCCAGATTAAGCAATACACGCGAATATATAGAAGCAATGCTGGTGCTGAATAATAGCGCTCATCCGGAAGAATAACCAAAAACCAAAACATAACCACTACAAGTTTTTTTCCATTACAGAGGTTACTTGTATAAGGAGAGAGCGTCAAAACAACTCTCCGATTTCTTTCAGGCACGGATTACACGAATTACATGGATAAGTTTATTCTCTTTCCTTGTTTATTCGTGTAATCCGTGCCTTAGTTATGTCGATTAGCAAGCTAAGTTTTGTTTTAAAAAACTTGCGTCAGAGCGTTCATCTTCCCAATATATAAGATTACCGGGCGTTAACTATGATTCCTCCTCCTAGTAGTAATCCGTCTCCATAGAATGCAGCAGCCTGTCCGGGAGCAATGGCTGTTAATGGTTCATGGAGCTGCACGTGCAGTAAATGATCCGATGTGACGGTAATCGTGCCATAGTTTTCCTGCTTGCGATAGCGTATCTTCACAATTATGTCAGAGCGTCCTAAAGTACGCTCCTGATTTACAAGATTCCAATCTTTCAACCACATTTCTGTTTTTTCCAACGATGAAAGAGAAGCCAACATCACTTCATTCTTTTCAGGATCAATCTCTTTCACAAATACAGGACGATTCAGATGAATGCCCAAACCGCGTCTCTGCCCAATAGTATAAAAGGGATAGCCTTCATGCCAGGCAATAAAATTTCCCTTTTCATCGACAAATCTTCCTCTTCTGATTCTGTCAGACCAGGTCTGTTTATCGCTGCCCGATGTCTGACTATTGTTGATTGATGCCTCACTATTACTGACCAACATCTGACCATTTCTGACCAACCAGTCTTTTAAAAAGGTCCGATAATCCATCGGGCAAAAACAGACACCAATACTATCCTTTTTGGTTGCCACCTTTCGAAAACCATGTTCAGCAGCCCAGGCACGGGCTTCAGCTTTCGTAATATCGCCCATCGGCAACAGCATCCTATTAAGAATATCCTGCTTCAATCCCCATAAGAAGAAGGTTTGATCCTTATCCGAATCGGCGGCGTATGTTATATAAAAGGTTTCATTTAGTTGTATATTCTGCGCATAGTGTCCGGTAGCAATATAAAAAATTCCCATTTCATCGGCAATCTTAGCAAGTAAAGGCCATTTCAGATAATTATTGCACAAGGTACAGGGAACCGGAGTACGTCCTGCCAGGTATTCCTGCACAAAATATTCAATAATCTGCTGGGCAAATATTTCACGGGCATCGTATGTTATATGCCGTATTCCTAAACGTTCTGCCAAATTACGGGCATCTTCCAAGTATTCTGTCGAACCATTCAATTCATAAAAACGGAAGGTTACCCCGATTACTTCATAACCGGCTTCCAGCAATCGCATAGCAGCAACAGAGCTATCTGTACCGCCACTCATTCCAAGCAATACGCGTTTGTTTTCCTCTATCATGCTGCAAAATTAAGTATTTTCCCGTATCTTTGTCAGTTAAAGCCTAAAAGAGAATGAAAGAGAGACCAACTAACGGACAAGTTATAATCGTTTTCACAGAGCATCCGATACTCGGCATATTGCTGATTCCGTATATTGCGGAAAGGCTGAACGATGGCACTTTGCAATTAGTGGAGCAAGCGTTTCACGCCTCTCCGGAAGCTATGAGCATAATGAGCGAAGCGGAAAGACAAGCTATCGATATCGCTTCATACTATACAGAAAAGTATCTGATGGGCCTCTACTCCCGTGAAAAAACAGTATCACGCTTTCTACATAAGCTATCCGAAGATCCGGAACGAATTAAAAATAATATTCGCCCGTTCATCGAAAAGAAGCTGTTGGAGATGCTGGCGTTGATACGGGAAAACGGACTGCCTTTTTATCAGAAACAAGCCGGTAGCAAAATCTTATACGCCCATCATATTTATCATATCAACCCTCACGACGTAGAAATTCGCGTAACGTTTCATGTTGACAGTAAAACGTTCCGTTATCAGTTGCAGTGTTATTATGAAGGGCAACCGTTCTCTTTGAGTGAGTTAAAACCGGTAGTTGTACTGACCTCCTCGCCGGCCACTCTATTATTGGGAATGGAGTTATATTTCTTTCCGCACATTGAAAGCGCACGTATCTTACCTTTCACAAAGAAAAGATCGATTAGCGTAGACGCTTTGCAGATTGAAAAATACATAGACAACATCGTTATTCCAATTGCACGTTATCACGATATCGAGACTCACGGTTTGAATATTACTGAAGAAGAATGTGCCTGTGAGGCTGTTCTCTCATTCGAAGATGCCACATACAACGGACAAGCATTGCAACTTGTCTTCCGCTATGGAGACCAAACATTTGCACCAGATAGTGCTAATGAAATGAAGAAAATCATTTATCGGAAAACATCCGGTGAAATCAGCTTTTTCCGGCGTAACATTACAGTGGAAGGACAAGCAGTCCAACTCTTAACGAATGCCGGTCTGCAACAACTCAATGCCACACACTTCCAACTATCTGCCAAAGCTCCGGAAAAGACAATTGTCGAATGGATCAACAATCATCGGGAGATGTTGCAGCAATCCTTTCACCTTACCAGTAATGTAGGGAATGCATTGTATTGTCTGGATGAGATACGCATCGAGCAAAGCTGCGACGATGAGGTTGACTGGTTCGAACTGCACATCACTGTTGTTATCGGTAATCTGCGCATTCCTTTTTCACGTTTCCGCAAACATATCCTCGAAGAAAAGCGGGAATATCTGCTACCTGACGGGCGTATGATTCTCCTGCCTGAAGAGTGGTTCAGCAAATATGCGAACTTACTGGAGATGGGAGTACAAACAGAAAAAGGAATTCGGTTGAAACATGCATTTATAGGTGCCGTACAGACAGCTTTGGGTGAGGATGGAGTGAAAAAATTCCCCGCGAAGCAGCAAATACATAACGTTGCCGTACCAAGAACGCTTAAAGCAACGTTACGCCCCTATCAGCAGAAAGGATTCTCGTGGATGGTACACCTCCATAAACAAGGATTTGGCGGATGCCTGGCAGATGACATGGGACTCGGGAAGACGCTTCAGACTCTTACCCTGCTACAGTACATATATAAGCCATCCGCTCCCAAACAGCCCGCTACCCTAATTGTAGTCCCCACATCGCTACTTCACAACTGGCGACGGGAAGCCAAGCGCTTTACAGGGCTCTCAATGATGGAATACAACAACACCGTGGCTATAGACAAGAAACGTCCGGAAAAATTCTTCGGTCATTTTCACTTGATCTTTACTACGTATGGCATGATGAGAAACAACATTGATATACTCTCTTCCTACCATTTCGAATATGTCGTGCTCGATGAAAGCCAGAATATCAAGAATAGCGAATCGCTCACCTTCCGGTCGGCAATTCAACTGCAAAGCAAACACCGACTCGCACTGACAGGTACTCCTATCGAGAACTCATTAAAGGACCTGTGGGCTCAATTTCATTTTATACAACCGGACTTACTGGGCACGGAAAGTGCTTTCCAAAAGCAGTTCATAATGCCGATTCGCCAGGGAAACGAACGCGTACGAGTGCAGTTGCAACAACTGACTGCCCCATTCATCCTCCGCAGAAGCAAGAAAGAGGTAGCTCCGGAACTTCCTGAACTTACCGAAGAAACAATCTACTGCGACATGACTGAAGAGCAGAACACGTGTTACGAACAGGAGAAAAACAGCCTGCGAAACATACTTCTCCAGCACCCTCAAAGTACGAACAGGCTCCATTCATTTAGTGTACTAAATGGCATTTTGCGTTTACGACAACTCTCTTGTCATCCGCAACTCATTCTTCCTGATTATACCGGAACATCCGGAAAAACCGCACAGATAATCGAAACATTCGATACATTACAAAGCGAAGGACACAAAGTCCTAATTTTCTCTTCATTCGTCAAACATCTGGAGGTCTTGGCTGAAGCTTTCCGAGAACGAGGCTGGAAATATGCCCTATTAACAGGAGCAACCAACAACCGGCCTTCCGAAATCGCCCATTTCACCGAGCAAAAAGATGTTCAGGCATTCCTTATTTCACTAAAAGCAGGAGGTGTGGGGCTCAATCTTACACAAGCCGACTATGTATTTATCATAGATCCCTGGTGGAATCCTGCCGCCGAATCGCAAGCCATCGCCCGTGCCCATCGTATCGGTCAGGACAAGCAGGTGATTGCCTATCGCTTCATTACACAAAACAGCATTGAGGAAAAGATTCTGCATCTGCAAGATGAGAAACGAAAACTGGCGGAAACATTTGTTGCCGACAGTGAGTCATTGCCTATATTAAGCAATGAGCAATGGGTAGACCTGCTCTAATAATACATAAAGCCTCAATCTATCACAGAGGTGTGTAAAATGTATTATTTCATCGTATTCCTGAATTTTTTTATCCATATACTCTTATTTTATCCGGTTATCTTTGCCACTGTGAAAATTATAAATAACCCGAAATAATAAATGTATGAAAAACAGGAGCATTACCTACCTATTACTATTTGGTATTTGCAGCATGTTGGCAATCATGCAATCATGCCAAAAAACAGACGACCTGGAAGCAGACATCAATTCTCTGAAAGACCGTGTCGCTGCTTTGGAAAAAGCAACGGAAGGACTGAATACTTCATTTGCCAGTCTGCAAGCCCTTATGCAAAAAAACAAAATCATTATCGGAATTACTCCGACTAAAGATGGCTTAGGATATTTGCTGGAACTTAGTGACGGAACAAGCATTAAAATCATGGAGAGTGAAGCAGTACAAGCGTCTGTCCCTGAATTTTCCGTAGACGAAGAAGGCTACTGGATATATAAAACAAGTAATGATACAGATTTCAAATATCTGCCAGGAGCCGATGGAGAGAAAATATCAGCCTGGCCCCGTGATGGAGAAGGCAATGTGGTGGCAACTCCATTAATCAGCGTATCTTCCAGTGGATATTGGCAAGTGAGCTACGATAATGGACAAACATATACAAGCTTAGGAACTAAGGCCGAAGGTGGAAGTCAGGGAGGAACCAGCATATTCAGCAAGGTAGAATATAATGAAGCAAACCATACTTTCTCATTCACCCTGGCTGATGGTGAAAAAACATATACTTTCCCAGTAGACGACAGCTTCGGACTGATCATTTATGGTCTCAATGACGCTGAAAGTGAACAAGCTGTGCAAGTTTTTGCCCCCAATGAAAGCCATAAAGAGTATAAAGTAGAACAGAATGACGTGCAACAAGCTGCAATACAAGCTCCTAAAGGATGGGATGTTCTTTTATCCGAGAACTTATTAACTATCACACCACAAGCAACTGTTGTAAAAGACGTAGAAGAAACAATTAAGATTGTACTTACTTCATCAAAGAATTATATCCGTATTGTTTCTATTGAAGTGAAACAACTTTCCAATGAAACCGGAGCAAAAGCCTGGCAACAATTTGTAAACGCAGATCAACAAAATGTATTATTGGACTTTTCATACGCCGGATATAAACATGGTGAAATAGCTCCTCCTGAAATAGAAACATTAATAGCACAAGGATATAAAGTATACGATGTTACAGATCCCCAATATGGGGCTATCCCCAACGACGGCAAATCTGACAGAGCAGCTTTCATGAAGGTACTGGAAAAAATAGCAAGAGAAACAAAGCAAGAAGATCTCAATAATATGACAGATCGATATATTAAGGAAAACGCTAAAGCTATTATCTACTTCCCAGAAGGGAATTATATTCTACAAGATGAGGATTCTAAGGATCGCAGGATTCGTATATCGATGAGTGATATTGTTTTAAAAGGAGCCGGAAGAAACAAAACAACACTCGAAATGACTGCTGCAAATAATTCTCCCAAACCTACTGAGGAAATGTGGAATGCTCCTGTTATGATGGAGTTCAAACATAATACAGGATTAGGAGAATCAATTGGTGCTATCACTGAAGACGCTCCCATAGGCAGCAAAACCATAACGGCCAGTTTAACAGGAGTAAGTGCAGGCAGTTGGGTATGTCTCGTACTGGGAACCCCAGAGTTGGGAAACACGGATAATGATGTTATTAATTCCGAACTATCTCCTTACCAATGGCAAGATATTAAGGTACAACAAGGCATTACTCCCAATATCAAAACAAATGGTATTCAAATATTCGAATACCATCAGATTGAAAAGATTAGTGGTAACAGTATTACCTTTAAAGAACCCATCATGCATGCTATTAATAAAGATTGGGGATGGAATGTACATAAATTCGCCAATTATGCCAATGTTGGCGTAGAAGACCTTACATTTAAAGGACATGCCAAAGAGAAGTTTATTCATCACGGCTCTGACATAGATGACGGTGGTTTTAAGCTTATCGATTTTGTACGTCTGACCAATTCATGGATGCGCCGGGTTAATTTTGAAAGTGTTAGTGAAGCCATGTCAATCACAAGTTCTGCCAATTGTTCTGCTTATGACATCACTATTGGTGGTAATCGTGGACATGCTTCTATCCGCTCGCAAGCTTCTTCCCGTATCTTTATTGGAAAAGTAACCGAAAACAGCAATGGCTACACACTTAGAAAAGGAGAGGGTGAAAGCACATTGCTGGAATATAAAACGAACGTTGGTCAATATCACGCTTGCGGTGTTTCAAAGCAAAGCATGGGTGCTGTAATATGGAATGTGAGATGGGGAGATGATTCTTGCTTTGAATCACATGCTACACAGCCACGTGCAACATTGATTGACTGCTGTACTGGCGGTTTCATGCATTGGAGACAAGGAGGAGACTCTGCTCAAATGCCAAATCACATGGAGAATCTGACAATATGGAATTTCTATGCAACAAATGCACAAACAGACCAGGACATCGATACAGAAGGTAAATTTACCTGGTGGGATAGTAACGGCTTTTGGTGGAAATTTATGCCTCCTATCATTGTCGGTTTCCACGGAAGTCCTTTAGATTTTGATGCTACTCAAATGAAGCGACTCGAAAGTAACGGAACTGCTGTGGAACCATATTCACTCTATGAGGCTCAATTACGTAAACGTTTGGGATATGTTCCTTCCTGGCTATCCTCTTTAAAATAATAACTTTAAAACAATATAATCATGAAAAAAGTATGGAGTATGTTCATGTTATTGGCTGTATGCCTGGTAGCATGTACCAACATTGACGATTTGGAAGATGATGTAGACGCACTGAAAAAGCGCGTTACCGCACTCGAGACACAAGTACGTGATATAAATAGTAACACAGAAGCTCTTCGCGAACTTTATAATGAAGGAACATTTATTACTAATATAGAGGAAAAGTCTGATTCCTACACACTCACTTTGAGCAATGGAAAAACAGTAAATCTATATATGAAAAACGATAATAACCTGTTATGCCCTATTATCGGTATCGATTCAGAAGGCTACTGGACTGTTCTTTACAACAAAAATGAAACTCCGGAGCGTCTGACTGTAAACGGACAACCTGTGAAAGCTAATGGAGAGAGTGGCAAGACTCCTACATTTAATGTAGATAGTGAAGGCTACTGGCAGGTTAGCTATGATGAAGGAAAAAACTATGAATATATATACAAAGAAGGAACTACTGACAAAGTCAGCGCAACTGGTGACGGTTCCGCTCCGGCAGAAGACAAAAACTTCAAGAGTGTAACAGTAGAAAACAACGAACTGGTCTTAGTACTTGCAGGTGAGGATGCTCCAACCATACGTATCCCTATCATCAGCGACTTTGAATGTAGTTTTGCGGCTGAAGATTTAGAACAAATACAAGAGTTTTCTGCAGGTGAAACGAAAGAATTTACCATGACCATGAGAGGAGTAAAAAATACAATGATTACTGCTCCAGAAGGATGGAGTGCTAAATTCTCTAAGGAAGCTGGAAAAGAAAATGTATTGATTGTTACTGCCCCTGCATCAAGCGCAAAGATGATGACTCGTGCAACAGCTGATAACAGTACTGATATTGCGATATTGGCAACAAGTGGAAAGTATGCTATGATTGCAAAGATTCAGGTTAGTATTAAGAATCGTACGGATTATAAAGCCGATTTTGATCATGGTAAAGACATTACTATCGGCGGCATCACCATCAACAACCAAATTTATTCAGATGCTGACATACAAATATTGGATGCAACAGATGCCGATGTGGCACTTGACACTTACTTTAGTGCTACAATGAGTAAACCTGTTATACTGTTCCTCACAGGTACAGCACACAATTTTACCACAACCGGAGTAAAATCAATCAGCAATGATGTTATTATCATCGGTCGATATGATGACGAGCAAGTAACACTTCGTCCTATTAATTGCTGGAAATCATGCAAAGGAAAGCTACTTTTTAAGAATATAAAAATAGATTTAAGTGATCTCAATGGAGGTAGCAATGCTGGTTATTTTATAAATAATGCAGGCGTTATCAGCAAGGGAGACTTTACTGACATCTGCATTGACAACTGTCTGATTGCGAATGTCTTGAAACCAATTTATTACGATGCAGCACAAAAGACTTACTTTGGTATAGACAACATCTCTGTTCAAGACACTCGTATTGAAGTTAATGCTATCAAAATTGCCTTGATAAATATATATAAAGGCTTCAATTTAGGAGATTATAAAACTTTCAACTTCAAGAACAATATAGTGTATAGCCAGACACCTCAAGAAGGCGTGCAAATATTAAACTGGGCTACTGGTAATATACCTTTATCAGATGGTGTACTTTCTGCCGAAATTATAAATAATACTTTTGTCAACATGATAGGTAGCAATATATTCTTCAGATATCAAAAAGGAACATCATTGACTATAAGCAAGAATATCTTTGACGTAAGTCCGGAAGCAGAATTCGGTTCCTACTATTATTCTTTCTTAGAAAGTTGCACACCTCAAATAGATGTAACCGACAATATCGTATATGGCTTAACCAAAAATTGGAATTATTATCATACAAGTTCTTTAGTTAAAGAACCAACAAGCGGTAATAACATAACCAAGCACGCAACAGCTCCTATTACTCAATATGATTATGTAAATGGTATATTTACATTAGCTAGCGATGTAGCTGGTTATGGAGCAACAATTGAATAAAACTCTTTTACCAGTTTAATAATAAAAGCCGCATAACGAAAGTTATGCGGCTTTTATTTATCTAAATGTCATATCATCAATCAAGAAATCAGAAACAGGAGAAGCTACTACATCCGAAAAATACGAGTCTGGTTCAAAAAGAAAGTCCCTGCATCTGATGCATGACAGCACGACGACTCAGATCTGAAGCTCCTTTATTAATATTCAATACTTTACAAAAACATCTGCCAAGTTGAACAAACGATGGCTGGCTTAGCTAAAGCCACATCTTTTCCCCCACCACCTTGCGGAAAAACTTTTTTAATCTATCTTTGCACCCAAAACAACGCTACATGAAATACAAACTTATCGTGCTCGACCTTGACGGCACACTCACCAATTCTAAAAAAGAAATCACTCCCCGCAACAGGGAAACTCTAATACGTATACAAGAGCAAGGAATACGACTCGTATTAGCTTCCGGACGACCTACTTATGGTATTGTACCATTAGCCAACGAATTACGGATGAATGAATTCGGAGGTTTCATCCTCTCCTATAACGGAGGTGAAATTATCAATTGGGAAACAAAAGAGATGGTATATGAAAATGTGTTACCTAATGAAGTTGTTCCGATGCTCTATGAATGTGCCCGTACCCACCAACTAAGTATATTAACCTATGACGGAGC
>ERZ1673734.1532-NODE-1532-length-14866-cov-44.986091_pt1 | contig 14866 bp, 10 predicted proteins | sample MGYA00580199_ERZ1673734 | MGnify/ENA primary metagenome ERZ1673734 (study PRJEB41218, sample SAMN15661742) | gut metagenome | host: Homo sapiens | place: Canada: London | collected 2015-08-20/2019-03-30 | study: EMG produced TPA metagenomics assembly of...
TTCCTGCACCATTTCCTTTTGAATTTCGGACGGCTTTGCCACCACGGTTTCAAACCTTGCTTCGGGCACAGGCAGATGAAGCTGGTCAGAGGTTTTAATGTCCGCAACCTCCTTGAACATGGACATCAATTCCGGGAGGTTGAAGAACTTGGCAAATCTCGTCCTCGCCCGATACCCTGTACCTTCGGGAGCTAATTCGATGGCTGTGGTGGTCTCACCAAAGGTGGATGCCCAACAGTCGAAGTGGGTCAGCTTTTTCTGCTGGAGGGTGCTGTATTGCAGATACCGCATGACCGTGTACAGTTCGGTCATGGAATTGCTCACGGGCGTACCCGTGGCGAACACCACGCCCCGCCCGCCGGTGATCTCGTCCAGATAGCGGCACTTGCCAAACATATCGCTGGATTTCTGGGCTTCGCTGGTGGACAATCCTGCGACATTTCGCATTTTTGTTGTGAGGAACAAATTTTTGAACGCGTGTGACTCGTCCACAAACAGGCGGTCAACGCCGAGCTGTTCAAAGGTAATCACGTCATCCTTACGCTCATCGGAGCGCAGTTTTTCCAGCTTGGTTTCCAGCGTTTTCCGGGTCTTTTCCATCTGCTTGATGGAGAAATTCTCACCGGCGTGGACTTTCAGTTCGTTAATGGCGGCAAGGGTCTCGTAGATTTGCTCCTGAATGATGCGCTCCTGCCGCTCAAAGGACAGCGGAATGCGCTCAAACTGGCTGTGCCCGATGATGACAGCATCGTAGTCGCCGGTGGCGATACGGGCGCAGAATTTTTTGCGGTTGGCTGTCTCAAAGTCCTTGCGCCGTGCCACCAAGAGTTTGGCGTTAGGGTAGAGGTTCAGAAACTCCGAAGCCCATTGCTCTGTCAAATGGTTGGGCACCACGAAAAGACTTTTCTGGCACAGCCCTAGGCGTTTTGCTTCCATGGCAGACGCTGCCATTTCGTAGGTCTTGCCTGCACCAACTTCGTGCGCAAGCAACGTATTACCGCCATAAAGCACATGGGCGATGGCGTTGCGCTGATGCTCCCGAAGGGTGATCTCAGGGTTCATGCCCACGAATTTGATGTGGGAGCCATCGTATTCACGGGGTCTTGTGCTGTTGAACAGCTCGTTGTACTGCTTTACCAGCGCAATGCGCCGCTGGGGGTCCTGCCAGACCCAGTTGGCGAACGCATCTTTAATGACCTGCTGTTTCTGCTGTGCCAGCATGGTCTCCCGCTTGTTCAGCACACGCTTGGGCTTGCCCTCGGCATCCTCGATGGTGTCGTAGATGCGGACATCCTTCAGGTTCAAGGTTTCTTCCAGAATCTTATAGGCGTTGGCACGGGATGTGCCGTAGGTTTCGGACGAAATAATGTCACTCCGCCCGGTGGCAGTCTTGCCCTCAACACGCCACTCGGCGGTATACGGAGAATATCTCACTTTGACTGCATGACGCAGATAGTAGGGGATCTGGAAGGTTTCGGTCATAAATTTTTGAATGATTTCAGGTGCAAGCCAAGTGGCACCCAAGCGCACATCAATTTCGGAGGCTTCCAGTTCTCTGGGCTGTGCCTTGGTCAGCGCCTCCACATTGACGGCAAATTCCGGGTTGGTCTCTGCCGCGAACCGTGCCATCCGCAGCTTTGCCCGGACATCGCCGGAAAGGTACTCGTCTGCCATCTGCCAGCCGGCTTCCGGGTCAGTGGGGTCGGAGGCAGGGTCCTTGAAGATCACACCGGAAAGTTCTGCGGTAATGCGCCCATACTCGCCGGGCGTACCCAGCAGTTCTGCCATATAGGGTAAATCCACCTTGCCGTGTTCTCCGATGGACACCGCCAGTGCTTCGCTGGGGGTATCTACGCTGGTGACAGTGCGCTCCGGGCGAATGGTGCGCTTGGTGAACATCGCCGCCTTGCTCTTGAGCTGCCCCTGCTCGTCCAGATTTTCCAGCGAACACAGCAGATAATACGAGGAATCCTGCTCAAACAACCGTCCGTTTTTGCGGTCATTCAGCAGCCCATATTTAGCGGTAAAGGCATCATAGGCGGCGTTCAGCTTGGCCTGTGTCGCTTGAATGTCCTCGTCCGGGTAGTCGTTCAACTGCTGGTCAATCAGGTCATTGACGGTCTGCCGCAGTTCCACCATGCCGGTGACACGTCCCTTGGCGGTGTCGGACAGTTCCACCTGCGTCATCACGGAGTTTTCCCGGTAGAACACCTCACCGTCCACCACCGTGTAGGAGAAGTTTTTCACATCCGGGTCAGCCGGGAGAATATGCTTCTCGTTTTCGGCATCCGCAATATCTGGTGTTTCTACCTCAACTTCGGTGTATTGCCCCTCAATATGCTGTACTGCTTCTGCAAGCTGGTCGGCAAGGCTGGTGCCCTCGATGGGTGCAACGGTCAATTCCTCCCGTCCGTACTGGGTGCTTTCGGTAGTCAGCTCGCCCAGCACCATCTCCGGGTGGTCTACGAAATACTGGTTGATGTCAAAACCATCTTCGGTCTTACCAAGCTGCACCCATGCAGGTTCGATATCCGCAGGGCGGTCACGCTTCTGCAAAAAGATAATGTCGCTGACAACATCTGTACCAGCGTTAGCACGGAACGCATTATTCGGCAGACGGATGGCCCCCAGCAAATCGGCTCGTTCTGCCATGTGTTTGCGGGCGGTACTGTCCTTGCTGTCCATGGTATAACGAGAAGTCACAAACGCCACAATGCCGCCCGGACGCACTTGGTCGATGGCTTTCGCAAAGAAATAATTGTGGATACTAAATCCCAGCTTGTTGTACGCCTTATCGTTGACCTTGTACTGACCGAAAGGCACATTGCCAACTGCCAAATCGTAGAAATCACGGCGGTCGGTGGTCTCAAAACCGGCAACCGTAATATCTGCCTGCGGGTACAGTTTTTTCGCAATGCGCCCGGTAACGGAATCCAGTTCCACGCCGTACAAGCGGCTGTCTGCCATGCTGTCCGGCAGCATTCCAAAGAAGTTGCCCACACCCATGGACGGTTCCAGAATGTTGCCGCTGCGGAAACCCATGCGCTCCACGGCATCGTAGATGCCACGGATGACGGTGGGACTGGTGTAGTGGGCATTCAGCACGGAGCTGCGGGCGGCGGCGTATTCATCCTCAGAGAGCAGCCCTTTCAGTTCTGCGTATTCCTTTGCCCAGTTATCCTTATCCGGGTCAAAGGCATCTGCCAGACCGCCCCAGCCCACATACTGCGCCAGCACCTGCTGCTCCTCGGCGGTGGCACCCCGATGCTCCTGTTCCAACTGGAACAGGGTGCGGATGGCTTCAATGTTCCGCGCGTACTTCTGCTTAGGACCTCCGATACCCAAATCATCATCCGTGATGTGGAAGTTCCCGGCAAGTTCAAGTGTGGATCGTTCCGGTTCAACTGCATCCAGAGCAGGTGATTTTGAGCCAATCGTCTGGATCACAATATCATAAGGCATACGGTTTTCTTCAGCGGGGTATATGGCAACCGTTTTTTCAGTACGAACTGGCCGGGTAGAATTTGGTTCGTTCTGCCGCAAGCCCTCCTCGAATTGTTGCTTATTGACAACTTCGTTATCCCATGACTGCCCGTGCGCACTGGTGTCGATGCGCACATCCGTTTCACCCACATAGCCAACTTTCCCCTCAATAGTTCGAGTGGGGAGTTCGACCACAACATTGTCACCGACCTTGTAATCGGGCAGGGGGGATTCCATCATATCCTGCTCCTCGTACAACTCCCGGACAAGCGCCAGCGGTTCCTCCCGGAAAACTGGTATCCGCATTTCTGCCAGTGCCACATCTTGCAGGATCACGCTGCCCTTATCGAAGTTGACCGTATCCACCCGGAAGGAACGCCCCTCCATGTGGACGATAGCATCCAGCGGAAGATAATCTTCCCGGCGCAGATACTTGGTTTGGTAATGGGTGCCGTCCTCATTCAGCCCGGCAAGATAGACGTTCTCGCCGCACTGCCACAGCTGCTTGGCACGGTACACCCACTGGTCGCGGGGAAAGCCGGTGACCGGGACGGTGCCCAGTGCTGTTTCTTTTTCCAGAAGTTTGCCGCCCAGAAGTTCGCAGACCTTCCGGGCATCCTCACCGTAAAACTCAAACTGTCCGTTCTGCTCAAAGCCCACCAGCGCATCCGGGTGCTGTTCCTTCAGGGTGTTGTACTCGGTGGCGGCATCCAACGGCAGCAGTGCCGGGCGTTCCTCTGCCTTGCTGTGATAGTGCTCCAGTTCCTCGTCTGTGACGCTGACCAGTTCCGAAAAATCCAGAGACTCCAATTCGGTTTCGGTCAGATCTTCCAGACTTTCGTACTGGCGTTCATCTATCAGCACCTCGCCCAGATACCGTTCCACCCGGTATCCCACCAAATCCACATTAACTTGAATGGGGATTTCCTCATCGGTGGCGTTGGTGTAGGCAATGCCGATCTTGGTCAGGTCGGAGAAGTCTGGCTCGGAATCGTATTCTTCCTGACAAAACTCCCGGATCAGGTTTTTGGCATGGGTCAGGGTGGTATCTGGCTCTGCGTTGACGGGCGCAGGGGGCGTGTAATGCTCCTTCTCCTTGTCGGTCAGATAGCGGTCGGACTGGATCATCAGGTCGATATACTTTTCCACCTGCGTCCAGCTTAACGTGAATTTCTTGTGTTCGGGGTAATGGTCAAATTCCATTCCTCTCCCGTCGTGGTTGACGAAACCTCGACTGCCATCCAGATAATCATGGGAGTGCCCACCGATTCCGTACTCCTTTGCCAACGCTTTGGCACGGAGGCTGCGGTCAGGCTGGGTCTGGTACAGTGCCATAATGCGCTGCTTGCCGCCCATAAATCCCGAACCGTGCTTACGCAGTTCGTTCTCAATTTCAGCCTGCGACAAAACAAAAGCGGAGGGCGTTTTTTCGCTCTCCGCTTGGTCGATTTTTTTAATTTGTTCAGTTTCGGTGGGGATGTGAGCATCAAAGAAACTTAGCTGTAGATCAGCTCCGTCATCACCAGTTCCTCGGCCTGCGCTTTCAGGCTGTTCATGTGCTGCACCCACGCCATCTGCCGACTCTCCTTGTCCGGGGCCGGGTTCTGTTTCAGAAGCTGCGCCATGGTCTGCTGCATCCGGCTCTCTGCCGTCTGCTCCACCTCCATCAGGTGCGGGTACAGGCTCCCATTCAGGAGCATCGTGTTGTACAGCACCGGGCGATGATTCATCAGATACGTCCGGCGCAGCCTGCCGTACTTGCCCAGCGGGGTCTTCGGCTGATGCAGGGTCAGGTTCGGGAGAAGATAATCCCCGGTCTGCGTGTAACTCAGATTGCTGCTCATATTCATATTGGCTCCTTTCTGCATTGCGGCGGCGAATGGTTGTTTTTACGGTGCGCTCGATGTTTCGCAGTACCTCCCGGCTCATGTCGCTGACGGCTGCGCCGAGGGCGTAAACACTGTCAGGGGTTGAGAAATTGTAGACTGCCTGAAAATCGTCCTTGTCGAACCACCCGGCAGGCTCAAACCCGCAGCGTTCCAGCAGCGTGTAGGTGACGCTGATGGCGGCGGCGGACTTGAACTGCATCTCCACCCCGGCTTCATCATAATCCATCAAGAGCGAACCGTCAACGATGGCACGGATGTCGCCGCCGTTGTTGTCCCAGTAATCCGCCACCAGTTTCCCTGCAATGTCAGCAAGCTGCTGGCTGACACGCTCTCCGCTGATGCCGTAGGTCTTGCTCAACATTTCCGAAACCGGCTGCACCAAATCAGGGCCGAGCTGCCACACCTCCGGGTCACGGGAATTGCGGCGCACCCCGGTGTCCGACACATCGAAAACGTAGTGCAGGCGAGGGAATCCGCTGGATTCGTCCAGCAGAGCGATGCCCTTAGAGCCACGCCTCACATAGCGGTTCATCCGGTTGCGCCAAATGTCAAATTCGGCGCAGGCGGTGGCATCGGGCCGCTGGGCGTAGATCATCAACTGGTCTGCAAAGGGGTACTTGTACAGCCGGGATGCAGTGGTCAAATAGTCCGTCCAGCTTTCCCAGTACCGGGTCAGACCATTCGCCGTGCGCTGGGCAAGGGCGAGATATTCTTCGGTTTTGCTTGGCATAGCGTTCCTCCCTTCTTTTTTTGAGCATAAAAAGAGCGGGCAACCGTTTTGTGGTCGCCCGCTGGAAAGTGTATTGAGATAAGATTATTTGCTATTGTCCTTTATGTACTTCATAACGCAGCACCCCATCACGATGACAGGAAGCACTGTTCGTAAACCGAGGTCGCCGACCCGCACATTTGCATCAATCACAAGTCCTGCAAACCATGCCGCTAAAGTGAAAACAGTTGCCCAACCGTAGCTCATTGAAATCACCTCGTAAAGCTGTCTCAGTGCTTTGCCGCCAAGGTCTCGGCCATCTCCAGCAGACGGTCAAAGGTCTGCTTTTCTTCCGGCTCCTCGATCAGCTTTGCAAGGAGCGCACGGAACACATCGGTGCTGTCGTGTCCCAACGCAACTGCAACTTTGTCGATGCAGTCGTGCAGTTTCTTGACAGCATCATCGGAGGGCTTGGATTTCGCAAGCAGGTCGGACAGGTAGCTGATGAAGGGATAGGTGGAATCATCGTTGATGATCTCGTTGGTCTCCTCGATGATCTTCTGGTTATCTTCGGGGGTCATATCGCCCTTTTCTTCCCATATATCACGAGAAGAAGTGCGGCCTTTCAGAAAAGTGGCAAAGAGCAGGCGGTCGATGGGTGATCTTTTAGTGGTATCCATTGGCTATCCTCCGCTTTCAATTTTTCTGTGCATTAAAGCTGGTTTTAGTATAGCATGAATGGAAGTATTCTATCAAGACCACTTTCTTGCGGGTTATGAAAAAATTTTCGGAGCAAGGGCCTATGGCACTATCCCGGTTGACAATCATCGGCAAACTGGAAGTTATCGCTTTCTGCCAATATAGCGACAAACTTTCTTCTTATATTGCAGATACTCATTTCCAAATGTGGCAAATAAAAAATCTTCTTCGACATTGACAATCTGCAAATGGTACATGATGACCGCAAATACCGTTAGGAAGCACAAAATCCAGTTAAAAAACATCAATAGTGTGCCAATATATAAAAGGTCAAATCCCAGGAAGGCGGGATTGCGGCTGATTTGATAAATGCCGTTTGTCACAAGCTCCGTTTTATCGGTTTTGGACACTCCTGCTCGCCAACTGTCACGCATCGTCCATACCGCAACGATAAATATAGCCGTTCCCGCAACACTCAGTATCGCTCCAAAAATCCGAACGGAAACAGGGTTATGCTCCGTTTCAAAAAAAATACTGGAAAGCCCCGCTATAAAAACAAGAATAGCCGCAATCTTCATGGTAATTTCCACGAATTTCACAAAACCAACTTTGTTCTTTCCGATTTGGTCTGTCTGTATTCCCTGCTTTTTTTGATGAAACATTTTCACAAAATAGCAACCATAAAAAGCTATTATGCTTGCTATGGAAATCAACTTAAATTCCATTGCCCTTATCCTCTCAAACTGGAACTTGTCGGGGCGAGGCCCCTCCATCTGCTCTCGCAGACCGTTCGGTCACTTAAAAGCCCCACTGGGCTTTCATTGCTTCGCAAACGCGAATTTCACTTACTTAGATAATGGCAATGTCAATTTTCCTGATAATAAAAAATACAGCAGAAGTAAACCAACTATAATTAGAATACCGCCAACCACTTTAATGCCAATTCGATTAACCTTGTTATTTTTTATAATTTTATTTGCAAAAACCAATAGTAGCGCACCAACTACTATAATAAAAACAGATATTAACGGATACATGAGTTTTCTCCTTTCAAATTCCGATTTGTCGAGTTCAGTATACCACACCGAATCCCATTGTAAAAGAGCCTATGTACGCCGCCCGCAGGCGGCAAAAGTCAGTCCGGGGGAAATTCCAGTTCGGCAAACTCCGCATCGGTCAGAAGTTTCAGTTTTTCGATAACGCCCTCCGACAACTCCCGTAGGGCAATCTCATCGGGCATCAGGTAGCACTGCATCAGCCGCAGTTCATAGATAAGCCCCAGCCGGGTGCCGGTGTTGTAGAGCATCATCAGCATGAGTTCCTCGTGATTAAAGTTCATGCGCATCCCTCACTTTCCGGCATACCGTGGGATTGCACTCCGGGGCATCGCACTTCTCTTTGAGAGTTTGCAGAACAGAAGAGCGCTCCTGCTTTTTATCCAGAAACCCCGGCAGTTCCTTGAAGCCGATGCTGTCCACATAATGCGCCGAAATCTTCCCGTCCTGATTCAGCATGATCACATCGCTGACCGACAGGCTGTGCCCATGGTAATCCGTCGGGCGGGCAAAGTTGAACTTCTGGTACAGTTGTTCCAGCAGTTCTGCTTGCGGAACGCTGCGCTTTCCTTCCGGAAGATTGCCCCGGTACAGGATCTCGTAATTCTCAACGGAGGGAGAGATGTTCTGCTTATTCAGATAGCGCATGGCGGCAAAGCGGAGCGCCAGGTCTGCATCCTGTTGCAGCTGCATGACCAGATAACAGTCGTGCCCGCTTTGCTGGAATTGCTTCATCCGGTATGACTGTATCTCATCTCGGTCTGCGAGTTTCTGCACAAATTCCTCTTGCGTGAGCGGAATGCAGTCCTTGTTCCGTAGGTTATGGCTGTACAGGATCTCATCCCGCACTTCTTCGATCATCAGTTCGGGCGCGTCAATTTTCCCGCGCTCCAACAGGCAGCAGTCGCCCTGATAGAGAGCGTAATTCCATGCACCGTCCTTTGCCTGCACGATGAGATAATAGTCATATTCCAGATTCCACGCCCGCTGCTCCTGCTGCGTTAAAGGCTCCGGCTCCACAATGCCACGGCTGCGTGCCATGCCCTCTGCAAATTCACAGATGTGCTGCACGGTGGACCCGATTTTCATGTGGTAGTCATCGAGGTATTCGACCTTCTCGGAGCGCTGATGCCCATCCGGGTAGGTTATCTGCACAACGCCACCGTCCGGCACACGGAACAACTCGTTGTACATTGGGTCGATGAACCGTACATCATTCTCCGGCAGAGAGCGCGGAGCCAGATTTCGGCGTTTGCGAACCCCGGAGCGAAACTTCTCCAAGGTGGTGACAGCGACATTCTGGATTCTTCCCACAGGCTCGTCCTGATGCTCTGCCAGATAGTACGCACGGGCAGTCTCGATGCGACGCTGGGTGTTGCCCAGAGCTTCCCGTGGAATCTGCCCTTCCTCCACCGGGAGCGGGCTGTTCTTGTCGAAAACCTCATACCCGACCCCTGCGAGATTTTCCCGCAGATGCAGATACGTCTGCTCATTGAGGAGGTAGACCGCCTCGTTGTCCTTTATCACAGCGTCATCCTTCATCAGTAGCCCCCTTCAAATTCCAGAGAAAACTTGCTGCGGCCATCCGCTTCACAGGACAGCAGCACGGTGGCGTTGTAGGTCTTGCCCTTGGCACTGCGGCACTCCTTCAGGCGGACACGGCCATCCCGCAGCAGCTTGTCCGCCACATGAGCATCCAGCCGCTTGCCCAGACGCTTGAAGAACGCATTGTCCTTCCACAGTACGAAACGGCACTCCCGGTTCTCGCAGAACCAGCCCTTTTCACGCTCCACGACAGGCTTACCGCAGTTCGGGCAGACACCAATAATTTTGTTTTTCATAAGCGCATTCGCTCCTTTCGCAGCCTCGGTGGTCGTTACCAGCGAGGAAATCATCTCTTTGATTTCAGTCATAAATTCACCCGGCTCCATTTCGCCACGTTCGATTTGCAGCAGCTTTGTTTCCCAATCGGCGGTCATTTCCGGGGATTGAATTTCTTCGGGCATCACGGTGATGAGGGCTTTGCCCTTGTCGGTGGGCAGCAGCACCTTGGTTTTCTTGGTGCCTTTCCGTTCCAGAAAGCCCTTCTGCACCAGCTTTTCGATAGTAGCCGCTCTGGTGGCCGGGGTGCCGATGCCCTGACGCTCCACGCCCTCCGGCATACTGTCCGCACTGGCGGTTTCCATAGCGTGCAACAGAGTGTCCTCAGTAAAATGCTTCGGCGGGGTCGTTTGCCCCTCCTTTAGCTCGGCGTTGAGAATGCCGCACTCGTTTTCCGCTGCATTGGGCAGGACGGTGAGCTCCTGTTTCCGGTTCAGAATGTCTGCCAGCACCTTGCGCTCCACCGCTTTCCAACCTTCCTCCAAAACCTCCTTGCCCTTGGCGGTAAATTCCTCCCCGGCACATTCGGTGGTCAGCAGGGTTTCCAGATACCGGAAGGGCTTGCTCACCGCCATCAGCGTCCGGGCGATGATGAGCTTCAGGACGTTCTGCTCGCCCTTGGGCAGTGCGTCCAGATCGGCTTGCAGCATACTGCGGGTGGGCAGGATGGCGTGGTGGTCGGTGACTTTTTCCCGGTTGACGGTGCGCCGTGTCCGGGGCACAGCATCGTCCACATCTTCCGGGGTAATGTCGAGAAATCTTTCCAGTGCCTCGGTCAGTTCCTCCAGCATTTCCTCGTCATCGTCGGTGATATAGCAGCTATCAGTTCTGGGATAAGTGGTAAGTTTCTTCTCATACAGGCTCTGCACATAGTCCAGCGTCTGCTGTGCGCTGTACCCCAGCAGGCGGTTAGCATCCCGCTGAAGGGTAGTCAGGTCGTACAGCGACGGCGGACTCTCGGACTTTTCCTTGCGGGTGATGCGCTGGATCGTTGCCACCATCTCCCTTCGACAGGCTTCCAGCAAGTTTTCGGCAACGGCTTTTTCAGGAATGCGGCGGCTGGATGCCGTGCAGCCACTGGTCAGTTCCAGATCTACCGTGTAGAACTTCTCCGGCACAAAGGCGGAAATGGCAGCTTCCCGGACAACCGTCATGGCAAGTACTGGGGTCATAACACGCCCCACCGCCAGCGGTTGACCGTACAGGCACGAAAAAAGCCGGGATGCATTGATGCCGACCATCCAGTCGGCGCGTTCCCGGCAGAGTGCTGCATTGTACAGCGCATCGTATTCAGTTGACGGTTTGAGATGGGCGAAACCTTCCCGGATGGCGGTTTCCTCCATGCTGGACAGCCACAGGCGGGAAAAGGGCTTTTTGCACCCGACTTGCTGATACACTAAGCGGAAGATCACTTCTCCCTCCCGGCCGGAATCGCAGCTGTTCACAATGCTCTCCACATCTGGGCGGTGCATGAGTTTTTGCAGGATACCGAACTGCTTTTTGGTGGACGCAGACACCAGATACTGCCACTTTTGCGGCAGGATGGGCAAATCTGCGAGGCTCCACTTAACGTACTTTTCATCGTAGATGTTGGGCGGTGCAAGCTCTACCAGATGACCAACGCACCAGCTTACCAGATAGCCGTTGCCCTCCAGATAACCGTCTTGACGGTGGGTAGCACCGAGGACTTTTGCGTAGGACATAGCGACAGATGGCTTTTCTGCTACAACTAGAATTGAAATAAGCGATCCCTCCAATCTGTTTTCATTTGGATATGTACGGCGGCAAACGCCGCCTTGAAATCAGATAGGTTCAGTATCCGCTTCGTCCGGGGCTTCGTCCTCGTCCGGCACATCGGTCGGAATCTCAAAATCGCCCTTGTCCTCGGTGTAATTTGCATCAGGGTCAAGGGCTTCTTTTTCGGCCTGCTTTTTCTGCTTCTGCTTCGCAAAGGCATAGAAAACGCCGCCTGCCGCCAGCGCAATCAGCACGACCACACCCAGAAAGCCGGATGCGATCTTTGTGACCTTGTTTTCCTTGGGCTGTTCCTCGCCGGATGCCGCCGCTTCTTCTGCGGCTTTCTTAGCTTCTTCCTCGGCTTTCAGCCTGTCCTGTTCCGCCTGCGCCGCCGCTTCCTTTTCGGCGGTATAAGCGTCCGCATCTTCTTCCTCCATAAGAGCTAACAGGTCGGCTTCATCCACAAGATTCATAAAGTGGACGGTCTGCTGCCCTTTGGCGTTGCGGTCAATGACCAGATAGAACGTGTTGCCAGACTTCGACACCAGCGTAATGAACTGCTGACCGCTGCCATCGGAATAGTCGGTGTGGTAGTCATCTACCAGCGTCAGGTTGCCCTCCGGGGTCAGGGCACCGGAGGTTTCATCCGTGACGGTAACGGCATCCTCCTCGCTGGTATCCGTCAGGACAGGCTGCTCCACTTCCTCAGTGACATCGCCACCGTAAGCAAAAGCGGGAGCCGCCATAACGATACACAGCACTGCCGACAGCAGCAGTGCGCCGACCTTATTCATCTTCATCCGAATCTTCCTCCTTGCTGAACGTAGCACCGACTGCGGACAGCGCAGCCGGGTTCGGGGTGGTGGTGGCTGACTGCCGCAGCAGGGCGGCGAGCTGTTCCGGCGTGACCTTTGCAGTCCGCACCATCTCGTTGACCTCGGCGGAATCCTCCTCCTGAATGCGCCGCTCCAAAATCTCGATGCGGTTGTTCAGCTTGATGCGGCGTTCCTTCTCTTTTTCCAGCATCGCCCGCAGCTTATCCGATTTTTCGCTCATAAAACTCCTCCAATCATTTTGAAAGCCGTCCGAACCCGGCGAGATGCTTCTCCCAGTAGGACGAGTGAATGTTTGCGTACTTGATGGGGTCTCCGGCCGACACCATCATGCCGTTGCCCAGATAGATTCCGGTATGGCTCATGCCGGGGGTGTCGTAGGTTCCTTTGAAAAAGACCAGATCTCCGGGCTTTGCTTCGGCTTCGGAAATGTGCTGGCTCTTGTTCCACAGACCGTTGGCGGTGGTGCGCCCCACATTGTAGCCGTTCTGGTTGTACACCCAGCAGACGTAGCCGGAGCAGTCAAAGCCTGTTTCCGGGGAGGAACCGCCCCAGACGTAAGGCGTGCCCACATACTTTTGGGCTTCCTTGTAGATGGCGGCGAACTCCTCGTCCGTCAGGGCTTCTGCCGGAACCTGATAGTCGATGCCCGGCGAGCCGGAACCATCGGAGCCACCGGGCGGCAATCCGCCGTTGAACAAATAGGGTCTGCCGCCCAGCGTATCCTGAAAAATCTCGTACCGTTTCCACTGGTCGGCATTCAATTCTTCCCGGATAACGACTTCCAAGCCACGGTTCACCAGCTTTGTGTGAAAAATGCGGTACTCATACGGCACCTGCGTGGGGACTGGGATTCCTGCGGGAGTCATGACCCACACAGTCATATACCGGGTCTGCACCTCTACCCATGTGGTCAGCTTGTACTGCTTCTTGAGGGTCTCCTTCAACTTGCCCTGCACCTCCGACCGGGTGTAATCGTCATACAGGGTCGTGAGAAAAGAAGTCAACTGCCACGGGTCATGCTCGATGGGGTCAAGGTGGTACTGGTACTCGTTGTAGCCGGGGTGGTCGGTGGGAGTGCGCTTGATCTTTTTATCCAGTTCCTTTTCCAGCTTCTTGTAGTCCTGTTCTGCGCCCCGGATGTCCCTGTCCTCGGCGGAGTACATGGTCTGCCCGGACACCTGTGTGCCACCGGAAAAGAGGATGCCACAGGAGGAAAAGCCGGACATCACCATGAGGATGAGCAAAAGAAAAACGCCCACGATCACCAGAACGTGTGCGTTGCCCTTGGCGGCATTCATCAGCCCCTTTACGGCAGTGCTGACGGCGGTTTTACCTTTTTCTACGGCATGTTCCACGCCGGACCGGGCAGCAGATGCACCGTTGGATGCCGCCTTGCCGCCTGCGGTCTGCGCCGCTGTACCCGAACGGGCGGCGGCATAGTAGCTCTGCCGGATGTCGTGCTTCTGTCGCCACCGTGAAAGCCAGTTGGAGCCTCCCTCGCCGGTGCCGGATGCGCCTGCATCTTGTGCCGCAGTCGGCTCCGATGCGGAAGATTTAGCGGTTTTGGAGCCTTTCTTGCCCTGCATCTTGGCTTTCTTCTTGAGCTTCCGGGCATAGCGGCTTTTGGAAATATCACGGACATTTCCTGCCGCTTTTTCGCCCTCGCTCAACGCCTGCACACCGACGTTTTCATCCTCGTACTGGTCAACTTCGTGATGCACCGCAGACCGGGCGGCATGGGCGGCGTACATTTCCCGCTTCTGCGCCTTGCTCAACCGGCTCAGTTCGTCCGGGGTCAGTTCCGCCTTGCCAAACCGCAGATGCTGGGCTTTTTCGGCAGCTTTTTCTGCATCGGTTTTCAGTTTCTTCTTTTTGGGCACCGTCTGCTCTACCTTAGCTTTTTTCGGGGGAGAACGGGTCTTTTTTGCGGACGTTTCCTCTTTGATGTTCAGTTTCGCTTCGCTCATTTCTGTGCGCCCTCCGAGACCTCACCCAACTTGGTGGTCATAATGCGGTAGAGTTCCAAATCAGTGGGGAAACGGTCCACAAACGGAAGAATGACATTGCCGAAAAACAGCAGCCCTTCGCCCTCGCCGGAATGGGTCACATAGGAAAGCTGATGGGGCGAAATATTGAGCTGCTTTGCGAGAATTTGCCGGTCGCCTGCCGCCTGATTCAGCATGATGATCATGTCACTGTTCTCGAAAATATTCTCGACTTCACGGGAAGAAAGAAGGTCTTTCACGTTCTGGGTCAGCCCTGTGGGAATACCGCCCCACTTGCGGAAACGCTTCCAGATCTCCACGGAATACGCCGCAGTCTGCTCCTCTTTCAGAAGCAGGTGCATCTCATCCATATAATACCGGGTGGACTTGCCGCTGCTGCGGTTTGCCGTGACACGCCCCCACACCTGATCCTGCACGATGAGCATACCGAGTTTCTTCATCTGCTTGCCCAGTTCCTTGATGTCGTAGCAGACGATGCGGTTATTGACGTTCACGTTAGTGCGATGGTTGAACAGGTTCAGGGAGCCTTTCACATAGATTTCCAGAGCCGTGGCAACATGGTGGGCTTCTT
>ERZ1673734.1548-NODE-1548-length-14759-cov-9.700354_pt1 | contig 14759 bp, 11 predicted proteins | sample MGYA00580199_ERZ1673734 | MGnify/ENA primary metagenome ERZ1673734 (study PRJEB41218, sample SAMN15661742) | gut metagenome | host: Homo sapiens | place: Canada: London | collected 2015-08-20/2019-03-30 | study: EMG produced TPA metagenomics assembly of...
TTATGGGGTTGCTGGGCACGCTGATCGACCACAAATGGCTGATCGCAGGCGTGACAGGCGTATTTATGGCTGCGGGCGTGGCGTATGCGCTCTTGGCGACACCGGTATACCAGGCAAATGCGTTGATTCAGGTTGAGGCTAAAAAAAATGACATGCTGGGCTTCTCTGACATAGGAAGCATGCTCGGCAAAGAGTCGCCATCGGCAACAGAAATTGAGCTCATAAAATCTCGGAAAAATATCGGGGATGTTGTAGACAATCTCCAATTAGATATAGAGGTCGAACCTAACTACTTTCCTGTTTTTGGTGAATTTATAGCCCGTCGCTTTAAACCAGAGACCGCGAATAGCGTCGCCGCTCCAATATTAGGTATGAATAGCTACGCTTGGGGTGGAGAGCAACTGAAAATAGCAGAGCTCATAATACCTCAAGAACTTTTAGGGGAAGAGCTGACCTTAGTTGCAGGCCAAGCAGGCAACTTCAAACTATTTGACGACAATACCTTACTAGTAGAAGGGCAAGTTGATAAAGCCATAGATAAAAATGGTATCAAGCTTAAAGTGGACTTACTGCAAGCTAACCCTGGGACAAAATTTAGTGTAACTCGCGATCCACGTCTCACTACTATCCTAAATTATCAAAAAGCGCTTGATGTCTCTGAGCGCGGCAAAGATTCTGGGATGATTGCCCTTTCGCTGGAAAACACTGAACCAGATGTAGCTATTCAAACCCTGAATGAAATAGCGAACCTATATGTTCAACAAAACGTTGAGCGTACATCTGCTGAAGCAGCGAAAAGTTTAGGCTTCCTAAGAGACCAGCTTCCTCAAGTGCGTAAGGATTTGGAAAAAGCCGAAAATGCACTCAACCAATTTCAAATTCGTAGCAAGTCAATTGATATCAGCTTAGAAGCAAAAGCTATACTTGATCAAATCGTTGCACTAGATACAAGTATATCGACCCTAAAACTCCAAAAAGCAGAAATGGATCGAAAGTTCACTCCACAACACCCTGCTTACCGCGCTTTAATGGGTCAACTGGCCGAGCTAACTAGTAAACAACAGCGCTTAGCTAAACAAGTAGAAGGCTTGCCAAGTACACAGCAAGAACTATTAAGTTTGACTCGAGATCTGAAAGTCAGCACAGAAATCTATACTCAGTTGCTCAACAAATCCCAAGAGTTGGACGTAATGCGTGCAGGCGCAGTGGGCAACGTCCGTTTAATCGACACGGCTGATGTAGATTTAAAAACGCCAGTCAAACCTAAAAAAGCTTTGATTGTTCTAATTGCTACATTTCTTGGCGCACTGTTAGGTATCGGGTGGGTACTTTTCCGGAAAGCACTTAATCGCGGCGTTGAAAATCCGGATGATATCGAGAAGCTTGGCTTACCAGTATATGCCTCTATTCCGTTCAGCTCATTGCAAAAAGTTGAAGATGATAAAAGTACGAACGGTCGTGGGCGGACTGTTACACCATTACTAGCAAGCAGCCACCCAACCGATTTAGCCATTGAAGGCTTACGTAGTCTTCGAACAAGTCTGCACTTCGCTATGCTCGAGGCGGATAATAATCGCCTAATGATTTCTGGTCCTAGCCCTAAAGTTGGCAAGTCATTCGTTTCATCGAATCTAGCAGCCGTAGTTGCCCAAGCAGGACAGAAAGTACTACTTGTAGACGTTGACATGCGCAAAGGTTATATACATAAAATGTTCGGAATTGCCGTTGAAAACGGTTTATCGGATTTGCTAGCAAAACGATGCGACTTAGAAACCGCCACTCATAAATCCGAAGTAGACAATTTGGATGTAATCAGTCGTGGGCAAATACCTCCTAATCCATCCGAACTTTTGATGCATAAAAACTTTACGGAGTTTTTGGAGCAAGTAAGCAAAAAATACGACTTAGTAATATTGGATACTCCACCATTTTTAGCAGTGACTGACGCAGCCATTGTGGGTCGCCAGTCTGGCACCAACCTGATCGTAAGTCGTTTTGAGCTTAACCCTGCACGTGAAGTTGAATTGACAATGCGACGTTTTGCTCAAAACGGCATTAATCTGAAAGGCGCAATTTTTAATGGTGTAGAAAAACGCGCTTCAGCCAAATATGGCTACGGCGCATATGGTTACTACAACTACGAATATAAGTCTGATAGCGTTTAAAAAAGCTTATTCAAAAAGAACGAGCGCCTGCGATATTTCAAGGGCGCTTTTTACTGTATCAACAACAGCAGCCTAACATTCAATAAAATCTTTACTGCTCTCAGGGAATAGCGATAAATCCTGGGGCGGTAGCATGTCTTATGAATAAAACTCAGCGGAAAATTCTATAACACTGAATATAGATGTCTACACATTTTCAAATACTGCACCTAGAAATCAATTATAAAGTTTGTTCATTTAACAATTTAAAAAATCAACTTAAATATTTTCGTTAATAACAAAATGAGCCAGCTCAAACATTCGCATTTAAAAGTGTTGACATCTATGTTCACTGACTAAGTGAATGAACAGTAATTATTTACACTGACCACAAGTTCAAAGGGAATCGACATGAAAGTCACAGTTTTTGGCATCGGTTACGTCGGCCTGGTGCAGGGTGCTGTCCTCGCAGAGGTCGGCCACGATGTAGTCTGCATCGATATTGATGCCAACAAAGTCGAACGCCTAAAGCAAGGATATATACCTATTTACGAACCTGGGCTTGAAGCACTAGTTAAAGAAAACCACGCTGCAGGGCGCTTGAACTTTACTACTGATGCTGCCGCAGGCGTAAAGCATGGCGAAGTTCAGTTTATAGCAGTAGGTACTCCTCCTGATGAAGACGGGTCAGCAGATCTTAAATATGTACTTAAGGTGGCAGAGACCATAGCCGAGAACATGGAACGCTCACAGATAGTTATTGACAAATCAACTGTGCCAGTCGGAACAGCTGATAAAGTCAAAGAGCGAATATCTGAAGTACTGGCTCAACGTCAGCGTGCAGATTTACGTTTCGATGTAGTATCTAATCCTGAGTTTTTAAAAGAAGGCTCAGCTGTAGCTGACTGCATGCGCCCAGACAGAATTGTTATTGGCACAAGTTGCACGACCACTGAAGAAATAATGCGCGAGCTGTACGCGCCATTCAATCGTAACCATGAAAAAATAATAGTCATGGATGTTCGTAGTGCTGAACTGACAAAATACGCAGCTAATTGTATGCTTGCGACAAAAATCAGTTTTATGAACGAAATGGCTAATCTGGCAGAAATGCTTGGGGCCGATATAGAAATGGTTCGACAAGGTATTGGTTCTGACCCGCGTATTGGATACCAGTTTTTGTATGCGGGTGTGGGTTATGGTGGCTCTTGCTTCCCGAAAGATGTACAAGCGCTAATTCGAACAGCTGACAATATCGATTATGATGCAAAAGTTCTGAAGGCTGTAGAAGTTCGTAATAACGAACAAAAATCGGTATTATTCAAAAAAATTCACAATTACTTTAATGGTGATTTAAGTGGGAAAACTTTTGCTCTTTGGGGGCTAAGTTTTAAGCCAAACACCGATGACATGCGCGAAGCCCCGAGTAGAGTTTTGATGGAGGCTTTGTGGAAAGCAGGGGCGAAAGTACGAGCTTTCGACCCTGAAGCGATGGAGGAAACCCAGCGTATTTACGGAAACCGTAACGATTTAAGCTTATCAGGTACTAAAGAAGCAGCGTTGAACGGCGCAGAGGCACTCGTAATCGTTACAGAGTGGCAAGCCTTTAAAGCTCCTGATTTCGAAATTATTAAACAACAGCTTAAAAGCCCCATAATATTTGATGGCCGAAACCTATTCGAACCTAAACGAATGAGTAGTAAAAACATTACATATTTTTCTATCGGCCGTGACAACCAACTATCAAGCGAAAGCGACAAATAAGCTAGGAAAATTCAACTTTAGAGTTTATGGCTCTATTTTCAAATAGAGCCATAAAGGATACGTAAAATAAACAACTCCTGAAATTCAAAATATTCTCAAAGCATGAATATTTAATTAATACTCAACAAATCTATCTAGCTCCCCAATAAAACAAGGAGAGCATTCATGCAAAAGCTAAAACAGATGATATTGCTACTATTGACAATATCTGCTAGCGGCATAAGTTTTCTGACATCCCTCGTCGTAGCTAAAATTTATCAACCAACTGAATTTGGCGAATTTGCTTATTACTTTGCAACTGCAACAATACTTTCAGGCTTTTTATCATTAAAAATAGATACTACAGCACTAACTCAAAGCGAGCTAAATGGAACAGACAAAAAGTTAATTTTAGCGATATCAATAATCACACTGCCAACTCTCTTATTTTTTGAAAGCTCGAACATACTATTAACCTTCATATTAGCTGCTTCAATGGCAGCCTTCACATCTAATGCATATAGCCTTATACCAAAGAACAAACAAACTCTGATTGGAGTATTTAAATTAGCTCTCGCAATATCAATCATGGCAGCTCAAGTATCAATACAATATATCAACATTGATCTTAACAAACTATTACTAGGCGCCGCGCTGGCCAACACAGTTGTTTCTCTATTATTCACAGCAGCATCAAGAACTAAAAAAACATACAGCAAGAGCACTTTATTAAATGAAATACATAAAATCATAAAGTACCGAGTAATAATATCCAAAAATTTTCTAGCTTGGGCTATCGAGACATTAGTGTCATTTGCCCCAATAATTATTATCACTACGAAATTTAACGTGCATAATGCTGGTCTATTTGCATTTTCCGAAAAGCTTTTTAGAGCACCTACTGCAATAATAATATCCTCTATAATACCTTTCGCAATAAACAAACTTATAAAATCAGATAACACTATCCCGACATTAAAAAAATACTGGGCCGGAAGCTTAGTATTGACGTCCCCTTTATTACTAACACCAATACTAGCAAAGCCGTTAATATTATACGCTTGGGGAGAAAAATGGAGCGAGGCTATAGAGCTATGCATTATTTTATTCCCACTATTTATTTTCCAAACAATTATAACAAGTACGAACTTCATATTTAACAAAACAAACAAACTGCATTTGTATTCAACACTTCAAGCAGTACACTTAATCGCAATATACATATCAATCACATATCCAGACTCAATTCTGAATGCCGCAAAGCTATATGCCATTACATCCGCTACCTTTTATGTGCTTATAGCAGCCCTACAAATTAAACTAGGAAAAGATCATGATAAAATCCATTTTAACCAAGGTCTTCTACAAAATTAATCTAGTAAGACACTTTCTAGTTTGTAATAGGCTCTCAATAAATGCAGAGATAGGAAGAGGTGTAAGTATTGAAAAAAATGTAGAGTATTTAGGCGATGTAAAAATATCCTTTGGGTCATCTGTAGGCAAAGGTAGCTATATTAACTCTGGGATAGTACAGAACACTACTATTGGACAATATTGCTCTATTGCATATGGTGTGATGATTGGACTTAGAGAACACGATCATACATTTTCAACAACTTCTCCTGTTCTAGCACAACAGAAATATGGAAATGCGGAGTTAGCCAATATACCCAGGAAAAGAACTTACATTGAAGACGGTGTATGGATAGGAGCCAACTGTATCATTCGTCAAGGTATAAAGATCGGTAAGGGCGCGGTAATCGGCGCAGGATCTGTGGTAGTAAAGAACGTACCCGACGGAGAAATATGGGCTGGAAATCCTGCTCGAATGATTAAAGTGAGAGCCAATTATGAATAAACTACTAATTTTAGTTAAAAAATATCCTTCAGACGAAGAACCATACGCCCTGACTTATGTTCACTCAAGATGTATAGAGTACCAAAAAAAAGGTATAGCATTCGATGTGCTATCATTCGATACGAAGAGAAAATATTCATATCAAAAGGTAAATATAATAACTAAAAGTGAAGCAGCATCAAAAATAAGGGAGTACTCCCATATAGTCTCTCATGCTCCAAACCTAAGACAGCATCTACCATTTTTAATTAAATATTGCATAGGAAAACAAAAAATATTTTTTCTGCATGGCCATGAAATTTTAATTAAGAAAAACCACTATCCACGTGCATATAGCTTTACATTTAAGAATGACTTTCACAAAACAACTAGCACCCTGATAAATAACACATACGACAAAATTAAGACAGCGATACTGAGACAGCTCATTAAAAAAACTAGAAACTCAAAATTCATTTTAGTTAGTGAACACCTTAAAAAAATTGCAGAAACCGACTTAAAGATAGAATTCCCAAGCACCAAGACATCTATAATTAATAACTGTGTTAACGAAAAATTTATATCTAATACTTATGCTGCAGCAAGTCCGAAGAAAGCGGATCTCATTACAATTAGACAGCTAGACAATTCAACTTATTGCCTTGATGTTGTACACAGATTAGCTATCGCAAATCCCACCCTAAAGTTTACGGTTTATGGCAAAGGACATTTTTTTGACCATAATCCGATGCCTGAAAATATCAATTTTATTCAAAGTTTCTTTAAGCATGAGGAGTTACTGGAGATACTCTCACAACATCGCGCAGCATTAATGCCAACGAGGCACGATAGCCAAGGCGTGATGTCATGTGAAATGGCAACATTTGGGATTCCACTAATCACATCAAATATTAAAGTATGTAACGAAATATTTTCTGAGATGCCGAATGTAGCACTAATTGACAACGAAGAAACAATAAATCTAGATACATTAATTCAGACATTACAAGATAACCTCTCCCCGCCAAACAAATCAAAATTCAACCCAGCTAATACAACCGATAAAGAACTTAACACTATAATCGAAAAAACATGAAAAAAATCCGTGTACCTCAGTCTACTCCGTTACTACTTTGCATGTTACTTACAACACTCATCGCAACCGAAAGTCTAAAAATAATTGGCTTTGCCGCGCTTGCAATGACTCTTCTAATTACGTTGAAGAAAAATATAACAGAGCGAAAAGGTTCACACTTAAAGATCAAAAAAGATCTAGCAGTTTTCTATACATGCTACATATTGTTTTTATTAACATGCATAGTTTCATTGACGCAGGATCAAAGCCCAGGCTCCTTATATGTCCTCACACAATATTTTTTCATAATAACCTTTTTCTTTTTAATATCTTCAACAAATATAGATTGCATCGGAATCAAATCAATTTATCCTTTATACATCATACTTTGTCTACTTGTACTAGCTACTAAGACCGGACGCTATGATCATGATGGAAACTATTCATTTATCTATGACAACCCTAACACCTTTTCAACAGTGTCCTCTATGCTGCTTGTTCCATACTATTTCATAGTACCCAAGAGCACCCAGAAAAAAATCATCATCACAATTGCTTTGTTAGTCATAGTTTTCTCGAAAGGAAGATCCGCTCTGCTTGGGGCTTTTCTGGGTGTGTTTTTTGCTATCTATATATCAAAACAACGTAAAACTGGAAAACATTCATTCACACTACTTACAACATTACTTTTAGCAATATCGTCCTTTATATACTTGACAGTAAACTTCTATCAGTCTCCAGTTGGTCTTTTATTAAACGAAATAATGTTCAGCAACACCGGGAAAAATTTATTTTCAGGCCGAGAAAAGCTTTGGGAGCAATTATTCATTGCTATCAACCAAAGTCCCTTCCTGGGGCATGGCCTAGCCAGTCACGCAAGTCAATATGCAGATGTGACGTATTCCGCACATAATCAGTTCATACAGACAACGTTACAATCTGGAGTTTTAAGCACTATTTTTTTGATGGTAGCGTTAATATCGCTAGCACTATTTTTCTCGAAGAAAGTTGAGACCTCATACGACCCAGATCTGAAACGCAAATACTCGACAGGTTTAGCACTAGTTGTGATGGTCATATTCCAAAATAATTTCGAGATATATTTGCTCCAAAACAATATGGAGTTGAGTCTTCTTTTTTGGGCGCTTATTGGTATTTTAGCGTCCCCTCCAAAAATCAAAAAGAGAGTTAATGAATGCGCTACAGCATAATCATCCCTAGTTTTAACGAAGAGAAATTTATTGCGACCTGCTTAAACTCATTGTTAGATTGTAAAACACCACCGAATCTATACGAAATCATCGTCATTGACGGTGAAAGTTCGGACGACACAAAGAAAATTGTCAACAGTTACATCAAAAACAACAAAAACATACACTTAATTAACAACCCAAAAATAAAACAAGTTTTTGCTTTGAATATGGGTATTAAAGCAGCTAAAGGTGAATACATAATCCGGTGCGACGCTCACTCAAAATATCCGCAAAATTATGCTGAAAAACTTGTAGAATTTCTTTGCGAATCTGGAGAAAAAATTCTAAACGTTGGGACAAGCTATACAACAACAAATAAACAAAATGGGATATTCGCCGCATCAATTAAAACAGCAATGTCCAACCCCTTTGGCGTAGGTATCTCACACAGGAGTATTGAGATAGTTAAGCCTACCGAAGTTGATACCGTCCTTTTCGGCGCATGGAGAAAAGACACATTCGAACTAGTAGGTGAATTTGATGAAGATTTTATTCGCGGACAAGACTACGAACATAATATAAGAATTAAAAAAGCTGGCGGCCGCGTTTTACAAATTCCTTCGAGCCCATTTGAGTACAGTACACGAGATAATTTACAAAAATTTTCTCGCATGATCTTTCAATACGCGTATTGCAAGCCCGTAATATTAAAAAAACATGGCACCATTCCACCTATTAGGGCCATCGTACCTTCAGCATTTTTGATCAATCTACCTCTTTCTTTATTTAGCACAACAGCTCTGAGCCTTACCGGTATCTACTTTATTACCTCAGCACTCATATCAGCACGCTCCGTATTTAAAAAAGAAATAAAGTTATATGAACACCCATTGCTTATGATTACATTCTTCACGGGCCATATAAGTCATGGCGCTGGCACTATAAAAGGCTTAATAAATACGTTCATCTCCAAAAAAACCACTACAAATTTTGAACACACTAGATAACTACGTAAAAATCAATCTAAATAACTACGCACACCTCTCAAAACATTAGCTGGGCACTCATTATTTTACGGCAGCGAGATTTAATAAAGATGATTAGAGAACTAACCCTTTCAGCAGCGCTATTAACTCTCTCTTTTAATGCATCAGCCGTATCATTAAATGATAAATCTATGATTGGTATGCAACCACCTCAACCAGTCCATGATATGCCTTTTTTGAAGCCAATATACCTACCGAACACTGGTGGCTCTATAATAAATAATGTCGCAATGAGCGCCAACAACGACATTATGCAACCTATTCATAACTATCAAGATCAGCTTTCACAGCTAGCGGATTATTATCTAACAAGTAAGAGTCTTGTAGCCGCTGAACGAGCAGGCTATTACCTAACAAGTTGGGCCAAAGCTGATGCTCTAACTGGCGCAATGGAAGAATTTAGCGAATCCGACGTGAATCGCTACATGTTTCTTTCAGCAACTGCAATGAACTATCTTAAAATAAAGAAAACTTTATCTAAATCCGACCAAAAAAAAATTGAAAAATGGCTATTAAACTTAGCAAGCCGAAACAAACAATCGTTTTCATATCTTAAAAATACGGGCAACCTGCGGAGTTGGTACGCGCTTGGGATCCTAGCAACTGGAATAGCCACAAATAGAAAAGATTTAATTTCAGAAGCTAAAGATAAATACCAAGCGGCGACCAGCTTAATTAACGATGACGGAACAATTGATACAGAACTTGCTAGACAGCATAGGGCTTTGACATATACCGATGGTGCCACAATACCTCTGGTGATAATGGCCGAACTGTCTCGAAAAATTAATGAGGACTGGTACAAAATAAACCCTGGTCGTCTAGATCTTACACAGGCACGCATTCTGTATGGAATAAAGCATCCTGAATGGTTTGCTCAACGTGCAAATGGCGCCGAACAAGAAGAGATAGTACCGGGTTGTTGGTTGATTTTTTTCGCCATGCGGCATCCCGATAATAGGGATGCGCAAGAAGCCCTTGCAAAAAAATGGGGCGATTATCAAAGTCGCATCGGTGGTTCAGCAAAAATTTTGCTTGACTCAGATTTTTTTAGTGATGACTAAGCTACCCGAATTACTTATCGAAGGGCCTAAACGGCCAAAATTCACTAGGCAACCCTGCTCTAGGATGTTATAAAACGTCAGCAATACTGGGTTCTGGGTAGGTATTCTTAAGTAGTTATGACGAAGTAAAATGTCGATAACGTAGTTTAATAGTGATGCTAGAACGGCATCATCACGCTTCAAGATGCCTGCTTAGACTAAAAAGCCACTATCAGAAGATCTATCAAAAGGATTTAAAAATGAGCAAATTTCTAGTTTCAGTACTCACACTCGCCTTGAGCGCTTCCGCTTTGGCAGCCGAAGCTCCTACATCTGCAACTACTGACGCTACTACTGCTGGTGAGACAGCTGGTGCCACAGGCTCAGCATCTGGTACTTCTCTCGCTACCACTACTGGTGTATTGGGAGGAGTGAGTACAGCTACTGCTGTGGGTGTTGGTGTAGCTGTTGCAGCTGGCGCAGCTGCAATCTCCTCTGGCGGCGGCGGTGGCGGCGGAAGCAATGGCGGTACCACTGGTACCACTGGCACTACAGGAACAACTGGCACTTCCGGGACTTCTCGTTAAGTAGACGCCAGGTCGATCGAACTAAACCACCTGGATATATCCAGGCATTTGATTTTGATGTGTTTCTTTTACAAGTGTCCCCAATGATGATTCGTAGTTTGTCGCTCGCGGTACTTGCAGGGCTTGCCCTGCAAGGTTGTATGTTTTCGCCCGGTCAATACCTGGATACCAGTGAGATCGGCACTGAAGGCTCACCAGAAAGCAGTCGGGTTGAGTTGATTCCCATCACCCCCAAGCTGATTGCTCAAAACGCAGCGACCTACGTTTCTAGCTCGGTGCCAGCAGAACTGCTGGCATTCAAGCCGCAGGCTTACAAGATAGGCCCCAATGATGTGCTGTACATCACCGTTTGGGACCATCCTGAATTGACTGCTCCGTCTGGTCCTCAGCAGCAAATTGATTCAAACGGACGTTTGGTAAGACCTGACGGTACGATTTATTACCCTTACATTGGTCAAGTTAATGCTGCTGGGAAGACGATTGAAGAACTACGTTCGACCATAGCTCAACGCTTATCGCAATATGTGGATAGCCCGCAGGTAGATCTGAACGTTTTACGTTTTGCTAGCCAGAAGGCAATTTTAGCAGGTGCAGTGGCTAAAGCAGGCCCGATGCCTATCACTAGCTCTCCACTGAGCGTAGTTGAAGCACTCGGTGCTGCTGGAGTGGAGCCTTCAAATGCCGACTTGTCGGGTCTGATACTTACACGCGATGGTCGTGAATACATTCTGGATATAGATTCACTCAACAGTAAAAATTCACAACTGCAAAATGTGTATTTAAAAGATGGCGACCAGTTGTACTTACCTTACAACGATCGTAAAAAAATATATGTGATGGGCGAAGTACTGGCCCCACAAGCTATTAGATTCAAAACCAAGAACATGAATCTTTCAGACGTCGTTGGCTCTGTGGGAGGATTGAATCAAACAACTTCTAACGGTAATGCTCTTTATGTGATTCGCGGTGCCGATAATATCGAAACAGCGCCTATCAAAATATTCCAACTTGATGCTAAGTCACCGGTAGCATTTGCTATAGCAAGCAACTTCGAGCTAAAACCACAAGATATTGTCTATGTCGGACCTGCTCAGGTTACTCGTTGGAATCGCCTAATTAGCCAGCTATTGCCTTCAGCAACAATCCTGGGTACAGGCGCAGCCGCAACTAACAACCTCAGTGAAGCCGGTAGTAGATAAGGTTTGAGTCGTTTTGAAAACTTTTCGTAACCAATCATGCTTGTTGGCGTGCCTCTTGTTATGTGGTTGTAGCCCTTTGATGCAAGGTTCTATTGACACCTTCAAGGCAACCATGCACGGCGCTGAGTCACTAGAGCTTACAGCGGCTGACGTTGAAGCAGTTCCTTATGCGCAAATACAAGTTACTACCCCTTCGAGCGAAGGGGTAATGGCAAAACTGCGTCAGCAGGGAGACCTTCAGTTTTGGGTAGCCTCCGGCAAACAGGTCCTGTTGATGCGAGATGGGCTTGTGATTCGTACCGTAGGATTAGAGCCAAGCCTCGACGGCACTCGCTTTGATAAAAAATCACCTTTCAAAGATGGCCTTCAGCATGTAGTTGAAGGTCAAACGAGCACACGTTGGATCGATATGTATCAGGACAATCAGATTAGTCTAGAGGTCAGTAGTCGGTTTAAACGAAAAGGTGTCGAAACCGTAAGCATTGTCGGTCAATCATATACTGCTCAGCGTATCGATGAAGTTATAGAGATACCTAAACTAGGCTTTAGCGGTACTAATCATTTTTGGGTCAGGCAGGAAGACGGCCAAGTTCTTAAAAGCGAACAATATATAACACCGGGTCTCTTGTTGAAAATTGTACATTTACGTCCTGACTGGGAGACATCCCGGTGATACGTCTAAAAAAAATTTCTTTATGCCTGCTGCTAAGCCATTCAGCATTAACACATGCAGGTATCACTGTCACAGGTGATGTATCAAAGCCAGGCGATATCCCGTTTACTAATGGTATGCGGTTGCAAGATGCTATCGATACAGCTATGCCCAATCCCCAAAGCTACTGGCTCGCAGCAGCTTGGATGCATCAGCCACTACTAGAGGAGCAAACACGGTTAAAAGTTGGCGTTCTGTTTGACCTAAAAATGCTGCTGCGTGGCTCATTGCTAAAGAATGATACAGATTTAGCAGCTTTGGCAGAACGCTTGATTAAAGACATAGAGCCGCTGCCAGTAACGGGCCGTAAGGTTGCGCAACTTGATCCTGTGGCAATTGAGGTAAAGTTTGCTCGTAACTATCTACTCAGTGACGGTGACCACTTAATTTACCCCGAACGGCCCAATAGTGTCACCGTCTTGGGTGCAGTTAAACAGAAGTGCACCCTGCCCTACCAGGCCATGAAAGAGACGCGCGATTACCTCGAGAGTTGCCCACGGCTAGCAGAGGCAGAAACGGACTTCCTCTGGCTGATTAATCCCAATGGCACCTATCGACGTCTCGCAATTGCAGCCTGGAATCGTCAAGACGGAATATCTGCGGCCGCTGGTAGTACTATTTTTGTACCTATAAGCAACGACAACCCTGATTTACCCACGCCTGATTTGAATGAGCAGTTGGCGCAGTTCCTCGCCACTCAACCGTTGGCTGAGGTTGCACCTTGAAATTACGTTTTGCTGTTGTGATGTTATTGCCTTACAGCTTGGCTCATGCAGAGCCACGCTATACCCAAAATGATTTTGGCGGTGTTGGCTTATTGCAAACACCAACTGCCCGTATGGCACCTGCCGGCGAATTGAGCCTAAACGCAAACCGTACGACTCCCTACTCTCGCTATAGCCTTTCATTGCAACCTCTTGAGTGGTTAGAAGGAACTTTTCGATACACAGCTATTAGTAACATTAAATACGGCCCCGCTGAATTAAGCGGAAATCAGAGCTATAAAGACAAAGCCGTTGATGCTAAGGCTCGATTATGGGAAGAAAGCCATTGGTTGCCTGAAGTAGCTTTGGGGTTTCGTGATATCGGCGGTACTGGTTTATTTTCTAGCGAGTACTTTGTTGCAAACAAACGATATAAAGACATAGACTTTAGTTTCGGTATTGCCTGGGGTTATATCGGCAATCGTGGCGACTTGAATAATCCACTAGGCTATTTTGACGACAGATTTGACACACGCCCGACACACCCTAGTGTTGGTGATATCAACACTAATACATATTTCCGTGGTAAGCCTGGTCTTTTTGGCGGTATTTTATACCAAACTCCACTTCCTGCTTTAAGCCTAAAGCTTGAATATGATGGTAATGACTATAAACACGAACCAAAAGATAATAATCAAATACAAGACTCACCTATAAATATAGGCTTAGTTTTCAAGCTAAACGACAATATCGATTTAAGCGCAGGCTGGGAGCGCGGTAATACAGCCTTATTTGGCATTACGTTACATACAAATTTCGTAACCAGAAAGGCGCCTGCGAAAACCTATGACCCTCCAGCTGAGGCGCTACCTAGTAAGATACCAACCACACCATTAAACCAAGTAGACTGGGCTAAAGTTTCTAAAGAATTAGAGAACAACGCAGGTTATAAAGTCGAACGTATTGCTCAAAGTGATTCAGAACTTACTGTCTATGGCGAACAGTCGAAGTATTTTTACTCCGCAAAAGGAGTTGGTCGGGCTAGTCGTATTCTAGACAACAATGCAAACAAAGACATCACGTGGTTTACACTGGTTAATAAACGCTATGATATGCCTATTGAAGAAACAAGCGTTCCTCGATCAACCTTCCGCGACGTTATTAATAACGACCTGGATTTGATAAATCTACATCGAGCGACTGAAGTTAATCGTGCACCTTCGCGCACTCAAAACACTTTATATCAGCAAAAAAATGATCCTTTTACATATGGTTTCGGTCTAGGGTACCAGCAAAATATTGGTGGCCCTGATGGATTCTTGCTCTACCAAGTTAGCGCCTATGCCGAAGGGCAGTATCGTTTCACCCCTGGGACATGGGCAAGTGGCGGCATCAGTGCAAACTTGCTGAACAATTACGACAAGTTTAAATACGATGCACCTAGCGGCTTGCCACGTGTGCGTACCGATGTGCGTA
>ERZ1673734.1562-NODE-1562-length-14621-cov-129.546135_pt1 | contig 14621 bp, 10 predicted proteins | sample MGYA00580199_ERZ1673734 | MGnify/ENA primary metagenome ERZ1673734 (study PRJEB41218, sample SAMN15661742) | gut metagenome | host: Homo sapiens | place: Canada: London | collected 2015-08-20/2019-03-30 | study: EMG produced TPA metagenomics assembly of...
ACCGTACGTTCCAATCCCGGAAGGCGGCGTGAAGATCTCTTCGCACCACTAACCGGTTGCCTTATCCGGCTTACAAAATGTCTATCGTAGGCCGGATAAGGCGTTTACGCCGCATCCGGCAAATCCCCAGCCCGGACCTTCCGGGCTTTACGCATATCTGGAAGGCAAAATGTTTGGTAACTTAGGACAGGCAAAAAAATATCTCGGCCAGGCGGCGAAGATGTTGATTGGCATTCCAGACTACGACAACTACGTCGAGCATATGAAGACCAACCATCCCGACAAGCCGTACATGAGCTATGAAGAATTCTTCCGCGAACGCCAGAATGCGCGCTACGGCGGCGATGGTAAAGGCGGTATGCGCTGTTGTTAATGGAGAGAGCATGAACCCGATTGCAGTTACCCTACTCACCGGTTTTTTAGGCGCAGGCAAAACCACCCTGCTGCGCCATATTCTTAACGAACAACACGGCTACAAGATTGCCGTGATTGAAAACGAATTCGGCGAAGTCTCCGTTGATGATCAACTGATTGGCGACCGCGCCACGCAGATCAAAACGCTGACCAACGGCTGCATCTGCTGTTCGCGCTCCAACGAGCTGGAAGACGCACTACTCGACCTGCTGGATAATCTCGACAAGGGCAATATTCAGTTCGACCGTCTGGTCATTGAATGCACCGGCATGGCCGATCCCGGCCCGATTATTCAGACCTTTTTCTCCCATGAGATTTTATGCCAGCGTTACCTGCTGGACGGCGTGATTGCGCTGGTGGATGCGGTACATGCCGATGAGCAGATGAACCAGTTCACCATCGCCCAGTCACAAGTGGGCTACGCCGACCGTATTCTGCTGACTAAAACCGACGTCGCAGGCGAAGCAGAAAAACTGCGTGAACGCCTGGCGCGCATCAACGCCCGTGCACCGGTCTACACCGTCACCCACGGCGACATCGACCTGGGCCTGCTGTTCAACACCAACGGTTTTATGCTGGAAGAGAACGTCATCAGCACCAAACCGCGTTTCCACTTTATCGCGGATAAACAAAACGATATTTCGTCGATTGTGGTGGAACTGGATTACCCGGTAGATATCAGCCAAGTTTCCCGGGTGATGGAAAACCTGCTGCTGGAATCGGCGGATAAACTGCTGCGTTACAAAGGGATGCTATGGATTGACGGCGAACCTAATCGCCTGCTGTTCCAGGGCGTCCAACGCCTCTACAGCGCCGACTGGGACCGCCCGTGGGGCGATGAAAAACCGCATAGTACGATGGTGTTTATCGGGATTCAGCTGCCGGAAGAAGAGATTCGGGCGGCGTTTGCTGGGTTGAGGAAGTAAGTTCGGGAAAGATCAACTTTTTGAGAGTTCCACCGCAACATTATTACGAGTGGAACTCTTTAGATATGTCAGACCAACCAAAGCTTCTTCAATTGCGTTTTCATTTTTTCATGTCTCATTTTCAGTTCAGCCAATCCCCATTCTGAAGAATTACAAACATCTTTTGTTAAATCAAAAGAGCTTTTACTATTAAGTTTCTCATAAATAGATTTCTTTTTGATAAAATCATAGTGTTGTGCTTCAGAATTTTTGGAACCACTTATGAGTGTTAAATTACCTATTTTATGCAGCCAGTAGACATGCTCTTGAGGTTGGAATCTATTAATCCAGTATTCATTAACTAATGCTTGAGGAAGAATATGCTCAATTGTGATTCTCCCCGTATAGGTTTTAATCACGCTCTCATCTTGTTGCTCCATATCTAAGCGAAGCAAAATTGCTTTTATTAAGTTCACTTGATTCGGACGAGGCTCATATAAATCTTCATCCAGAGCAGCTATAAAACCTGAATTATCTGCATGTTGGTTTATCTGATTTATCACAGAATCAAAAGACATATCATTATTTATTGCTACCAGAGCTGAATAACAAACCATTTCTCTTTGGCTTTTAATTTGTTTTTTTAACCACCCATGCATATATACCTTCTCAAAGGCGGTAATAAATTGAGAAAAATCATCTAAATTAAAATCTTCTGTACGAGCCATTCGATTCATGAATGCCATAACCGGAGGAATCCACTCATCTACCCCTAAATTACTTAGTGATGCTATTTTTCGTCGTATTGAAGAGTGTTCAAAATCATTCTCTAAAATCTTAGTATAATTTTTTGCAGAATTAACCAACATCAGTGACATAGCAATAGCATCTCCATCAAATTGCTGCTGGAGATTTTCAATAAAAGCTTCAAAACCTTTTTGTAACACCCTGTCACGATCTTTTTTCTCGGAAAGCTTATGAAGAGTAAGAAATTTATCAAGCCGTCTCACTCCAACCATATCTTCAATTTGCGACCATGCTGATTCTATTTGCTCTGATTTTTTATTATGCGTAGAAGCTGATTCAAACAGTGCATTTTTTAAAAGATCTGCATTACTTAAAGGTAAACCTCGACTATTTAATACATTAAAGAGTCTAAATGATGATGCGAAATCATCAGTTTGCACAAATACGATATATACATTTTGCAAAATATATTTAGCAAGCAACTTCAACTCATCAACAGATAACCGCAACAAGTAATCTCTAATTGTTTCAGCGTTGCTAATGAATACTAACTCAGTATCCGATGGTTTTTCAGGTTTATAATCTTTAGAATCCTGAAGTATATAATATTTATAAAGATCATACTCTTTTTTTCTAACAATTAGCCTTGGTTCATCTGTTTCATCAGAATAAACATCAATAGGCAGAACTCTTTTTTGCAAATCATCTTTTATCCCCTGAATCGGGATGATTTTTTTTAGCTCGGAGACAATAATGCTTAACGTTGTAAGACGTTGTTGTCCATCTACAACTTCATACTGATTTTGCCCTTTATTGATACAAATCATACTCCCAATAAAATATTCATTCTCTTCTGATTGAGAGCTTTTATAAATATCATCAATGAGTTGCTCTGCATTATCTACCGTCCAACTGTAAGGACGCTGATAAGAAGGAATAATAAACTTTTTGTTTTCAGTAAGGATATCCTGCACCTTACATTCTTTAGCTTCCATTTCATATACCCAATCAAACAATCAACAATAACATTATCTTTCTTGCTCGAAAGAAACGCAACTATAAGATTTTTATATATTTTGTTAGAGTTGATACGGTTCCTGTAACTTCTGTTTATCTGTCTCTGATATGCCCAGATTAATTCAAGCAAGATATAACAGAGATATCAATGTGATCTCTGCTACGTACTTCACGTTGAAACACCGCCCTAAGTCATAGCCAGGCTATTGATTTTATGTACAATCAGAATCGTCCTGATAAAAGCGAGAACACCCCATGGCGGAACTGAACCTAAGTAACCTGACGGAAGCAGACATCATTACCAAATGCGTTATGCCAGCCATTCTCAATGCAGGCTGGGACAACACAACGCAAATCAGACAGGAGGTCAAACTCCGGGACGGTAAAGTCATCGTACGTGGTAAAGTTGCGGCACGCAGAACGGTAAAATCTGCTGACATCGTGCTGTATCACAAACCAGGCATTCCCTTAGCCGTGATTGAAGCAAAAGCCAACAAACATGAAATTGGCAAAGGGATGCAACAGGGCATTGAATATGCGCGCCTGCTGGACGTTCCTTTTGTTTTTGCCACCAACGGGGATGGCTTTATCTTCCGCGATGCCACCGCAGCCGAAGGTGAATGCCTTGAAAAGCAAATAACGCTGGATGACTTCCCCTCCCCCGCTGAACTCTGGCAAAAATTCTGCCTCTGGAAAGGATACACACAAGCTCAGCTTCCGGTGATTACTCAGGACTATTACGACGATGGCAGCGGTAAATCGCCACGTTATTACCAGCTTCAGGCAATCAACAAAACCATTGAAGCCGTCTCCAACGGGCAAAACCGCGTTCTGCTGGTCATGGCGACCGGAACAGGGAAAACCTATACCGCATTCCAGATCATCTGGCGCCTGTGGAAATCAAAAAATAAAAAACGCATTTTGTTCCTTGCCGATCGCAACATTCTGGTCGACCAAACCAAAAATAATGATTTCCAGCCATTTGGTACGGCAATGACTAAAGTCAGCGGACGCACCATTGATCCCGCTTATGAAATTCACCTCGCGCTCTATCAGGCTATAACTGGCCCGGAGGAAGACCAAAAAGCGTTTAAACAAGTCGCACCAGAATTCTTCGATCTGATCGTGATCGACGAATGCCATCGCGGCAGCGCATCCGAAGACAGCGCCTGGCGAGAGATCCTTGATTATTTCAGTTCAGCTACCCAAATTGGCTTAACCGCCACGCCAAAAGAGACGCATGAAGTCTCCAGCACGGATTACTTCGGCGATCCGGTTTACGTCTACTCGCTAAAAGAAGGGATCGAAGACGGCTTCCTCGCCCCTTATAAAGTTGTCCGTGTTGATATTGATGTTGATCTGCAAGGCTGGCGCCCAACCAAAGGGCAAACTGACTTAAACGGCGAGGTGATCGACGATCGTATCTATAACCAGAAAGATTTCGACCGCACGATGGTAATCGACGAACGCACAGAACTGGTTGCCAGAACCATTACCGACTATCTCAAGCGCACCAACCCGATGGATAAAACCATCGTCTTCTGTAACGACATCGATCATGCAGAACGTATGCGCCGCGCCCTGGTTAATCTCAACCCGGAGCAGGTGAAAAAGAACGACAAATACGTCATGAAAATCACCGGCGATGATGAAATTGGCAAAGCTCAGTTGGATAACTTCATTAACCCGAAAAAACCGTACCCGGTTATCGCGACCACTTCAGAGCTGATGACCACCGGTGTGGATGCTAAAACCTGCAAACTGGTAGTACTGGACCAGAACATCCAGTCGATGACCAAATTCAAGCAAATTATCGGTCGTGGTACACGCATCGACGAACGTTACGGCAAACTCTGGTTTACCATCCTCGACTTTAAAAAAGCCACCGAACTGTTTGCCGATGAGCGTTTCGATGGCATTCCCGAAAAAGTCATGGATACCACACCAGAGGATATCGCCGATCCAGAATCTGATTTTGAAGAGAAACTCGAAGAAATCAGCGAACATGACGAAGAACAGGTAACAGGCGTTGATGAACCGCCTGCGCCACCATACCAGGTTACCGATACCGATGATGTCGGCCCACTTCCGGAAGAAGACGAGAAGAAAATCCGCAAGTTTCACGTCAACGGTGTAGCGGTGGGCGTTATTGCACAGCGCGTTCAGTATTACGACGCCGACGGTAAACTGGTTACCGAATCCTTTAAAGATTACACCCGCAAAACACTGCTCAAAGAATATGCCTCGCTGGATGACTTTACCCGCAAGTGGCAGGACGCCGATCGCAAAGAAGCGATCATTCACGAGCTGGAGCAACAGGGGATCATCTGGGAAGTACTGGCAGAAGAAGTCGGTAAAGATCTCGACCCATTCGACATGCTTTGCCACGTAGTATATGGTCAGCCGCCGTTAACCCGCAAAGAGCGCGCCGAGAACGTGCGCAAGCGGAACTACTTCACAAAATACTCTGAAGCAGCGCAAGCCGTGCTCGATAATCTGCTGGATAAATACGCCGATGCGGGCGTACAGGAGATCGAAAGTATTCAGGTGCTGAAACTTAAACCATTCGACAGCATGGGCACTTTACCGGAGATTATTAAAACCGGATTTGGCGACCGTAACGGGTATAATCAGGCGCTCAGCGAGCTGGAAAACGAAATCTACCAATTACCGCCCCGCTCTGCTTAACAACTCTCTTTTGTGCCTTCTGCAACCATCATGTTGCAGAAGGCCTTGTTTTTCATGGAATACAACATGTCTATCAGCTCAGTAATCAAATCATTACAAGATATTATGCGCAAAGATGCCGGTGTGGACGGAGATGCGCAGCGTCTCGGTCAGCTCTCCTGGCTGCTGTTTTTGAAAATCTTCGATGCCCAGGAAGAGGCGCTGGAACTGGAGCAGGATAACTATCAATATCCGATCCCACAGCGTTATTTATGGCGCAGTTGGGCCGCAAACGCGCAGGGCATTACCGGTGATTCCCTGCTGGAATTCGTTAATGATGATCTGTTCCCGGCGTTGAAAAACCTCACTGCGCCTATCGATAAAAACCCACGCGGCTACGTGGTGAAGCAGGCGTTCAGCGATGCCTATAACTATATGAAAAACGGTACGCTACTGCGTCAGGTGATCAACAAGCTGAACGAAATTGACTTTACCAGCGCCAGCGAACGCCATCTGTTTGGTGATATTTACGAACAGATCCTTAAAGATCTGCAATCTGCGGGCAATGCTGGCGAATTCTATACTCCACGCGCCGTCACTCGCTTTATGGTGGATCGCGTTGATCCGAAACTCGGCGAATCCATTATGGACCCGGCCTGCGGTACGGGCGGTTTTCTTGCCTGCGCATTTGATCATGTAAAGAACAAATACGTGAAGAGCGTCGCCGATCATCAGACGCTGCAACAACAGATCCACGGTGTTGAGAAAAAACAGCTTCCGCACCTGCTGGCGACCACCAATATGCTGCTGCACGGCATTGAAGTACCAGTACAAATTCGTCACGACAACACCCTGAACAAACCGCTTTCCTCCTGGGATGAGCAACTGGATGTCATTGTTACCAACCCGCCGTTTGGTGGCACGGAAGAAGACGGTATTGAGAAGAACTTTCCGGCAGAGATGCAAACCCGCGAAACGGCGGATCTGTTCCTGCAACTGATTGTGGAAGTACTGGCGAAAAACGGTCGTGCGGCGGTGGTATTGCCGGATGGCACACTATTTGGCGAAGGCGTTAAAACCAAAATCAAAAAGCTACTTACCGAAGAGTGCAACCTGCATACCATCGTGCGTTTACCGAATGGTGTGTTTAACCCCTATACCGGCATTAAAACCAACCTGTTGTTCTTTACCAAAGGTCAGCCAACCAAAGAGATTTGGTTCTATGAGCATCCGTATCCGGCGGGCGTGAAAAACTACAGCAAAACCAAGCCGATGAAGTTTGAAGAGTTTCAGGCGGAGATCGACTGGTGGGGTAACGAGGCCGATGGTTTTGCCAGCCGCGTCGAGAATGAGCAAGCGTGGAAAGTCAGCATTGATGACGTGATTGCGCGTAACTTCAATCTGGATATTAAAAACCCACATCAGGCGGAAACCGTCAGCCATGATCCGGACGAACTGTTAGCGCAGTATGCAAAGCAACAGGCGGAGATCCAGACGCTGCGTAATCAACTGCGCGATATTCTCGGCGCTGCGCTGTCTGTCAAGGAGGTTAACTGATGAGTGTGGAAAAGCTGATCGTTGATCATATGGAAACCTGGACCTCGGCGTTGCAAACCCGTTCCACCGCCGGGCGCGGCAGTTCCGGTAAAATTGATTTGTATGGCATTAAGAAATTACGTGAGCTGATTCTGGAACTGGCAGTGCGCGGTAAACTGGTGCCGCAGGATCCGAACGATGAACCGGCGTCGGAGCTGCTGAAGCGTATTGCGGCGGAAAAAGCAGAGCTGGTGAAACAGGGGAAAATTAAAAAGCAAAAACCACTGCCGGAAATTAGCGAGGAAGAGAAGCCGTTTGAATTGCCGGATGGATGGGAGTGGACAACGCTAACTAGAATTGCGGAAATAAATCCTAAAATTGATGTCAGTGATGATGAGCAAGAAATATCATTTATTCCAATGCCACTCATATCAACTAAATTTGATGGCTCGCATGAATTTGAAATAAAAAAATGGAAAGATGTTAAAAAAGGTTATACACACTTTGCTAATGGTGATATCGCTATTGCAAAAATAACACCTTGCTTTGAAAATAGTAAAGCAGCTATTTTTTCTGGCTTAAAAAACGGCATTGGTGTTGGAACAACAGAATTACATGTTGCACGCCCTTTTAGCGATATAATTAATCGAAAATATCTTCTTTTAAACTTTAAATCACCTAATTTTCTTAAGTCTGGTGAATCACAAATGACTGGTTCTGCTGGTCAGAAACGTGTTCCAAGGTTTTTTTTTGAAAATAATCCTATTCCCTTCCCTCCATTGCAAGAACAAGAGCGCATTATTATTAGGTTTACTCAATTAATGTCTCTCTGCGACCAACTGGAACAGCAATCCCTAACCAGTCTGGACGCACATCAGCAACTGGTTGAAACCCTGTTGGGAACACTTACAGACAGCCAAAACGTCGAGGAACTGGCTGAAAACTGGGCGCGTATTAGCGAGCATTTCGACACACTATTTACCACTGAAGCCAGCGTGGATGCGTTAAAACAGACCATTCTGCAACTGGCCGTAATGGGTAAACTTGTGCCGCAGGATCCGAATGACGAACCCGCCTCTGAACTGCTCAAACGTATTGCGCAGAAAAAAGCGCAATTGGTGAAAGAAGGGAAAATAAAAAAACAAAAACCGTTGCCGCCAATTAGTGATGAGGAAAAACCGTTTGAACTGCCGGAAGGGTGGGAGTGGTGTCGATTGGGTTCTATTTATAATTTTTTAAATGGATATGCCTTTAAAAGTGAGTGGTTTACCTCTGTCGGTTTACGTTTATTGCGGAATGCTAACATTGCTCATGGAGTTACCAATTGGAAAGATGTTGTACATATACCAAATGACATGATATCCGATTTTGAAAATTATATTTTGTCAGAAAATGATATTGTTATTTCATTAGACAGACCAATTATTAATACCGGGTTAAAATATGCTATCATTAGCAAATCAGATTTACCCTGTTTACTACTCCAACGAGTAGCAAAATTTAAAAATTATGCAAACACTGTGTCTAACTCCTTCTTGACAATATGGTTGCAATCTTATTTCTTCATAAATTCAATTGATCCTGGAAGAAGTAATGGAGTTCCACATATATCTACGAAACAGTTAGAGATGACACTATTTCCTCTTCTACCGCAAAGTGAACAAGATCGCATTATTTCAAAAACGGATGAATTAATACAAACCTGTAATAAACTGAAATATATTATCAAAACCGCCAAACAAACCCAACTGCACCTTGCAGACGCACTCACTGACGCGGCGATAAACTAATTTTCTCGCCCTCATAAAACCAATAAAGCGGCTAAATGGCCGCTTTATTCACATCACCAAAAATTATATTTCACGCTAATTTTCATCTTATTTTCATTAATTTTTAGCTGGACTTTCCCTGTATTTACTGATGATATATCCAGGTATTTAGCGCGGTGCGGATGTGCGCCAACACACCCGCACCGCTAATCACAATCACTATTTATAGGGAATAGCAGTTATGACTGATACGCATTCTATTGCACAACCGTTCGAAGCAGAAGTCTCCCCGGCAAATAACCGTCAATTAACCGTGAGTTATGCGAGTCGTTACCCGGATTACAGCCGTATTCCCGCCATCACCCTGAAAGGTCAGTGGCTGGAAGCCGCCGGTTTTGCCACCGGCACGGTGGTAGATGTCAAAGTGATGGAAGGCTGTATTGTCCTCACCGCCCAACCACCCGCCGCCGCCGAGAGCGAACTGATGCAGTCGCTGCGCCAGGTGTGCAAGCTGTCGGCGCGTAAACAAAGGCAGGTGCAGGAGTTTATTGGGGTGATTGCGGGTAAACAGAAAGTTGCCTGATACATTGACCCGGTAGCGCCAGGACTACCGGGCATTTTTCGCTGCGTTATACCAACGCGCTCTCCATCTGTTTTTCAAATGCCTGACGAATTAACCCCATAATGTAAGGAAGTTGTGCGAGGTCACTGAAACCAATTTCCACATCACCATTGCCCCATCGCCCAACATTTGTCACATCTTTGGCAATACCTTTCGGATCGACCAGTTCATGAAACTGCATATTAAGCGACAATCGCAGTCGGCTTTTTTGCGGCACAACATCAACAAAATTCGTTTCCGCTTTAAACGCAATATAGAGCTTCAATACTTCCTGCGTGATCCCTGCGTCCAGGCGCATAATTTCATCGCGAAGATGATCGAATAACACCCGGCTATGCGAACCATCAGCAAGAAAAGGATAATCACTCAGGCTGTAACTGGTTTTGTTCTCAGGCTGTCCCCGATAAACAGCTAAAACCTCTTCAGGAAGAGAAGGCGCTTGCCAGACCTGAACCGCGAGATCGGCCAGACGATCGGCTCGGGCGTGAATGGCAGCTTCATCCCATTTTTCGCACTGTCCAAGACCGATATTCAAATAGAGCGGGCTATGCTTAAAGCCGTCTTCAATATCGCGTTTTTCTGCGAAAGGTCTGTCACTGTAACGGGAGTTATAGCGCGTTAAAGTGAGATTCCCCAACGTATGCAACAGTTCTTTATGAATACGCTGCCAGTCGCTTCCCAGCTCTTCGCGCCATTTAGCCGACAAATTTTCGTTCTGCGGCATAATATGTTCAATCGTAAACTCTTCCACGCGCTCTCTGCGTTTATCGTTTTCCAGTCGTCGTAACCAGTAGCTGCGACTACGGAAGTTATAGAGATCGCGAACTTTTAATTCCCGTTTAAATTCATCATCGTTGGGGAAACGACGATATGAAGGTAGATTCAAAAAATGTACCTGAATACTTTCCAGATATTTTTCTTTATTAATGACCTTATAAAAAGTGGCAAACGTCTTGTTAAGAGAATTTGTCGGAATCGCACATACTGAACGGCGGAAAACATAAGATTCAATTAAACGAATTATGCTCAGGAAATCCTCGTGAGACAAAACGCCATTTTTATAGTCATGATAAAGCGCCAGTAAGAAAGGATACGCCACATCGACCTTTAACTCGCGCAAATCCTGAAAAGCCGTGGCAAGCGATTTGTCACTTTCTTTTCCCAATGCCATTGCACAGTAATACTCCGCGTAGATGTGAATATCTTCAACCAGCCGATCTACGCCTTTTTCAGCAACACTCTGGCTGCGGGCATGGAGTTTAAATGCCTCATAGACTTCATCTGTCCGAGGGATCTCCCCCGTTTTTACCGTCAGATAATGACGCATAAAACTGTCAAAATATTCGCTGTAACCTTGCTGACCAAAAGCGACTTCCATTGGACGCCAGTGATCTTCATACAACCGGGTTTGATGCTCTGGTTCGAGGCCCATCAGAATAAAATTGCGCACCAGATCGGCCTGACTTAACGCCTTACCGGTAGAGTTCATACTTTCAAAAATCAGTTGCGGATTATCCTGACCACGATTAAGCGCCACATCGACAATTAATAACTTTGCTAACCCACGACATAAGGGAATCAAGTCATCCCCGAGTTTGGCAATTTGTTCATCAAAGAAAGTAAAGTTTTCCATTATTCGATGGGAATAGTTTTCTGGCATTGGTCTTTGTTTTATTAACGCCAGCAAACTGTCTTTATCAGTCTCGGTCAGCAGTAATTTAAATCCTTTCTCGCCGGACTCATAAGGATTGAGTAAATAATAATTACGCAATTTCATTGCTGAAAAGCCATCAAAAACTTCGTCTTCGCCAAGATGACGCGATAAAGCCTCAATCAGCAACATTGCGGTCGTCAGCCTTTGTTGACCATCAATGACCAGTAACGGAGAAATACCAGAAACCTGATACAACCCCTGCTCAATATAAACAACCGAACCGATAAAATGCGCTGATATATCGTCACGCTTTCCGGCACGAATGATGTCGTCCCAAAGTTGCCGACATTGTTGTTCTGTCCATGAATAAGTCCGTTGATAAATGGGAATAACGAACTGCTGCGAACGTTTTAAAAAATCGAGTAGGCGGGCTTCTGTAGCTTTCATTCTGACGTCTTTCCGTGAAGCGATGATTTCGCAATAATAACCCCTTATCTGACGAGGTGACATATAAATCCCATCGTTTCGTGAAGGACTCTCTCCATTACACCACATCCTCCCTGCATAACCCAATATCCTTTAACCGTTCATCTCTCACCTGCTGTAACACGCACCGGGTCTGCATTTGCTGCCACCAGCAGCGTTAATGTACCGTTCACATAAATGGCGGCGGCAACGTTGGTGCAGGAAGGTCACTATCATCGCCACGTAAAGTGTGCTTCGTTCATGCCGGATGCGGCGTGAACGCCTTATCCGGCCTACAAACCGCGCAAATTCAATAGATTGCAGAGATAATGTAGGTCTGATAAGCGTAGCGCATCAGGCAGCTTTGCGTTTGTCATCCGTCTCTGATTAGCTCTTGAGCCATGAATAAGGCTCACGCTCAGGCAAGGGCTGCTCTAATGCCTGTATTTGCTCTGCCGAAAGTCCGGTAATCTTTTGTATCCATTCAGGATCTACCCCATTCTGCAAAAACAATCGAAGAATGCGCTGTTCCCCTTTTATATATCCATCATTATGAATTCGCTCTGCAATCGTCATTATTCGCTCCCTTTGTTGTGGCAGTCGACGGGTAATTTCACTGATAAACTCATTAAAACGCGCTTCATCACCAGTCAGTAAAATGTAATTTAACAGCGCAGTTATCTGGCTGTCATTAGCACACTCTGTAACCAGTAATACTACCAGTTGGTCAATAAGCCCCATCAGATCGCGCTGGCGAATATGCTTTTGGATCAACTCCAACAGGGCGACTCTGCGATGCTGCACAATCTCGTCGTCTGGCACGACAGTGACATCCACCAGCGGGAACGCTGCGGTATAAAGCTTCCGTGCGGTAGCCGGGTCGGCAAATTCATCCAGCCAGCACAAAGACCAGGGGTAAGGACTACGGCTACCGTGATAAAACAGCATCGGGATGACCAGCGGTAGCGGCCGGCGTTTATCATGCTCGATATGGCGCTGCATCACCGCCATGGAATATCGCATCAGGCGAAAGGCCATATGGATATCCTCGCGGCTCTGATGTTCAATCACCACATAAATATAGCCATCTCCTTCGCGGGTCTTTACCGACCACAGAATATCGGAATGTAGCGCCCGCAATTTTTCATCGACAAAGCTGGCGTATTCCAGTTTTAAGCTGTCGAGATCGCACAGTTCACGTAAATCTTTGGGTAAGTGGATCTCCATAAAATCCCGCGCGGTGTCAGAGTGTGTGAGAAAGGATTTAAATAATGCGTCATGCGGCGTGCTGGTCGTAAAGTTTGTCATGGCGATCCGTCACCTGTAGATAAGATGGCCCAACTTTAGCGACTAACAAAGCCATTCACACCTGGCTATTTCCTATTCCCCGAGGCGGTTTCCAGGCTATTTTTATTCTTCTGCAAACGATACATTTTTATGGAAGATATCTCGCTTTTTGCGTTTTCTTACCGTCAGGCTCTATTCTTACGATATGAATAAACTCATTGAACTCAGACGCGCCAAAATGTTGGCGCTCTCTTTACTGCTTATCGCCGCTGCTACCTTTGTCGTTACGCTGTTTTTGCCACCCAATTTTTGGGTGAGCGGCGTGAAGGCGATTGCTGAAGCGGCGATGGTCGGCGCGCTGGCGGACTGGTTTGCGGTGGTGGCGCTGTTTCGCCGCGTGCCGATTCCGATCATTTCTCGTCATACGGCGATTATCCCGCGTAATAAAGACCGGATTGGCGAAAATCTCGGTCAGTTCGTGCAGGAAAAATTTCTCGATACCCAATCGCTGGTGGCATTGATTCGACGTCACGAACCGGCGTTGTTGATTGGCAACTGGTTTAGTCAGCCGGAGAACGCCCGCCGCGTTGGTCAGCATCTGTTACAGATCATGAGCGGTTTTCTCGAACTGACCGATGATGCGCGTATTCAGCGCCTGCTTAAGCGCGCGGTCCACCGGGCGATCGATAAGGTCGATCTTTCCGGCACCAGTGCGTTGATGCTGGAGAGTATGACCAGAAACGATCGTCATCAGGTGCTGCTCGATACGCTGATCGCACAGTTGATCGCCCTGCTTCAGCGCGATAAATCGCGCAAGTTTATCGCCCAGCAAATTGTTCGCTGGCTGGAGAGCGAGCATCCACTGAAAGCCAAAATTTTGCCCACTGAATGGCTGGGCGAACATAGCGCGGAGTTGGTTTCTGACGCGGTGAATTCTTTGCTTGATGATATTAGTCGCGATCGTGCGCATCAGATCCGCCATGCGTTTGATCGCGCCACCTTTGCCCTGATCGACAAGCTGAAAAACGATCCTGAAATGGCAGCGCGAACCGATGCCGTAAAAAGCTATCTGAAAGAAGATGAAGCTTTTAACCGCTATCTCAGTGAATTGTGGGGGGATTTACGGGAATGGCTGAAAGCGGATATCAACAGTGAAGATTCTCGTGTGAAAGAACGCATCGCACGAGCGGGTCAATGGTTTGGCGAAACGTTAATTGCCGATGATGCCTTGCGGGCGTCGTTAAATGGTCATCTGGAACAAGCCGCACACCGCATTGCGCCTGAGTTTTCCGCATTCCTGACTCGCCATATCAGCGACACGGTAAAAAGCTGGGACGCACGGGATATGTCGCGGCAAATCGAGTTAAATATCGGCAAAGATCTCCAGTTTATCCGTGTCAACGGTACGCTGGTTGGCGGTTGTATTGGACTTATTTTGTATTTGCTGTCGCAGCTCCCGGCCTTGTTCCCCCTCGGCAATTTATAGAAATCCATGAAAAACTAAGTGGCTAACCGCGAGAGAGATCAAATAAACCACA
>ERZ1673734.1567-NODE-1567-length-14595-cov-55.106671_pt1 | contig 14595 bp, 8 predicted proteins | sample MGYA00580199_ERZ1673734 | MGnify/ENA primary metagenome ERZ1673734 (study PRJEB41218, sample SAMN15661742) | gut metagenome | host: Homo sapiens | place: Canada: London | collected 2015-08-20/2019-03-30 | study: EMG produced TPA metagenomics assembly of...
CCAGGGTGTCGCTTCGCTTGCCCTGGGCTATGCGCTTGTTGGGCTTTCAGCCCGTGCATTATCGGTGGTATCTCAGGGCAAGCGCTTGTTGGCTTTCAGTCCGCTTCGTTTGCCTTTATTGCGCTTTGTGCGAGCGGTTAGGGGCGATCGGCGGGCCGGGTGCCCCAGTTGGAGGGTTGGCTGCCCATTTGCAGTTCGAGCACGCCGCCGCGCATGATGTCGTCGTAGAGGAGGTACGACTTGGTGTAGCGGCGTCCGTTGAGCTTGGCCCCCTGCACATAGATGTTCTCAGCGCTGTTGTTGAGGGTCCTTATGGAGAAGCGCTTGCCGTGGGGGAGCTTTAGCGTGGCCTCGTCGAAGAGCGGCGATCCGATGATGTAGCGTCCGCCCGCCGGCTCCACCTGGTAGATGCCCATGGCCGAGAGGATGTACCATGCCGACATCTGCCCCACGTCCTCGTTGCCACAGAGGCCGTCGGGGTCGTCGCGATAAAGCTCCGTCATGGTCTGGCGCAGCAGGCGGGCGCCCTTCCACGGTTGCCCCACATAATTATATAGGTATAGCACATGGTGGCTGGGCTCGTTGCCGTGGGCATACTGTCCGATGAGGCCGGTGATGTCGGGCGAGGCGTTGGCCCCGAGGTCGCCCGTGACGACGAAGAGCGAGTCGAGCTTCGTGGTGAAGGCGCGCTCGCCGCCGAAGAGCTTCACCAGTCCGCGCACATCGTGGGGCACGAGCCAGGTGTACTGCCACGCGTTGCCCTCGGTGTAGTCGTCCATGCGGTGGTCGGCCGAGAAGGGATTGAACGGCACGCGGAACTGCCCCTTGCTGTCGACGCCGCGCATGAAGGTGGTGTGCGGGTCGAAATACTTGCGGTAGGCCAGGGCGCGCTGCGCGAAGTGGCGTGCGTCGGCCTTCTTGCCCAAGAGGCGCGCCACCTTCGCCACACACCAGTCGGCCAAGGCATACTCCAGGCCCTTGGCCACCGTCTCGCGGCTCTCCTCCTTGTCGCAGGGCAGGTAGCCATACTGCTTGAGCAGGTCGAGGCCGCGCTCATCGGCCAGCGCCGACTGCCTCATGGCCTCGTAGGCACCCTCGCGGTCGGCCACATGGCCCTTGAGCACCATGTCGGCGAGGACGGGAATGGCGGGGTTGCCCACCATGCAGTTGGTTTCGCAGCCCATGAGGTGCCACACGGGCAGCTTGCCCTGCTCGCGGTAGATATGGATGAAGGTCTCGGCCATGTCGGGCAGGCGGTCGGTGTGGATGAGCGTCATGAGCGGATGGGCGGCGCGGTAGGTGTCCCAGAGCGAGAGCGTGGTGTAGTTGGTGAAGGAGCCGTGGTGCACCTCGCCATCGGCGCCACGGTAGTAGCCATTGACATCGGAGAAGACCGAGGGCGCCGTCATGGTGTGGTAGAGGGCGGTGTAGAAGATGCGTCGCTGCGTGAGGTTGGAGGTCTTGATGGTGACCCTGCCCAGCGCCTCGTTCCACGCCTTGTCGGCGAGGGCCACCTGGTTGCGGAAATCCCATCCGGGCAGCTCGGCCTTGCGGTTTGCCTCGGCGTTGTCGACGCTGACGGCCGACAGTCCGACCTTCACCAGGAGCGGCTGCGACACATCGGAGGCGGTGATGAGCCATCGGCCGCTGTCCATCGGCTCAACAGTGACGGGCTGCGAGAACTCGGCGGAGAAGAACACCTTCTGATTGTTGGCCCATCCCTTGGAGAAGCGGTGGCCGGCGAGCGAGGTGGCGGTGACGCGCTCCACGCCGTAGTGGGTGGCCTTGTCCCACCCGATGCCCTGTGCGAGGTCGAGCAGGAGCATGGCGCGGTGGGTGTCGGCGCCGAAGGTGTAACGGTGGAAGCCAGCGCGCTGCGTGGCGGTGAGCTCCACCCACACGTTGGGCTGTTGGAGCTTCACGGCGTAGTAGCCGGGGCGCACGGTCTCGTTGGCGTGGTGGAAGAGGGCGGTGCGCTGCCGGGCGCTGGCCACGGGCAGGAAGGCGATGTCGCCGAGGTCGCCGATGCCGGTGCCGCTGAGGTGCTGGTGGCCGAAGCCGATGAGTACGGAGTCGGAGGCGTGGTAGCCGGAGCACCAGTCCCAGCCTCGTGTGGGCTCGGTGGGGCCGAGCTGCACGTAGCCGAAGGGCACATTGGCGCCGAGGAACACGTGGCCGTGGCCGCCAGTGCCGATGCGTGGGTTGACGTATTGGGTGAGGGAGGATGGCTCAGGTTGGGCGGGTTGGACGGGTTGGGCGAGCCGAGATGATTGGACTGATTGGACTGGCTGGCCGTAGCCGACCAGGGTGCCGGCGAGGGCTATCCATAGCGTTGCGATACGATGCTTCATGGTTTGTAGGTTTAGGCGGTGGGGATGTGGCATGGTGGGCGCCCGTCCCCGCATTGTGGTAATGCGGTCGTAAAAGTATAAATAAATAGCGAAACGGACAAGGATTCGCGAAAATAATCGTTCAGCGATTATAAAACCACACCAAGCAACGCAAACACTCGCATATTCTTAAAGAACACGAGACTCGGCGAAGCCCCCACCGACCAACGGGAGGTAATGACGGCAGAGAGAAACACCATAGGTGTTTATTATCTCACGATGAATAGTTTTTTTTAGCCTCAGACGGCGTAACAACGAATTTATCGAATTAACGAATTAGTGTAATCGATAATCGATTACCAATTTGAACGAATTGGCATACGTTATTAGGACACGAATTAGCCTACGTTATTAGGAAAATTCGAAAATTCGGGAAATTCGTTGTTACCGCGTCTGAGCGTAAAATAATCATTCGCAGGTCCTGTGATGAGGACGCGACAAAAGGCGAACAAGACGGGCTGAAAGCCCAAAGACCTCCTTAGCCCAGGGTAAGCGAAGCGACACCCTGGGTAGACCGCACCACACACCACGCCGCGCCCTGCAAGGGAAAAAGTACTGAATCACAGCCGGTTAGGTACTTTTGCCCTTGCAGGGCGCTTAGCTCGATTTTCAATATACCCTCCCAAGGAGATCATTGGGCTTTCAGCCCGTTTCGTTTGACTTTTGCCTCCTTCCTGACAAATAGCGGAATGGCCATACGGGCTGATGAGCAAAAACGCCCCACTCCATCTATGTTTCATTTCGGAAAGTCATAAAACAAAAATCGGCCATTAGATGGAAACACGCGGGTTTCATCTAATGACCGATTTAAGGATTATCTTACTAAGGATTTCCCTTACAGAGGATTATTTCACAACATACTTCTTACCGCCCTTGATATAGATGCCTGCGGGCAGCGCCTTGGCGTTGGTGCCCATGCAACGGCCGGTGAGGTCGTAGATGTAGGCTGAGCTCTCGGCTCCCTGACCCATCTCGATGTTCTGAATGCCATCGGTGGTGCCGTTGATCTGGTAAGCCTTGATCTCGCGGATGGCCAACCAGGGTGAGCTGCCAGCCTGTGAGCGTGTGAACTTCAGCGTGAAATATTTCTTGTCGATAGACACAGGCAACTGCAAGGTGCTCTCCACGTAGAAGGGCAGGCGCACGGTGGCGATGCTATCCATGTGGTTCTTGTCGTCGCCGGCGTACACCACCATGCAGGCAGCGTCGTACTTCAGCGAGTTGGCGTTCATAGAGCGCTGCATGAGCGTGATGGCGTCGATGCGGGCACCCGTGTTGTTGCTCAGCGTGATGCTGTGGGGATAAGCCACGTTGCCACCCGAATACCTTGAGTGCCAGAAGGTGTTCTCGTTGCCATCGACAGCATAGCGGCCCGGTGCGCTCTCGCTGCGCGTCTCCTCGTCGCTGACGCTCTCGAAGCCCAGTGCCACGGCCTTCATCTCAGGCATCTGCTCCTTCGTGCCATAGAAATCGATGTTGTTGAGCGCCAACAGGTTGCCACCCGTGGCACCTCTGAGGAAGGTGATGCGCATGAAGCGCTTGGTGCACGGCGTATCGAAGACGATGGCCGGATGGCTCATGTCGAAGAAGGCGTGATCCTCATCGAGCACCTCCCACTCTTCGTTGTCGGCGCTCTGCTCGATCTTGACACCCGCGGCACGGTATCTGCTCTCGCGTGAGAAGTAGAGCTTCATGCCGTTCACCACATCGTTGGTCTGTTTGTCGATGGTGATCGAGTGGCCGTAAGCGGCCTCACCCGAGCTGTAGGCAGTGTGCCAGAACGAGTTGGCGTTGGCGTCGAGGGCCTGCTCAGCCGGACTGAACTCGGCGTTGACCTCCTCGTCGCTGACGCTCACCACACGGTAGTTGGTCTTGTTGAGTGCGTTGCCACACTCGCTCACATCCTCAGCGGCAGGAGCTCCAAAGTCGAGGGCGAACACACCCTTACTGGGCGTCCAGGCGTCGCCACCAGGGCCGAAGTTGCTGCGGTGGGCCGTTACGCCACGTCCCGACTGGTCGGCGATGTCGATGCCATCGTGCTGGTTGAAGTTGTAGTAAACCTGCAGACCGCTGTTCAAGGCGCTCTTCATGTTGGCCTCGGCAATGGGAGCCACAGCATAGCGCTGAACGTTGGCAAGGGTCAGCGCCTTGTTCCAGACGCGTAACTCATCCACGCAACCATTCATCTGCACGCTGCCACCCAACTGCAGCTTGGTCCAGTTGTTATAGTCCTGTGTCTTCTCGGTGATTCTGTCCACCAACACACCGTCGCGATAGTAGCAGAGCGTGCCTGCGTTGCGGGTGATGGCGTAGTGGTGCCATTCGCCAGCGACGAAGTAACCGGCCGAGCTCTGTGCACTGTGGCTTCCGATGCGGAAGATGGCGGCGCCCTGTCCGTTGGTGGTGATATTGAAGGCCTCAGCGCCCTCATCGTCCAAGCCATAGATGCCGTTGCAAGCGCTTGCGAACGTAGCGGGATTCATCCAGAAGTCGATGGTCCACGTCTTACCGATGGTACCGATCTTGTCGGTTGTCACGGTCTTCGGCGTGGCGTTGGTGGTGAAGTTCAAGCCATTGCCCGACTCAGCGTTGCACACCACGAGTGCGCGTGCCTCAGTCAGTTCGGCCTTGCCCTCCTCGTTGCTCACCTTATAATTCAAGGTGTAGGCACCCGCCTTGGCAGGCGTGAAGCTCACCTCACGACCCTGTGAGGTCAAGATGGCGTTGGTGCTCATGAGGCGCCACTTCCAACTGGTAGGCTCATACTTAGAGGCGTCGGTGAAGGTGGCGGTGCTGCCCTTGAGGATGACGTGCGAGATAGAATCGACGGTGTAGGCGATCTCAGGCTTAGAGGCCATGACCTCCACCACAGCAGTCTTGGTGAGCTTGTTGCCATCGGGCATGATGACGGTCAGCGTCACGTCGTGGCCACCGGTGGTGGTGTAGACTGCCGAAGCGTTCTTCGTGGTGGCCGTAGCGACCTCGGCACCCGGCATGCTCCACTGGTAGGTGCAACCCGGCGCCATGTTCTTAGGCAGGAACGAGGTGCGCTCGCCGCATCGCGGCTGCGGGTTGGTCATGTCAAAGTCGGCCGTGGCAGCCAGTTCGCTTACGGTGACAGTCTTCGTAACCGTGGTAGACACACCGTCGAGCGAGGTGAGCTTCAGCGTTACGGTTTGCTCGCCAGCCTTGTTGAACGTGAACGTAGGCTCAGAAGCCTGGCTGGTGGCCGGTGTGGCATTGGTGGCGGTCCACTCGAACGCGCCAGCATCCACGCCACCCTCCACGGCGAAGCGTGTGCCCTCGCCCATCAGCGCCTTGTCGGATCCACCGATGGCGGCGGCAAGGTTGTCGTGATGCTTGATGGTGGCGTTGCTCTCCACGGTAGCGGCCCTGTGGTTGTTATTGATAAAGATGGCATGGTTGCCATGGGCGCAATCCTCGAGCTTCGTTACGCCACCCTCAGTGATGGTGTTCATCTTGAGGTAAGCCAAGAGGTTCTTGGCTGTGGCGGGCGACGCGATAGGACGGTCGTAGCTCTCCCTGACCTGTTTGCCGGTCTTGGCCACATCCCACACACGCACCTCATCGATGGTGCCATAGAGGGCGTTGCTTGAGTTGACATCGTAGCCCATGAGCAATCCGTCGCTGAAGGCGGGGAATCCAGAGAACGAAGTGGTGGTGAGCACGCCCTGGCTTGCGCCGTTGGCATAGAGCGTAGCCTTGTTCTTGTTGACCACCAGGGCGATGTGGGTCCATTTGCCCACGCGCAAGATAGGATCGGTCTGGCGGCGGTTGGCGGTGTTCCAACCGTAGTACATGGTGCCATCGCTGTTGGCATGGAGCAGGAAGGTACCCCACGGGCCACCAATCTGCTGGTTCCAGTCTTTCACCTGTGTGGGCTTGATCCAGAACTCGAGGGTCAGCTGTCCATGACTGCTGCTGGTGACATTGGGGATGCGGAATCCACCATTGGTGAAGGTCTGCGCCACATTGTCGTAAGCCGTCTCGGCCGTCTGCGCAGAGGCCACGGTGTTGCTGGCGGCAGAGATGTGCTCGGTGCCGGCGATGTTGTAAAGCGCCTTCACGGTATAGGCACCCTCTTCGGTAGCCTCATAGCTCGTCTCGGCGGTGCGTGCAATCTCCTTGCCGTTGAGGTAAACCACATACGTGGTGGGCTGATAGCCCGTACCCTGCGGCTTGTCCCATGAGAGGGTGTTACCAGTCTTGGTGAGGTTTGCGGGCGGGTTGATGGCCTCGCCACCCACTACCACGCTGACGACGGTAGAGGCGCCGCGGTTCTTGATCTGCACATCCTTGATGTTGAACGGAGTCTCCGTTCCGAAGGCGTCGTAGAGATACTCCATGACGCTGGCGGCACAGATCTTACCCGTTCCCGTGGCCGACTTCTTAGAGTTGATGGTGAGGAAATACTTCACCGGGCGCGAGAGGTCGAGGCCCTCGCTGAGGTCGGTGAGGTCGATACCAAACTCCATGGGCTCCTCGTGCATCTTGCGGTCGGCCCAACGGCCCAGCAACGGTGTCTCGGCGTCGACACCATTGTTGTCGCCGTCGCCGGTATAGTTGATATAGCGGAACACAAACTCCTTCTCGGGATTGGTAGCCGAGGTGTCTTGGGCGGCACCGGCCACCACGCTGATCTCCGAGCGCTTGCTAAACTGCATGGTGACCTTCATGGTGCGTGTGGGCTTGTAGTTCTGTCGCAGGTAGTAGACCTCGGGCCACCAGCCATTGGCCTTGTCCTTATAGGCGGTCTTGCCCTCCTTGGTCTTCACCTCCTGGCTCACACCTCCTGCCATGGCGTAAGGCACATAGAAGAGGCCGTTGTTGCCCCAGCCGGCACCCCACGAGTTGGCCACGATCCATGCGCCCTTCTCGTTCTGTCCGAGCTGGTTCTCAGCCTCGCCATACACGCCATTGGCGTCGAGGTCAAACTCGATGCGGTCGTCGTAACCCACGAGGGTCACGGCGTGGTCCACATGGTTGGTGTTCCAATGGTACAGGTAAGCCTTGCCCACCACGCCCAACGCATTGTTGGCCTCAGTAGAGCCGATGGGAGCCGTGGCGCTGGCACCCATTCCGCAGCCCAAGCCGCAGATGCCGCCCACGATGTGGCGTCCGTTCTCGTCCTCCACCTCAGGCCACGTGGTGTCGCCATTGTGGTTGAAGAGCCACCACTTGATGGCCTCGGCACCCTCGGCGGTGTGGGAGCTCTGGGGGAAGTTGGATGTTCCGGTGATGCGGTGCAGCATGGCGTTGTACCAGTTGTCGTAGCCTTGCATCCATCCGGCGTCGTTGGCCTCCACCTCGTAAGCGCCATAGATGCTGCTCACGTCGACGCCGCCATAGTGGGCACCGTCGGGATAGCCCACGTAGATGGCCATCTGGTCTTTCGACAGACCGTCGTAAGAGAATGGGTATTGGAAATGGGCGGGCATGCTGTTTTCCAGGAGCGAGGCGTTTGTAAGATGGAACGCGTTCCACTCATAGGTGAGCATGTAGCCGATGCGCGATGAGGCACCACACGAGTTGCCCACCTGGTTGAATGTGGGTGGGAACCACATGGCGGTAGCGTTGTTCACATGGTCGGGCAGCGTTGTGGCCGCCTTGGCTTGACCCTTCCGCTTCGTCGAAGCCGAATGGTGCTGCATCAGTCTGCTGTCGGGACGGAAGGTGGGGTCGTATCCGCGGTACAGATTCTCATCTACCACAGGGAAGACCTGAGCCCTTGCGCCAAGTGCGGCGACCAGGCAGACAGATAATAATAAGGCTTTTTTCATTTTATATGGTTTATAGTCGTTGTGTCCTCCAGCTTCTTGTCGGCTACGGGCGTGGGCGGTAAAGCCCCAGCGCAACGTGCCGGCCACGCATCTTATTTAAGAGGAGAATGGTGGTTTCAGGTAGGCTAATTGAAATAGTGTAGCTAAATCGTGTCCAAAGTTACGGCTTTTTTGCTTTTCGAGCATCACGTTTCTCATAAATTCTGCAAAAAAATAACGGGTTTTGTTTTGCGTTAACCCTCATTTGAGCTATCTTTGCAACCTATTGCTGCGACCTGCGTGTCGCACAGATGACATGAAAAGTAAGCATTAAAAATGAGAGCTATGAAGAAAACAATGATGATGATGGCCGTCGCCGTAATGGCCCTCACAGCGGCTTGCACAGGCAAGAAGACCGCAGAGAACGCCGCTGCACAAGACACAACAAGCGTGGTGGACAGCGCCGCCACCCAATCGTTAGACCTCGCCGTGGTGGCCGGAACCTACGAGGGCACCCTGCCCGCCGCCGACTGCCCGGGCATCAAGACGGTGCTCACCCTCAACACCGACAGCACCTACGAGCTGAAGCAAGACTATATTGACCGCAAGGACGGCCACGACGAGGCCAGCGGCGTGTTTGAGGTGCTCAACGGCAACGTGCTGATGCTGGTGCGCCCCTCAAGCGGCGAGCACACGTTCTATAAGGTGAAGGATGCGCAGAGCGTTATCATGACCGACTCGCTTGGCAACGAGCCTGAAAGCGAAACGGCACCGCTGTATGTGCTGAAAAAGAAGAACTAAATTCGCCCCTTTGGGGAATAAGACCTATGGCTGCAACCGAACCGAAGAAAGTGGTTTTGGCCATCGACTCGTTGAAGGGCTGCCTCTCCTCCGCCGAGGCTGAGGCAGCAGCCGCTCAGGGCATTGCCGAGGCTTTGCCCGGAGCCATTGTGCTGACCATGCCTGCGTCCGATGGGGGCGAGGGCATGGTCAGCGCGTTTGTGGCCGCCACCAAGGGCCGCCTGCTGACGGCGCGCGCCCACGATGCGCTGATGCGCCCCATCGACGCCACCTACGGCCTCATGCCCGACGGCACGGCCGTGGTGGAGGTGGCCGAGGCATGCGGCTTGGCGCGCCTCGCACCCGACGAGCGCAACCCGCTGCGCGCCACCTCGTATGGCGTGGGCGAACTGCTGGCCGAGGCCGTGGGACAAGGATGCCACCGCTTTGTGGTGGGACTGGGCGGCAGTGCAACGAGCGACGCCGGACTGGGCATGTTGCGCGCCTTGGTGGACCGGTTGGCGCCGCAGGGCACGCTCGACGATGCGCTGAGTGGCCCGTTGGCCCACTGCTCGTTCACATTGGCCTGCGACGTGACCAACCCGCTCTGTGGGCCGCAGGGCGCCGCCGCCGTGTTTGGTCCGCAGAAAGGGGCCACGCCCGCCATGGTAAGGCAGCTCGACGAGCGCGCCCGGCGCTTTGCGCAGATCGCCGCCCGCCATTATGGGCACGACTGCTCCACCCTTCCCGGGGCGGGAGCCGCCGGTGGACTGGGCTACGCCTTCATGCAGTGTCTGGGCGCCAAGGCGCAGATGGGGGCCGACCTGCTGTTCCGGTTGGCCCATTTCGACGAGATGCTGCGTGGCGCCACTGTGGTGGTGACGGGCGAGGGCTGCGCCGACCGCCAGACGCTCATGGGCAAGTTTCCGCAACGGGTGCTCCACGCCTGTCGCCAACAGGGCGTGCCGGTATGGCTCGTGGCGGGCCATGTGGCCGACGCCGACGACCTGCGATCCGCCGGGTTCGCGCAAGTGGTGGGCATCAATCCGCCCGGCCAACCGCTTGCCGAGAGTCTAAGGCCCAATGTGGCGCGCGCCAATCTTACCGCCACCCTCCGCCGGTTGGCCCAGCGGTTGTAGCGCCGAGCGGCAACCTATCGCCGAACGGTGCGCAATGGCCGTTTGAAGGTGGGAAAAAGAAAAAAAATGGCGAAAACACTTGTGCGGTTGCATTTTGTGCTGTATATTTGCGGTTGATTATCCTATTGATCACCTAACACGCCTAAGAATGACAAACAACCTATTATATAAGGTCTACCGCTTTTATGTGGATGGCTTCCGCAGCATGACAATCGGAAGGGTGCTGTGGCTGGTGATCCTCATCAAACTGTTTGTGATATTCTTTGTGCTGAAACTATTTTTCTTCCCCGACGTGTTGCAGCAAAGGGCGGGAAAAGACAAGGCGTCGTATGTGGCGGGACAACTCATCTCGCGCTGAGACGCACACCCATCAACTACCATACTTAAAAAACCAATACGCTAATGACACACTTCATGACCATTGACCCCACGCTCATCGATTGGTCGCGTGCGCAGTTTGCGCTCACCGCCATCTACCACTGGCTGTTTGTGCCGCTCACGCTGGGCCTCGCCCTCATCATGGGCATTATGGAAACGTGCTACTACCGCACGGGCAAGCCCTTCTGGAAAGACACCGCCATCTTCTGGCAACGACTGTTTGGCGTGAACTTCGCCATCGGCGTGGCCACCGGCCTCATCCTCGAGTTTGAGTTTGGCACCAACTGGAGCAACTACTCGTGGTTTGTGGGCGACATATTCGGCGCGCCACTCGCCATCGAGGGCATCGTGGCGTTCTTCATGGAGAGCACCTTCGTGGCCGTGATGTTCTTCGGCTGGCAGAAGGTGTCGCGTGGCTTCCACCTCGCCGCCACGTGGCTCACCGGCCTTGGCGCCACCATCTCGGCATGGTGGATTCTCGTGGCCAACGCATGGATGCAGAACCCCGTGGGATGCACATTCAACCCCAACACCGTGCGCAATGAGATGACGAGCTTCGCCGAGGTGGCGCTCTCGCCCTTCGCCATCCATAAGTTTTGCCACACCGTGAGCTCCACGTGGGTGGTGGGCGCCGTGTTTGTGTGCGCCGTGAGTTGCTGGTACCTGCTGCATCGCCGCGAGCAGGAGATGGCGCGTCAGAGCATCAAGATTGCCAGCATCGTGGGCATCGCGGCCGCCCTGATCACCATGATGACGGGCGATTTCTCGGCGGTGCAGGTGGCCGAGAAGCAACCCATGAAACTGGCGGCCATGGAAGCGCTCTACGACGGGGGCGAGGGGGTGTCGCTCACGGCCGTTGCCGCCGTCAACCCGTTTGAGCAACCCAACTATGCCAAGGGCGGTGAGGCGCCGCTGCGCATCGCCATCCCGAAGGGCCTCTCGCTGCTCGCCACTCATACGCCCAACGGCTTTGTGCCAGGGGTGAACAACCTGCTCAACGGCTACACACGGCCCGACGGACAGCGTGAGCCATCGGCCGAGGAGAAGATGATGCGAGGACGGCAAGCCATCACCGCCCTGGCGCAATACCGCAAGATCAAGGCGGCCAACGACAACGACACGCGCCTGCCCGCCCTTGAGGCGCAACTGAAACGCGACATGCCGTTCTTTGGCTACGGATACATCAAGGACCGCGCCGAACTGGTGCCGTACATCCCCATCAATTTCTACGCCTTCCGTGTCATGGTGGGTGTGGGCACGCTGCTCATGCTCTTCTTCCTCATCATTGGCCACATGGCGTGGCGCAACGACATTACGCGGCCCTACCGATGGCTCCACTGGGCGGCGCTGGCCATGCTGCCGCTCACCTATGTGGCGAGCGAGGCGGGATGGATCGTGGCCGAACTGGGCCGACAGCCGTGGGCCATACAGGACATGCTGCCCACCGTGGCCGCCGTGTCGAACCTGTCGGCTGGGAGCGTGGCCACCACGTTCTTCATCTTCCTGGCGCTCTTCACCCTGCTGTTGGTGGTGGAGGTGAGCATCCTGTGCCGTGTCATCAAAAACTATAACGCCCATCATTAACCCCTCACATTCCCCATTATGACTTACGAATTCTTACAACAATATTGGTGGTTCATCGTGTCGTTGCTCGGGGCGCTGCTCGTGTTCCTGCTCTTCGTGCAGGGCGCCAACTCGTTGGTGTTCCGCCTGGGACAAACGGAGGATGAGCAACGCTTGGTGCTCGAGTCGACGGGCCGCAAGTGGGAGATCACGTTCACCACGCTCGTTACCTTCGGCGGCGCTTTCTTCGCCTCGTTCCCACTGTTCTACAGCACCAGCTTCGGCGGTGCCTACTGGCTGTGGATGATCATCCTGTTCTCGTTTGTGCTGCAAGCCGTGAGCTATGAGTTCCAACTGAAGAAGGGCAACCTGCTGGGCGCCCGCACCTTCCGCTGCTTCCTCGTGTTCAACGGTGTTGTGGGACCAACGCTGCTGGGCGGTGCCGTGGCCACGTTCTTCAACGGCAGCAACTTCGTCGTGGCGAAAGCGAACCTCACGGAGCTCGCCTCGCCCGTCATCAGTAGGTGGGCCAATGGGTCGGCGGGTCTCGACGCCCTGCTCGATCCCTGGAACCTCTGTCTCGGAGTGGCGGTGCTGTTCCTGGCGCGCATGCTCGGAGCGCTCTACATCATCAACAATGTGGACCATGCCACCATCCGGTTGCGCGCCCGCCAACAGCTTGTCGCCGCCACTCTGTTCTTCCTCGTGTTTTTCCTCGCCTTCTTTGGCTGGGTGCTGCTGAAGGATGGGTACGCCGTGGACGCAACGACAGGCGCCATCGTCATGGAACCCATGAAATATCTCCACAACTACCTGTCAATGCCGTTGCTGCTCGTGCTCACCGTGGTGGGCGTGGCCCTGCTGCTCTATGGCGTGGCACGCTCGCTGCTCTTCCCCCACTACGTCCGCGGCATCTGGCCCGTGGGCATCGGCGTGGTGCTCGTGGTGCTGTCGCTCCTCCTCGTGGCCGGCCTGGGCGCCACCGCCTACTACCCCTCCAACGCCGACCTGCAGAGCTCGCTCACGCTGGCCAACAGTTGCAGCAGCGAGTTTACCCTCCGCACCATGTTCTACGTGTCGCTCCTCGTGCCCTTCGTCGTGGCATACATCGCCTACGTATGGCGCGTGATGGATAAGAAATAGCCGGGGCGAAGCTTTCGTCATTAAACCCAAATCGTCATTAGATTTCTACGCTTGTCAGTGTTTGTTTCGAGCAGGTTGCGACAGTTGCGTTTCGCCATAATCCCGTTATGGCGAAACGCGAATGGAAGCAAGATACCGAAAGAAACGCTGACAAGAGTTGGTAAGAAACAATAACATCTTACGATTGCTCCTATTTCGGTCTAATGACCGATGGGGGTTGAAAGCTATTGTTCCATTTCATGGCACGTTTTCTCGCCATGAAATGGAACGTTTTCGTTAAGCCAAATGAGCAGAGCTAAGTTGGATTATTTGGTGCAAAAGTTGTGTCGGTTTTTCGCGCGAAATAGAGTGCGGAAAGGCGGAACGACGGGGGCGGAACGAAGAAAATGGAGCGAGGGGCGGGGCGTTAGGCATCTTTCGAGTTGCGATTCCTTACCTTTCGAGGCTCGGAAGCTAAGGGATCGTGTTGCGAAAGGTAAGGTATTGAGCCTCGATTAGGCATGTTTCGCAAGGCAAAAGGTGGGATAAGAAAGGGGAAATGCAGCCTTTAGTTCATAAACACCTGAGCGTGAGGAGGTTGCAAAATTGTCCAAGGATCGCGTATTTGGGAGCGAAACGGAGGACGATGAGAAAAACCGTGTAGATTGGGATGTAGTTTGTCGGGAATTTTGAAAGGAAATCATCGGTCGGGAAGATCGTAATCCGACTGTAATCTACAGCAAACCGCAACGGTCTCCTTACTGTTTGACCCCGAAAGGTAAACTAAGAATCCGTAGTCATTAAGGTATTTCCTTTAAAATCATCACCTATTTCACTTTGATATTGTCCAATGCTTCTCTGATGATAAATATCACACAGAATTTGTTTTTATCAGATTTTTCATGTATGTTTGCAATATAATTGATATTTATTTTAAATGGTTTATTATGAAGAAGATTCATTTGAAGAACATTATAAAAGAAAGTGTAACTATTGCAATTAATGACTTTATAAAAGAAAAAACATTGAATGCTACTTTAGAAATGCCATCTACACAGAATGCCACTGGTTCCATGATTAACGAGATGGCAAGAATCAATAAGAAAGAAACAGGTCGATGCTTATTTCCTTATAATACTTGGGAACTAAAAATTTGGAGTAATGACCATACTCCACCTCATTTTCACATTATATGTGATGGGTGGAACGTTAGTTATAAAATAGAAGATGGCAATATGCTTCAAATAGAAGGAAAAGGTAAAAATGATTCAATCTTAGATTATATGGAACAACATGTAAAGGAATGGTTGAGTACAAAATGCTTCGTACAACCAAAACTTACAAATCAAGAAAATGCAATGCTTCAATGGGAACAGCTTCACGATGAATAATTAGGGATGCTCGTAAATCAGTCAAAAACAACCTAACGATCTAATTGTCAGT
>ERZ1673734.1574-NODE-1574-length-14550-cov-49.334598_pt1 | contig 14550 bp, 10 predicted proteins | sample MGYA00580199_ERZ1673734 | MGnify/ENA primary metagenome ERZ1673734 (study PRJEB41218, sample SAMN15661742) | gut metagenome | host: Homo sapiens | place: Canada: London | collected 2015-08-20/2019-03-30 | study: EMG produced TPA metagenomics assembly of...
TTTTGGGTTAGCATCTGCACGGCCTACTCCACAGGGTTTGTCGGGTGCGCCCATATTGCTGATCGATGGTTTCACGCATCAACCGCATCTCTGCCGTCATGTCTTGCAGCACTTTTGATATGTCCGTAACTTGCTCTTTCATAGGTATAAAGGTACAAAAAATATCTCACATACGCAAGAAATATAGACACTTTATTTTGTCTTTTTATAGGTCTTTTTGCTGTATATTTCAATCGCGGATTAAGGTGCAAGGCTATCGCTGAATAGTTACAACTTTGCATGATGGCGAACAGAAACAAAAGGCAATGAGGGCGTTTCGCAAGAACTACAAACTTGATTTCATAGAGATTGATGATGTAGATGAATGGGATGAGCACAAAGTGGAAGCCAAAATCGTTGAAAATATAAAGCGGTTCATCATGGCTCTTGGTGCCGACTTCTCTTATATGGGCAACCAGTACAGATTAATCGTTGATGACAAGGAATATTTCATAGATCTTCTCTTCTACAACCGTAGATTAAGATGTTTGGTGGCGATAGAGTTGAAGTGGACAGAGTTTCTGCCTGAATATGTAGGGAAGATGAACTTCTACCTCTCTGCCCTTGATGACCTTGTGCGCTTGCCCAATGAAAATCCGTCCATCGGAATCATTCTTTGTCGAGGACAAAAGCAACGGACGGTGGAGTATGCTCTGCGAGACACAAGAAAGCCAATGGGCGTTGCAACATATCGGGCAGCAAATGAGTTGCCAGAAGAGTATGGAGAAGTCCTTGGAGGATTGGAAGGACTGAAAGAGTTAATGTAGAAATAAAAATGTTATGACCAAAAAGATATATAAGTTTATAGATTTATTTTGCGGTATCGGAGGTTTCCGTATCGGGCTTGAACGTAATGGAGGAAAATGCGTGTTTTCTTCCTACTCGATTTAGGTGTTTGTGCCAACAGCTATATCTTTGCCAATAAATTTGGGGTCAAACAGTATATAATTGCCAGAATTTATAGCGTTTATCCCCAATCTGCCATTTGTAGCGCTCGCCCCATTTGCCTTTAGTAGCGTTTAGGGGGAAGGCTGTTCTTCGCCCTCGGTTTTGAAGGAAACTTAGGGCAGGATTTAGTCGTTTCTCGGGGTAAGTTTTCTTCGTAAGTGGCAATGGAATGTAATACGTAACTTTGTACATGTGAAAACAGAGGGTGGAATTCTTGTCTCGTTTCTTGAAATTCCTGCTCCTATAAACGCGAAACGGTGAGCACTCTATTTGGTGGTCACCGTTTCGTGTGATATGACGTTGTTTCTTTGCGATGTTTTTGTCTGCCGTATGTTCCGTTTTATTGCAGATACTGAAGGATGAAATGCTCGGCGATGGGAAGGAAACGGTCGTGTCCCTTGTTGTTTAGGTGTGCATGGTCGCGCTTTCCCCCTTGGAAATAGATTTGCCGGAACTGGTCGCTACGCGCAAAGATATTGCTGTTTTGGTAGGCGTCGAACACCGGAATGCCCATGCTTCCGCAAATATCCTTGGTGGCATCCACGATAACCTTGAAGTTGGGGTTGTCGTTTGCCCATGGCGTAAACCAATAGATGTAGGCCCGAGGGTATTTCTCGATGAGTCCCTTGCATAGCTTGGCGCATTGCTCCCGATAGTTGTTGAGCGTGGTCGTTGAGTCGGTCACGGCGTTGGCAAGGCGTGCCGCATCGTTGTGGCCAGCGATCACTACCACCACATCCAGCGAGTCGTTCATCTGCTGATAGCGGTTTACGACCGCCGGTCCCCATGTCTTCATGTCGATCGACACACAACTTCCGTTGCGTCCGTAGTTATAGTATTTCATTCCGTGATTCTTGGCCAGCTTGCTATGCCAAGCGTATTCCACGGGGTTTTGGTGGTTTTTCACATAGCTGTCGCCGATAACCCCGATGCGTTTGCCAGCAAGCGGGTCGGTTTGCGCCATTGAGCCGATTGCCGTTGTGATGAGCGCGGCCAATAGTAGAATTGTTTTTTTCATGGTTTGTGATGATTGTTGTTGGCGCAAAGGTAACAAAAAAGAAGCGTGCAACTGTTCGTATAAACTATTTTTTGTAACTTTGCATATCAAATTGTAGTTGGGAAAGATGATTTCTGTAGAAAACCTTAAGGTAGAGTTTGGCGTTCGTCCACTCTTCCACAATGTTAGTTTTGTGGTCAACGACCATGACCGCATTGCCTTGGTAGGCAAGAATGGTGCGGGCAAGTCGACCTTGCTCAAAATTCTTAGTGGCTTGCAGCAACCCACCTCGGGTGTGGTTGCCATCCCCAATGACACCACCATAGGCTATTTGCCTCAGGTGATGAAGCTCTCCGACGACACCACCGTTCGCGAGGAGACGCGCAAGGCGTTTTCCGACCACGTGAAGATGAAAGGTAGGCTCGACCGGTTGCAGCAGGAGATGGCCGACCGCACCGACTATGAGAGCCCCGACTACATGGCTCTTGTGGATCGCTTTACCTTGGAGCACGACCGCTTCATGATGATGGGTGGCGAAAACTACGAAGCCGAGATGGAGCGCACGCTCACCGGCTTGGGCTTTGAGCGCACCGACTTTGACCGCCCCACCCGCGAGTTTTCTGGCGGTTGGCGCATGCGTGTCGAGTTGGCCAAGATTTTGTTGCGCCATCCCGACGTGTTGCTCCTCGACGAGCCCACCAACCACCTCGACATTGAGAGCATACGCTGGTTGGAAACCTTCCTTTCTCAAAACAATAGTGCGGTGGTGCTCGTTAGCCACGACCGCGCGTTCATCAACAACGTAACCAACCGCACGCTCGAGATAACCTGTGGCCACATTGAGGACTACAAGGTGAAGTATGACCAGTATGTGGTGTTGCGCAACGAGCGTCGCGAGCAGCAGCTCCGCGCTTACGAGAACCAGCAAAAAGAGATCGCCGACATCCAGGCCTTCATTGATCGTTTCCGCTATCAGGCCACCAAGGCCGTTCAGGTGCAGCAGCGCATCAAGCAGTTGGAGAAGATTGTGCCCATCGAGGTCGACGAGGTCGACCGCAAGGTGATGCACCTTAAGTTTCCGCCCTGTTTGCGCTCAGGCGATTATCCTGTCATTTGCGACAATGTGCGCAAGGACTATGGCGACCACACCGTGTTCTCGCATGTCGACATGACCATCAAGCGAGGCGAGAAAGTGGCGTTTGTGGGAAAGAACGGTGAGGGAAAATCGACCCTCGTGAAGTGTATCATGGGCGAGATTCCCTATACCGGAACCCTGAAGATTGGCCACAACGTGCAAATTGGATATTTCGCACAGAACCAAGCCCAGTTGCTCGATGAGGAGATAACCATCTACGACACCATCGACCAAGTGGCCACGGGCGATATGCGCTTGAAGATCAACGACCTGTTGGGCGCCTTCATGTTTGGCGGCGAGACCTCAGAGAAGAAAGTGAAAGTGCTCTCGGGTGGTGAGCGCTCGCGCTTGGCCATGATACGCCTGTTGCTCGAACCCGTCAACCTGCTGATCCTCGATGAGCCCACCAACCACCTCGACATGCCCTCGAAAGACGTGCTGAAGGAAGCCATCAAGGCCTTCGATGGCACGGCCATCATCGTGTCGCACGACCGCGAGTTTCTCGATGGCTTGGTGACGAAGGTCTATGAGTTTGGCGGCGGCAAGGTGGTGGAGCACCTTGGTGGCATCTACGACTACCTGAGGGCCCACAATGCCGACACCATCCATGAGGCGCTCGACCAGCGCCAACCGCAGTCGGCGTCGGATGCGTCGGCCTCTTCGGCAACCGCTATCGAGGCCCCAAGTGGCAAGCAGAGCTACCAAGACCATAAGGAGCAGCAGAAGAAGATACGCAAGGCCAGTCGTGAGGTGGAGGAGTCGGAGAAGAAAATAGCGAAGATGGAAGCGCGACTCCAGGAGCTCGACCAACTCTTCATGACGCCCGAGAACGCCTCCAACATGGAACTGGTTACCGAGTACACGTCGACCAAGGAGGCCTTGGACAAGGAGAACGACCATTGGATGGAGCTCTCCGAGAAGTTGGAGGAATTGCAGGCTAACGCCTAATGCTCTGCATTGCAAGACAATAAGACACAACCATCAAAAAAATCATAAGTCATGAAAATGAAACAAATCCTTCCGGTGCTCATGTTTGCCGCCGTTCCCGCATGCGGTGCCATGGCCCAGAACAAATCGGGCCTCGTGCTGGCTGACCTCGACAAGACGGTGAGCCCCGCCACCGACTTTTACCAGTTTGCCACGGGTGGCTGGCAGAAAAGCCACCCTCTGCCTGCCGCTTATAGCCGTTATGGCAGTTTCGACATGCTTCAGGAGAATGTGAACAAGCAGATCAACACCATCCTGACCGACCTGTCGAAGAAGAAATACCAGGCAGGCACCAACGAGCGCAAGCTGAGCGATTTCTACAAGATGGCCATGGACTCGGCCCGTCGCAACCAAGAAGGCATCGCTCCCGTCAAGCCCATGCTCGACGAGATGGAGGCCGCCAAGACCCTCGAGGCTTTGCGCCAGGTGCAGTTGAAGTATGGCAAGATGGGCTTCGGCGTGCCGTTTGGAAGCTATTTTGGCGCCGACGACAAGAACGTAACCATGAACATCTTCTCGGTGGGTCAGGGCGGTCTCACGCTTGGCCAGAAAGATTGGTATGTCAATCCCGACAAGGCCACAAGCGACATTCGTGAGGCCTTCAAGAAGCACATCGTGCGCATGTTCGAGTTGTTCGGCTTCAACCATGCCGACGCCCAGCGCAAGATGCAGTCGGTGTTCCGCTTCGAGACCGAGCTTGCGCTGGTGTCGAAGAGCAACGTGGAGCTGCGCGACCCGCAAGCCAACTACAACAAGATGACCCTGGCCCAGTTTGAGGAGACCTATCCCAACATCCCCTTGAAGGCTTACACCCAGGCTGAGGGCATTGATACGAAGTATATCCAGGAGCTCATCGTGGGCCAACCCGCCTTCTTCGCCGGCCTCGACAAGTTGCTGCCCTTGCTCACCGCCGACGACCTTCGCGCCATCATGGAGTGGGATCTCATCCAGGGAAGCGCCTCTTACCTGAGCGACGCCGTGCGTGAGGCCAACTTCGACTTCTTCGGAAAGACCATGAGCGGCCGCAAGGAGGACTATCCCCTGTGGAAGCGCGCCACCAATCAGGTGCAGGGCGCCATGGGCGAGGCCCTTGGCAAGATGTATTGCGAGCGCTATTTCCCCGCCCAGTCGAAGAAGATGATGGAAGAGTTGGTTCACAACTTGCAGGTCAGCCTGGGCCAGCGCATCGACGCCCAGACCTGGATGAGCGACTCTACCAAGGCCAACGCCCACAAGAAGCTCGACCGATTCTATGTGAAGATCGGCTATCCTAACCGTTGGACCGACTACAGCAAGCTTACCATCGACCCCAGCAAGAGCTTCTACGAGAATGTTATGGCCGCCCGTTTCTTCGCCCACGACAAGCACATTGCCGAGAAAGCCGGTAAGCCGGTCGATCGCGAGGAGTGGCACATGACGCCGCAGACCGTCAACGCCTACTATAACCCCACCACCAACGAGATATGCTTCCCGGCAGGAATCTTGCAGCGTCCCTTCTTCGACGCCAAGGCCGACGCCGCCTTCAACTATGGCGCCATCGGTGTGGTGATTGGTCATGAGATGACCCACGGATTCGACGATCAGGGCCGTCAGTACGATGCCGACGGCAACCTCCACGACTGGTGGACGGCCCACGACGCCAAGGGCTTTGAGGAACGCGCCAACCTCTACACAGAGTTCTTCAACGCCATCGAGGTGTTGCCCGGTCTCCATTGCAATGGTAAGTTCACCCTGGGTGAGAACCTGGCCGACCACGGAGGCCTGATGGTTTCGTTCAACGCCTTCAAGAACGCCACCGCCAAGAAGCCTTTGAAGAGCAAGGACGGCTTTACGCCCGCGCAGCGTTTCTTCCTGGCCTATGCAGGCGTGTGGGGTCAGAACATCACCGAGCAGGAAATTCGCAACCGCGTGAAGCGCGACCCACACTCCCTCGGCGAGTGGCGTGTGAACGGCGCTCTGCCCCACATCGACGCTTGGTATGAGGCGTTTGGCGTGAAGAAGGGCGACAAGATGTTTATTCCCGAGAGCGAGCGCTTGCAGTTGTGGTAAACACGAATCGTTTGTGGCATAACCCCTGATGCCATAACGCAAAAACATAAAAAACCGATGATATCAAGAGCAGACGATATCATCGGTTTTTTCTATGATGTAAAGCGGGCGAGCGACGGTTAGTCGACTGTCACCAGCCTATTGTTTTCCAACCCTACGTGGTGGGCGAAGGAGGTGGTTGTGCCGTCCGACACGTCCGACAGGTCGATTCCTCGGCGTTCCAATTCGGCCAAGAGCGCCTGGTCGTGCGCGGCGCGTGCGGCGTTGAAGCCCCGGCTTTGCACCTGGCGGTTAAACGATTCGACGAGCGAAGGGAGTGTGGCGGCTGCAAACTGTGCAGCAAACTTGTTGTAAAGTGAGTGGTTCATAATGACATTCTTTTTTTGAAGTTAAACGTAATCTTCCACATCGTATCTTGACCACCGTGGCATGTCGTGCTCGGTTGGTGCAGATTCAACTGCTCTTGATGTTTCGTCGGCAAAGTTACGAATATTGTTTGGAACGGCAAGAACAATTTCCCGAAAATGTTTCCCGTTTCATGCTTTTTTATCTCGTTTGCATGTGCCGATAACCCTCGCCGCCCCTTGTGGGTAGAAGGATGAACGACGAATTATGTATGATTTCGAAGGGGAGTTAATCGTTTTTCGCCATTTTATTACTAACTTTGTGCAGATTATAAGAGAAAGGAACATTCATGCCACTTAGATTACCCGATAGGCTTCCAGCCATAGAACTGCTCAAGAAGGAAAATATCTTTGTGATGGACGAGAGTCGCGCCCACTCGCAGATGGTTCGTCCGTTGAAGATTGTTGTGCTCAACTTGATGCCGCTGAAGATTACCACCGAGACCGACTTGATCCGTCTGCTTTCCAACACCCCCCTTCAGATAGAGATCAATTTCATGAAGCTCAAGAGTCACACACCCAAGAACACCCCCGTTGAGCACATGATGATGTTCTACAAGGACTTCGACATCTTGAAGCGGCAGAAGTGGGATGGCATGATTGTTACGGGAGCCCCCATCGAGTTGTTGGACTTTGAGGATGTGGAGTATTGGCAGGAGATCATGGGCATTTTCGATTGGGCCCGCACGCATGTCACCTCTACGCTCTATATCTGTTGGGCGGCCCAGGCAAGTCTTTATCATTTCTATGGTGTTCCCAAGCATCGTCTTCCCAAGAAGATGTTTGGCGTGTTCCACCAGCGTGTGCTGGTCGATCATCTTCCCATCTTCCGGGGCTTCGACGATGAGTTTATGATGCCCCATAGCCGCCATACGGAGATCCATCGCGCCGACCTCGAGCAGGTGCCCGAGCTTACCATCTTGGCCGAGTCGGCCGAGAGCGGCGTCAGTATGGTCATGGCTCGCAACGGCCGTGAGTTTTTCATCACCGGCCATTTGGAGTATGCCCCCGACACGCTCGACAAGGAGTATCGGCGCGACTTTGGCAAGCGCGACGATGTGGAGATGCCCCGCAACTATTACCGCGACAACGATCCCCAGAAAGGCCCGTTGGTTACGTGGCGCGCCCACGCCAACCTGCTTTTCAGCAACTGGATCAACTATTACGTTTACCAGGAAACGCCCTACAATATCAACGAGATACAGTAATATACGCTGCGAATGAGAACCCTTGAACTATTGGCGCCCGCCAAGGACCTCGAGTGTGGCCTTGCCGCCATCGATCATGGCGCCGACGCCGTATATATCGGCGCCGAGAAGTTTGGCGCGCGTGCCGCCGCAGGCAATTCGCTTGCCGACATCCAGCGCCTTACCGATTACGCCCATCAGTTTGGCGCCAAGGTGTTTGTTACGGTCAACACCATCGTCTTTGAGCGTGAGCTGCAAGCCACCCAACAACTCATCACCGACCTTGCGCGCATTGGCGTCGACGCCTTGCTGGTGCAGGATATGGCCACGCTCGCCATGCGCCGTGTGGCCTTGGGCGAGGTGGGCCACGTGCCCCAGCTTCACGCCTCTACCCAGTGCGACACGCGCTCGGCCGAGAAGGTGAGGTGGTTGCGCCAGTTGGGCTTCACCCGCGTGGTGTTGGCCCGCGAGCTGTCGGTCGAGGAGATTGGTGCCATCCATCGCGAGGTGCCCAACGTGGAGCTGGAGGTGTTTGTTCATGGAGCCCTTTGCGTGAGCTATTCGGGCGTATGCTACGCTTCGCAGCATTGTTTCCAGCGCTCGGCCAACCGTGGCGAGTGCGCCCAGTTCTGTAGGATGAAGTTCGATTTGCTCGACGCCGACGGCCAGCTGATAGAGCACGACCGTTACCTGCTCTCGATGAAAGACCTTTGCCAGATCGACCACTTGGAGGAATTGGCCGACGCTGGTGCCTCTTCGTTCAAGATAGAAGGCCGCCTGAAGGATGCCAACTATGTGAAGAACGTGGTCTCGGCCTATAGCCGCCGCCTCGACGAATTGGTGGCGCGCCGCCCCGACGCCTATCGCCGGGCGTCGTTTGGCACCGTTGCCTACCAGTTTGAGCCTTCTTTGCGCAAGACGTTCAACCGTGGCTTCACCCATTATTTCCTCCATGGGCGAGGGCCCGACATCGCCTCTTTCGACACGCCCAAGGCTTTGGGCGAATATGTGGGCACGGTGAAGGAGGTGCGCCGCCAATCGTTCAACGTTGCCGGCACGGCCTCGTTTGCCAATGGCGACGGCCTTTGCTTCCTCACCGACAGCCGCACGCTCGAGGGGTTCAGGGTGAATCGCGCCGTGGGCAACCGCCTCTATCCCTTCAAGATGCCGCAAGGCCTGAAGGCGGGCGTGGGCCTTTATCGCAACAACGACGTGGCGTTCGAGAAGGCGCTCGCCGGTCCTACGGCTTGCCGCAAGATGGGCGTTCACCTCTCGTTGGACCTTACGGCCGACGGGTTCGCCCTCACGTTGCGCGTGCCGTTCCTCAATGAGGAGGCGCGTGCCACGGTGGCGTTCGGCCATCAGCCCGCCAAGAAGCCCCAGGCCGACAACATCGTCAAGCAGTTGTCCAAGTTGGGCGCAACCCCTTACACATGCCAAGGCGTGTCGATCCTCAACCATGCCGACCGCCATTTCATCCCGTCGAGCCTTCTTTCCGACCTGCGCCGCGAGGGCGTGGAGGCGTTGGATGCGCTCATCCGCAAGCATGTGGAGCAAGCCGGCAGGCTCACGGAGCTTCCCCCCATGGCTCCGGCCGTGGCGCACGCTTGGCAACCCGAGTACAAGCAGCACCCCTATCTCTATAACATCTCCAACTCCATGGCGCGCTCGTTCTATGAGGCCCACGGCCTCACCAACATCCGCCCCGCCTTCGAGGTGGGCGGGGGTGGGGCGGAGGCGCCCCTGCTCATGCGGTGCCGCCATTGCATCCGCTTCGCCTTGGGCCATTGCGTGCGCCGAGGCGGCGAGCAGCCCACGTGGCGCGAACCGCTCACGTTGCGCCTTGGCGATGGCCGCCGCTTCCGTTTGGAGTTCGATTGCAAAGCCTGTCAGATGGCTGTTTATGGCTTATAAAATGCTTATGAGAAGAACCCTTACACACCCCTTCCACCTCCTGTTCCTGGTCAGCGCCCTCGTGCTCACGTCGCTGTTGTCGTCGTGCTACGTGGCCCATTACCGCCCCCATGCCGCTTACCAATATAGTGAGCGGCAGATCGACTCGTTGTCGTTCTTCTCCTCCCACCATTACACCAACAACTACAACTTCATCGTGAAGGCCGACAGCCTCACCCTCTTGCGGCAGATGCCCGAGGAGTATCTGGGCGGCATGCAGACCGACTCGTTCACCGTGCGCAAGGGCGACCACCTCGTCGTGGCCGACATACGCATGGTGCCCACCGACAAGGTCGACTCCGTTTGGGTGCAGCTGGGCAACGACAACTCCCAGTTTGGGTGGACCCGAGAAACGCGCATGCTGCCATGCGTCATGCCCGACGACCCCATCTCCCAGTTCATATCGGCCTTCTCCAACACCCACGTCATCGTGTTCCTCGTTGTCATCGCCATCATAGCGGCCTCCTACCTGCTGTGGAGCATCCGCAAGCACCAGGCCCACTTGGTCCATTTCAACGACATCGAGTCGTTCTACCCCACGCTGCTCTGCCTCATCGTGGCCTCGTCCGCCACGCTCTACGCCAGCTTGCAGACCTTCGCGCCGCAGATGTGGGTCCATTTCTATTACCACCCCACGCTCAACCCCTTCTCCGTTCCGTTCCCGTTGGGCATCTTCCTCGTGTCCGTGTGGGTCATGCTCATCGTGGGGCTGGCCGCCGTCGACGACGTGCGCCACCACCTGCCCCTCGGCGAGGCCACGCTCTACCTGGGAGGTCTGGCAGCCGTCTGCGCCGTGTGCTACATCGTGTTCAGCGTCACCACCCTCTATTACGTGGGCTACCTCCTGCTCGCAGCATACGTCTTCGCAGCCCTACGCCGCTATTTCCGTCACACGCGGGCACGATACATCTGTGGAAATTGCGGAGCCATCTTGCGGAAGAAAGGGCGATGCCCCCATTGCGGAGCGGTGAACGAGTAACGACACCGCTTGCGGGGGTGCGGCCATAAAAATATCCAAGCTCCCCCATAAAGGAAAGCTTGGATATTTTTTTAACACTATTGTTCTATGAGGGAAAAGCCGGTTGCAGCGATGCAATCGGCGTTTTTGCGTGCGGCAACTTTTTTACATTTAACATTTAACATTTAACATTAAGGTGGTTGCCATGGTTGTTGTTGGAGGGAGGGTAGGGGCGGCTGCCCATCAAAAGGCTGCGCTCCGTTAATTCCTAACAAATGAGGATTGCCCGACAGGCGAAATAGCCGTACCTTTGCGGCATGAAAAATAGAGAGCAACAACACACACCTTTTTCAACCCTCCCCCTGAGGCATCGCGCCGTGGCTGCGCTGGCCTTGGCCCTGGCCGCCTCGGCTACGGCGGAGGCAGACGTTACGAACCCCGCCGACACATCCTTGGTGCGCGATCTCGACGAGATGATTGTGGTGAGCCAACCCAAGGAGCAGTACCGCATGCGCCAGCAGCCCGTTAGCTCCTCGATGTTCTCGGGGCGGCAGGTGGAGGCCTTGGGCGCCAGCGACCTGCGCGAGCTGTCGGCCTTCGTTCCCAACTTCACGATGCCCGTCTACGGCTCGCGCTACACCTCGTCGATGTATGTTCGCGGCATAGGCTCGCGCGTCAGTTCGCCCGCCGTGGGCATCTATGTGGATGGCGTGCCGCTGATGAGCAAGTCGGCCTTCAACCACCACTTCTACAACCTTCTGCGTGTGGACGTGCTTCGCGGTCCGCAGGCCACGCTCTACGGCCTGAACAGCGAGGGCGGCCTGGTGCGCCTCTACACCCGCGACCCCATGGCCTACCAGGGCACGGACCTCAAGGTGGGCGTGGGAAGCCATTTGAGGCGCAGCGCCGAGGTGGCCCACTACCATAAGGTGAACAGCCAGTGGGCCTACTCGGTGGAGGGTTTCTACGACGGCCAGAACGGCTTCTACAAGAACCCCACGACGGGCGAGCGCGCCGACAGGAGCAACGAGGCGGGCGGCCGCCTGAAGCTGGTGTGGCAGCCGTCGGAGCGGTGGGACGTGCGCTATGTGGCCGATTACCAATATGTGCGGCAGAACGCCTTTCCCTACGGCCTCTTGGACGACGCCGGCCACACCGCCCCGCCCAACACCAACCGGCAGGGCAACTACCGCCGCAACCTGCTGACCACCTCGCTCAGCGTGGGGTTCAAGGCCAACGCCTTCGACCTGACGTCGACCACGAGCTACCAATATGTAAAAGACTACATGCTGATGGACATCGACTACCTTCCCGCCGACTTCCTGCGCATGGAGGAGCGGCAGTTCCAGAACGCCATGACGCAGGAGATTGCCCTGAAGAGCCGTCGCCCCGTGGCCGACCGCTGGCGCTGGACGCTGGGCGCCTTCGCTGGGTTCACGTGGCTGAAAACGGGAAGCCTGGTGCATTTCGACCCCGGCATGGACACGTTCTTGGGCAACACCGTGCAGGGGGCGATGTATAACGCCATGGTGAGCTCCATGGCTGGGCGGTTCATGGCCAACGGCATGACGGCCGACGCCGCCACCGCCATGGCCAAGGCCACGATAGAAAGGGCGGGCGGCGTGAGCGTGAGCGCCGACATGGGCGACGTGCCCGGCAGCTACCACACCCCGACCTACAACTTAGGGGTGTTTCATGAGTCGAACATCGTGGTCACTCCGCGCCTGACAGCCACGGTGGGCTTGCGTTACGACTGGAGCAAGGTGGCCATCAGCTACGACACCCATGCCGCCATGCAGATGCTCGTGAGCGTGATGGGGCGCGAGATGGGCGCCACCATCAGCTCGGCGCTCCGCGATGAGCGCCACAACCAGTGGGGCAAGCTCCTGCCCAAGGTGGGGCTGACCTATCGCCTCGACGAAGAGGGCAGCAACGTGTATGCCGTGGTGAGCAAGGGCTACCGCGCCGGCGGCTACAACATACAGATGTTCTCCGACATTATGCAGGTGGAGCTCGAGGCCAACAGCTCGCAGCGTGGCGACTACGACGTGCCCCACACCAAGGCCGACTATGACCGCATAGCCCATAGCATAGCCTACAAGCCCGAAACGAGTTGGAACTACGAGGTGGGCGCCCATGCCAACCTCTTTGGCGGCAGCGTGCAGGCCGACCTCTCGGCCTTCTTCATGCGCATTCGCAACCAGCAGCTCTCCGTAATGGCCAGCCGGTATGGCTTTGGCCGCACCATGACCAATGCGGGCAAGAGCAACAGCTGCGGCGTGGAGGTGGCCCTTCGTGGCAGCGCTTTGGCCGACCGCTTGGCGTGGACCGCGAGCTACGGCTACACGCGCGCCGTGTTTAAGGAGTATAAGGACAGCGTGTCGGCGGCAGGCGCCGTGGCCGTGACCGACTATGAGGGCCGTCGCGTGCCGTTTGTGCCCGAGCATACCGTGGCCGCCTCGGCCAACTACACCCTCCCCGTGGCCTCGCCGTGGCTGCATGGCGTTACGGTGGGCGCCGACGTGAGCGGACAGGGCAAGACCTATTGGGACGAGGCCAACGCCAAGAGCCAACGCTTCTATGCGGTGGTGGGCGCCCATCTGGCTTTCGACATGGGGCGTGTGGAGGTCGACCTGTGGGGGCGCAACCTCACCAACAACCGCCATCAGGTGTTTGCCGTGAACAGCGGCGCCACGGGCAGCAACCTTTGGTTTGCCCAGCGCGCCAACCCCATCCAGGTGGGCGTTGACCTGAAATGGAAGCTATGAGCTTCTCGGGGTGAGAGATTCACGCTCAGACGCGGCCGCCGTCTGAGGCCAAAAGAGAACCATTCGGGGTGTGAGAGATTTACGCTCAGACGCGGTAACAACGAATTGCACGAATTAACGAGACTCGGCGAAGCCCCACCGACCAACGGGAGGTAATTGATATAATCGTTTTACGATTACCAATTTGAACGAATTTGGTTAACGCAATTTGAATGTTTCCTCAATAGGAAGAATGCCAGTCGGGTTTGCGTGGGCGATGCCCCGTGCCGACTGGCATTGTTTTATGAGTATGCAACGGCTCTACGCCATTCCTCAGTGGTCAGTTGTGCGTGATGTGCGTCTCTATCCCAATGTGGAATCAATGGGTTTGAACTAAGAGCGTTAAAAAAACTCCATCATAGAGAAAAAAACCTCCTCAAGGGGGTGATGTTCTCAGGTTTTATGTTTATCTTTGCCACGTCAGATGGAGATTTGTTTGATTTTAGAGTAACGCTAAGTTGAGCGGAACTTCATGCGTGACTAATGTTAGGCAGGCAGATATTTACTGTGGCTTATCCGGTTCGCCATACCTTATTTCTGCAGTTGGTGTGACGTCTTTTGTTGCTGCTTCCATCAGTGGGAGGAGTACGTGAGTACGCTATATGTCGAAAGACATGAAGATAGATATAGGAAAATGCTAACAAACAAATTGTATAACACTTTTTATGTGGTTGACGGCAGTATGAGTGTATGCTCAAATGGCGTAAAATGCAAATCCGAGGCTTGGGTGATATAAAGATTTTTACAGAATAGGAAATATGAACGAAAAGTTATATTCATCTGCCCTTTCAAACTATAAGAAATGGGCTGACAACAATAAGGCGGAACTTGAATCAGATTTCAAAGAGCGTCACGCTTTGTGTGATGAGATGCAGTCGTACACTAAAGAACGATTACAGAACCTAACAGAGGAAGAGTTCTTCAATCTTATCGCGCCTTTATGGGCCATGCGTATGTGGGGTAATAAGAAATATTACCTTGATGGCGTCATTGAAAGCAATGGCATCGTTTTGATTCGAGAGCAACTGGTTAACGGCGCACCCGACAAACCCTGTGGAGGGCTGTGCAGATGCTAACCCAAAAACT